>ERZ1292629.39-Hain-H43-01um-R1-39-length-121392-cov-10_pt2 | contig 100497 bp, 85 predicted proteins | sample MGYA00564399_ERZ1292629 | MGnify/ENA primary metagenome ERZ1292629 (study PRJEB36523, sample SAMEA6512636) | groundwater metagenome | collected 2019-01-08 | study: AquaDiva: Metagenomics assemblies of 32 groundwater samples | reverse complement strand
CTAAACTTTCTTGGCGAATACAAGGTTCTTTGCATTTCACCAGTTTGTTTTTCCGTGTGCAGTGGTAATAAGTGTAGTAATGTTCATTTCCATTTTTCTGTCTTTTAACCTTGTATTCGCCGGTGATGCCCATGCCGCAAGTGCCGCACTTAAGCAGGCCACAAAACACTTGCGGCTCATTCTTGGTTTTGTGGTGCGACCTGCCTCTCTGCTTCAAAATTTCCTGCACCTTGTCAAAAATTTTCTTTGAGATAACTGGCTGGTGCTTACCTTCGTGGATTTCGCCAGCATAGCGAAACAGGCCCACATAAAACGGATTTGAAAGGATAAAAGAAATTCTGTCTCGTTTCAAATTCTTGTTACCACGCGAAGTGATACCTTGTTGCGCCAAAAAGTTGGAGATATCCTCGAGTCGTGAGTTGTCCTGTGCATAGAGTTCAAAAGCGTGGCGAATGATAACTGACTTCTTTTTGTCCACGACAACATTTTTTATCCGCTTGTCGTTAATGTAGCCAATCGGAGCAAGCGAGGGATATTCTCCTCTTTTAACTTTTTGGCGCAACCCCCTTTTTGTATTTTCAGCAAGCGAATCAATATAGTATTTGCTTTGCCCAAAAACAATATTGAGCATGAACTTGCCTTGCGGCGTATTTTCAAACCACAATGTTGGAAATTTGAGCAATTGAATACGCCCGCAATCCAAGAGATAAATAATTTTTCCGCCATCAACAGAATTGCGCGCCAATCTGTCTGCGTGCCAAGCCAAAATTCCGTTGGCTTCGCCACTTTCTATTTTGTCTAGCATTTCGTTAAATATCGGTCTGCCCGGAATTTTGGCACTTTGTTTTTCAATAAAAACCTCGATGACACTCAGATTTTCTTGTTTCGCAAAAGCGCGCAATTCTGCGATCTGGTCTTCAATCGAGCGCACTTGTTTATCTTCCACGTCAGTGGACTTGCGGGCGTATAGAAAAAATTTATTGTTGTTCATGCTCATATGTTTTTAGTTAGTAATTTTGGGCAAAGCATAACGAGACAGAATTTAAATCGCACGAGAGCCGAACCTCGTCTTGGCCAACCGCGAGGCGCGCCACAGCGCGCCGAGCGGAGAGGATTTGTCGGGGGGAAATGCTTGGACGGTGCTCCGCACCGCCTCCGAAATGGAAGGCGAATTTGCAGAAAGTTTGATTGTGGAGTATATTTACAACAAGGTGCGAACCGATTTTATCAAAAATTTCTGACCGCATTTCGCTTGGGCGGGGCGGGAAGAAAAAGGGGTGTGGGGAAAATGAATTCCCGCCCCGCCTTCGCCAAAATGATTTCGGAAGCGCGCGCTGTATTTTCTGAAAAGATTTGATATAATAATCCATGTAAATAAATTAACTATTCGTGGAAAGTTAGTCGGCTTTCCTTGCAAGTTTTAATAAAATAACTATCATAAAAACTATGCCAAAATCCCCTGAACAATTTTATGACCAGCATCGCAAAGATGCTGAACGGGTAGAAAAAGCGCAATCTGCCTACGATAAGCATTTGGAAGAAGCGCGCGAAGCCGGAGACCTTACCAAGCACCCAGAACTTTGGGACCAAGCGTCTGCGGAGTATCAAGCCGAAGCGAAGGAAAAAATCGCCGAGGCTGTCAAGGCCGGAAACTATGATGTGGCCGAAGAACTGATTCGCGGTCTTCGCGCGCATCTTGATACGGTTGAAAAATATAAAGAGAAAAAAGAAGAACCGCTTGAAGTTGAAACTCCAGCGGAAAAAATCGAGGGCATACCAGTTGTCAATGAAACGAGAAAAGAAATTCTCGGAATGGTTTCCGAAGCTGATTGGCAACATGCAAAAGACAAAACGCTTGGCATGCTCCAATCCGGTTATTTTGAAGCGTACACATTGAACCAGCTCGCTGAAATGAGAAAATTTGACCCAGAGCGTTTTGATAAAGAAATTGAAGTTGCCGGTCATTCGTGGCAACGACTTATGGAAAGAGTTGAAAGCGAAGAGGGCTACCCTGAATACTATTTGCTTTCCGCGCGCGACCTCAAAGCGGTTAATCCAAAACTTTTTGAGGAACAATTTTGGAATCGAATGGACAGTACGCACAAAGATGACAATTGGAAAAGAATTATGAAAGAAGTACGTCAATCTAAAAACTATCCGCGAGAATTTTTGTGGCTTGCTTCTGCCGTAAAAGATCTTGACCCCGAAAGATTTCAACAAGAAATTGGCGTGAGCGAAGAATTCACTTCTGTTATTTGGCCTCAAATAGTCAAGGAAGTTGAAAGGATGAAAGACCGATATCCGGAATATTTTGCAATGGCCGCAGGTATAGCGCAAAATATTAAACCGGAAAGTGAGCCGGATATAACTATGGACGAAAAAACTTGGAACGAAGTGAAAAAAGAATTGGACTATGCGCTTCGCGGTAAAGTATTTAGGATTTTCTTTTCCATAGCAAACAACGCTTCTCGTTTGGCGGTGGAAAAGAAATAGATTTTTCAATTCTTTTTTCATAGTTTTAATTTGGGCGCGCTTCCGAAATCATTTTGGCGAAGGCGGGGCGGGAATTCATTTTCCCCACACCCCTTTTTCTTCCCGCCCCGCCCAAGCGAAATGCGGTCAGAAATTTTTGATAAAATCGGTTCGCACCTTGTTGTAAATATACTCATAAATAATGGAACACACACCACACTCGCCCCACGGCGAGAGTCAGGGTTTTTATGGTCTGGGCATCGCGCCTAATCTTTTAACGGCTATTGAAAAGCTGGGTTTTAAGACACCGACGCCGATTCAGCACCAAGCTATTCCGATTGCCGTAGCCGGTAAAGATGTGGTGGGAATCGCCCAAACCGGTACCGGCAAGACGCTGGCTTTTGGCGTACCGATGCTGCAGCAAATCGCCCAGACCGGCGGGCGGGGATTAATAATCCTGCCCACCCGAGAATTAGCGGTTCAGGTAGATGAAATGCTCCACCAGATCGGGCGGTCATTTGGCTTGCGCACCGCTCTCTTAATCGGCGGTGCTTCCTCGGAGCGTCAGCGACAAGCCCTCCAGCGCCAGCCGCAGATTATTATCGGCACGCCCGGGCGAATCAATGATCACTTGGCGCAAGGCACTTTACGTCTGGGCGATGTTCGCATTTTAGTATTGGACGAGGCTGACCGGATGCTGGATATGGGTTTTGCGCCGCAAATTAGAAAAATTCTCCAGACCGTTCCCAAACAGCGCCAGACAATGCTGTTTTCCGCCACGATGCCTAAAGAAATTATGCGTCTCGCCACCAGCTATATGCAATTACCCATCCGAGTGGAAATCGCGCCGGAAGGCACCGCCGCCGAGACGGTGGAACAAGAGCTGTTCGTCGTAACCAAAGATCAGAAATTGCGACTGCTGGATAAACTGCTTCAGCAATACGGCGGTCCGGTATTAATTTTTTCCCGCACCAAATTCGGCGCCCGCAAAATTGCCAGGGCAATCGGCACAATGGGCCATCCGGTAGCCGACCTGCACTCCAACAAATCATTTTCCCAACGCCAAGCCGCGCTGGCCGGATTTAAATCAGGCAAATATCGAATCCTGGTGGCCACCGATATCGCGTCGCGCGGTATTGATGTGGCTGGTATTGAACTGGTGGTTAATTACGATGTGCCGGAAAATCCGCATGACTACATTCATCGTATCGGCCGCACCGGCCGGGCGGGACTGACCGGACGAGCTATCACCTTCGCCTCGGCCGACCAAGGCCAACAAGTTCGCGACATTCAAAAACTAATGCGCACTTGGATACCGATCACCCAACTACCAGCACTGCCGCCGCCCCGGTCCGACAATTTCCCAGCGCTCTCATACAAAAGCGTTAAGCCGCGCCGGCATCCATCCTATCGCCGCTAAGATGAAACAACCAGTATTCCATATTTCCTCTTCCAATTTTTAATAATTTTGCTATTATAAGGATAATGCAGAATATGCGGGAAATACTGGAAAAAATGCAGGCGAAATTCCCGGCAATCCGGGAACGGCTTTGACCTGGCCGAGTCGCAAAAGAGGATAAATCAGCTCGAAGCGGAGATGGCGCAGCCGGATTTTTGGAAAGACCACGGAAAAGCAGCTAAGCTCTCTAAGGAAATAAATAGCCTCAAGGAGGAAATCAGTTTCTGGGAGAAAGCGGAGCAAAAGATCGAAGAATACTCGAAATTTACCGTTGGCAAGCTTTCCGAGCCTTCCGTTTTTTCCGAGCTTCAGGGGTTCAAAAAGAATTTTGACAAAGAGTACTTAAAAATATTTCTGGCGGGCAAATATGACCAGGGCAATGCCTTGCTTTACGTTTACGCCGGCGCCGGCGGAGTGGACGCGCAGGACTGGGCCAGTATGTTGTTGAAAATGTATCAAAAATACTGCCAAGCCAATGGCTTCGGGTGGGTACTACTGGACCAATCCTCTGGCGAACAAAACGGAACTAAGCAAGCGGTGGCGGAAATCTCCGGCCGGTACGCTTACGGCAAACTGAAGGGCGAAGCCGGTGTGCACCGACTGGTCAGAATTTCCCCGTTTTCCGCCAAATCCCTGCGCCATACTTCGTTTGTCTTGGTGGACATCTTGCCCGAGATTGAAGATGTCAAGATTGAAATTGACGCCAAGGATTTGAGAATTGACACTTATCGTTCGTCCGGTCCGGGCGGCCAAAATGTCAATAAACTTGAAACCGCCGTCCGGATCACCCATACCCCGACCGGCCTTACGGTGGCTGTCCAGTCGGAACGTTCCCAGGCCCAGAACAAAGCCAAGGCCCTAACCCTGCTGAAATCCCGCTTGGCGCAGCAACTGGAAGAAAAAAAAGTGGCGGAAGTTTCCCAGCTGCGCGCTGACACCAAGGAAACGGAGATTGAATGGGGCAACCAGGCCCGTTCCTATGTGCTTCATCCTTACAAATTAGTTAAAGACCATCGGACCAATGTGGAAACCGCGCAAGTGGGGAAAGTCTTAGACGGGGAACTGGATGAGTTTATTGAAACGGAAATAACCCGATAATTCGCATGCGCTATTCGTCAAGTGTATGTAACTGCTATTCGTAAGCGTATCTACCAATGATTGAATTTAAAAAACTTAAAAAAATTTACGCGCCCAACGAAGTAGTTTTGAATGATATTGATTTGGAAATCAAAAAGGGCGAATTTGTTTCGCTGGTGGGTTTGTCGGGGGCGGGTAAGTCAACCCTGCTGAAAATGCTGACCAAGGAAGAAAAACCGACTGCCGGCCAGGTGCTGATTGACGGGGTTAATTTAGAAGATATTGCGGGTAAAGCTATCCCTTATTTTCGTCGCACTATCGGCACCGTTTATCAGGATTTCAAATTGTTGTCGGTCAAGACCGCTTACGAAAACGTGGCCTTTGCCATGGAGGTTTCCGATGCCACCGAGGAAGAAATTGCCAAAGACGTACCCCAAATTTTAGCCATCGTCGGCTTGGGCGACAAGCTAGAAAGCTTTCCCGACCAGCTTTCCGGCGGCGAGAAACAGCGTTTGGCCATTGCCCGGGCCTTGATCCACCGGCCCAAGCTACTCTTGGCCGACGAACCGACCGGCAATCTGGATTTGGTCAACAGCTACGATGTGTTAAAATTGCTGGTGAAGATAAACGCGCTGGGCACAACGGTGATCCTGGCCACCCATGACAACCAAATCGTCAATGCCGTCGGCCGGCGGGTGATTACCATGGACAAAGGCAAAATCGTCAAAGACCAAACGGAGAATGGGAAATACATGATATAACTATGTTCCAAACTCTCAAAACTGTAATTAAACGCGGTTGGGTCAACTTCAAGAGAAATAGTTATTTAAGCGCGGCCGCCACCGGCGTGATGGCCTTGGCTTTGGTTTTGTTTTTGGGGTTGTTGTCGCTGCAGTACTTGACTACGGAAATTGTGATTTCGCTGGAGAACAAAGTGGACATCAGCGCCTATTTCAAAACCGACGCGCCCGAAGACCAGATCGCAAACATTAAAGCCGAACTCTCGTCGCGGCCGGACGTGGTCAGCGTCAACTATATTTCCCGCGAACAGGCGCTAGCGGATTTCAAAACCCGGCACGCCGAGGAAGCGCTGATCCAGGAATCGCTGGCCCAGCTGGAGGAGAATCCGCTGGAGGCCTCGCTCAACATTAAGACCAAGGATTCCTCTCAATACGCGACCATTGCCCAATTTTTGGAAGACAGCAAATTCCGCTCCAGCATTGATAAGGTCAGTTTTTATGAAAACAAAAATGTCATTGACCGCATCGGCCGGCTGTCCGGCTCGATCAAAACCTGGGGTCTGACGGCGACGCTGTTTTTGGCGCTGATCGCCGTCTTGGTAACTTTCAACACCGTCCGGCTGACGATTTACAACCAGAAACAGGAGATTGAAATTATGCGTCTGGTCGGCGCCTCCAACTGGCACATCCGCGGGCCCTATCTGGCCGAGGGCGGATTTTACGGAGTGTTCGCCGCCCTGATCGCCATGGTGATTTTTTATCCCGTGGTTTGGCTGGTTTCCGATAAAATTTCCGGTTTTGTCGAAGCGGTTGACCTCTTGGCCTATTTCGGCGGCGGCGCGCCGCAAATTGTTTTGCTGACGGTTAGCTTCGGCGTCTTATTGGGAGTGGTCTCCAGCTCCATTGCCATCCGAAAACACCTCCAAATTTAGCTTTTAGGTCTTAACCTTCAGGAGCTAGCCGAAAATGCCGCAGCGGAAGATTACCCACAGCGCGCGGCAGCCGTCGCGCCAGTTTATTTTTTTGCCTTCGCTGTAATCACGTCCCTGATAAGAAACGCCGACTTCGTAAAAATGCCAGCCCCGGCGGGCCAGCTTGATGGTCATTTCCGGTTCAATGCCGAATCGGTTTTCTTTTAAGGTTACCGAGGTGATGGCCTTTTTGCTGAAAGCCTTGTAGCCGGTTTCCATATCGGTCAGGTTGAGGTTGGAAAAAAGATTGCTCAAAAAAGTGAGAAAACGGTTGCCCAAGTAGTGCCAGAAAAAAAGCACCCGATGAGGCTTGTGGCCGACAAAGCGGGAGCCATAAACAACATCAGCCCGACCGTCAATAATCGGCTCGAGAAGATTAGAGTATTCAGTCGGATCGTATTCAAGATCCGCGTCCTGGATGATGATAATATCGCCGCGGGCGGCGGCGAAACCGCGGCGCAAAGCCGCGCCCTTGCCCCGGTTTTTGAGCTGATTAATCACCCGCACGCGCCCGCCGAATTTTAATATTTCATCCCCCGTCCCGTCAGTTGAACCGTCATTAACCGCAATAATCTCCTTCTCCAAATTTAACGGCTCAAGGTCCACCGCCTCAACTCGTTCAATAACTTCCCGAATGTATTTTCCCTCATTGTAAACGGGGATAACGATGGAAATAAGTTTTTTCATATTGCGAGGCAACCTTTCCGATTCATACAATGTGGCTGCGGGGCCTGGACTCGAACCAGGATTTCCACGTTCAGAGCGTGGCGATGCTACCATTGATCTACCCCGCAATTAGTACATTCTAAATTTTATTAGTTGCCGAAAACTTTCAACCTCTGCTTTCTTTCGCAGGCGCACAGCAACTGGTCTTACTTCTGGATGATAACCTAGTAATTCTAGCGATTTTCGGACACTTTTCAAGAGACTTTTATTTCTGTTTGCGAACTGAAAATTATATGTACAAGTAGGGAGGTGAATGGATAAAGATCCCTCCGCTTCGAACATTCCTCTCATAAAATTACAAAGATACTTTTTATCTGCTGTAATCCATTCCGGGATTTCAAATTTTGATTTATTTCTGTTACCGTTTGGGATTCCTAGGCGATTGCTAATGCTGTTTTGGTAGAGAGTAACAGTATAGCAGGCAGAACCTTTAACTTTTCTAACATTGGGCGATTTTCGAAAGACCTGTCTGACCACTTTCTTTGTATAGTCAATCAAGCCGGGGTACTTTGACGCTAGTGCTATTCGCAAGCCTTCGGTTCTGGGGAATTTATAAATATTTCCATCACCTAAAACAAGCCCAATCAAGAACGCTAGATCGCTGCTTTGTTTGAGCGGCTCATGAATTTTAGGTATAGTACCGTTTTTTCTTGCTTCTTCCCTCCATTTCTTGAAATTGTCGATTCCTCTTTCCTTAAATGTAGCTGCCATTTTGGCTAAACCCGGGTGGGTCTCTTTCGTGTACCCCCTGCTCCATGCAGTATTCCGGTCTTTTAAACTTCTAAGCCATTTGGTGTAACGAGGATCGCCTTTTGGAAGTTTGACTACATTAACGGGGAATCCGACTCCCTTAATCCCAAACTTGCTGGTATACTCACTGATGCTAACTCTATGAGCTGATGCCAGATGAGTATTATTTATGATCTCGAAGCTGGTTCTGCATAATTTACAGATAGGCATTTTATCTATTTCATTGTATCATGGCGATAAATTTTATACCATTGGTTGATCCAGCAAGCTTATTTGAGCTTCCGGCCAGAAAATGCTAAAATTAGAAACTATGAAATTATAAAATATGGAAGACCTACGAAAGTTTTTTGGTAGGAATCATTTATTGACCACTGTTGTCATGAGTGCGGTCATTTCCGCCGTGGTCGGCGGAGTTTTTGGTTATTACGGGGCAACGTTTTTGAATCAGCCGGTAAGCCCGGGCAATGTCGTTAACCGAATAACCAATCCAACCACCACGGTTGTTTCCAATGAGGAGCAAAAAGTTATCAGTGTGGCCAAACGGGCCGCGCCGGCGGTGGTCAGCATTGTGGCCACCAAGGATCTGGTTTTTATTGAGCGGGGGCAAATCAACCCTTTTCAGGATTTTTGCGACGATCCGTTTTTTCGCCAGTTTTTGGGCGGTCAATGCAATTTGCCCTCCCAACCGCCCCGCCAGCGTACGGAACGGCGGCAGGTTTCGGCCGGCACCGGTTTTATCGTCAGCGCCGACGGTTTAATCCTGACCAATAAGCACGTCGTCAGCGTTAGCGGAGCGGATTTTACGGTTATCACCAATGATAACAAAAAATATCCAGCCAAAATCCTGCTGATCGACCCAAACCAAGATTTGGCGGTTCTGAAAATAGAAACCGCTGGCCTGCCGATTTTACCGTTGGGTGATTCCGCTAAACTGCAGACCGGTCAGACGGTGATTGCCATTGGCAATGCGCTGGGGCAATTTTCCAATACTGTTTCTAAAGGCGTGATTTCCGGATTATCCCGCTCAATCGTGGCCTCTAGCGGCGGCGGTGCTTCGGAAAAACTGGACCAGGTAATCCAAACTGACGCCGCCATCAACCCGGGCAATTCCGGCGGACCGCTGATCAACCTGTCAGGCGAGGTGATTGGGATAAATACCGCCATTGTCCAAGGGGCGCAAAATATCGGTTTTGCCATTCCCATCAATCAGGCTAAGGCGGGGATTGAGCAAGTGAAAAACTTTGAACTCTAATCGGGCTTGCTAAAACCCCGGCATCGTATAAAGTGGAAGACATGTTTAGTTCTAAAAGGAAAATCGTGTCTTTTGTTTTGCTGGCCGCCGCGGGCGGTTTTTTGGCCAGCGCTTTGGCGGTGCCGCTGTCAGTGCGGCTGAATTTTTTGGGCACGGCCGAGTTGCTCAATAAACTGATTAAGCCCGGCGAAATTACTACCAAGATTGAACAAAGAACCATAGTCGCTCCGCAAACCGACTATTTTAAGGAAGCGATTGAGAAAACCAAAAACAGTATTGTCGCCATCCAAAGTTTTAAGGAAGGCCGGTTGTTGCGTTCCGGCAGCGGGCTGGTGCTAACCCAAGACGGTCTGATTGCGACCGTTAATTCAGTGGTGCCGACCGAAGCCAATGTTTTTCAGGTAACAAATCAGGGTAAAATCCTGAAAGCCAAAGTTGTGTTCCGGGAATTTACTAACAACCTAGCCATAATCTCGGTGAGTGCCGCCAATTTCCGGGTGGTGCGCTTTGGACCCGACCTGCCGGAACTAGGCAAAAATTTATTGATTTTCGCCAAAGTGGTTGATTTCGGCAAAGACACCTCTCTAGTCGCGCCGGCGCTGGTTTCCCGAGTCAATGAGGAGAAAAAAACATTTAAAATTTCCGCCGACTACGATATAAATCTTTACGGCGCCGGCTTGATTGATAATGAAGGAACGGTACCGGCGCTAGTTAGTTTCAGAAATGCCAAACCGAATCTAATCCCGGCCATCGTCATCAACAGCGCTTTAAATGACTACCTTGGAAAAATCACCGGCGGTAAAACTAGCCGATAAAATCTTAACCGGCCTGAAGGCGGTTAAAGCCAGCGGCGCGCTGGATCGGAAAACCTGGCTGGCACTGGAGAAAGATATCCTTTTATTGAAACTGGCACTGATTGATTCAGCGGCGAGGTCAAAGCGGGAAAGAATTCTGGAGTTTATAGCCGCCAGAGGCCAAGTGAAGAGTTTGGAGATATTTAACAATTTTACGGAAACCAGCCGCCGGCAATTGAAAAGGGATCTGAACAAATTGGTCTCAAGCGGGACGGTTGTTAAGAAAGTAGTTAATAACAACCAGACAGTCTATTCCCTTGGAGATACACCAGATAATCAAGGTTTTTAGCGCTTTGCGAGGGGGTATGACATGATGTCATACTTACCCAAGTTTCAGAAGTATTGTATAATATTAACTGTTTGGGATTGGGACGTTGGACAATTGACAGCCATTATCCACAAAGCCACCCTTGTGGCTTGCTCCGGGGGATTCTATAATGTCCTTAAGCAGTGCCCTGGAGCCGCTATTAATTATCCACATTATGCACTTGTGCTGATGGGGCGCACTGTTTAGAATTAGGTTAATTACCGATGGGCAGTGAACCGGAGGTTTGACCTTTAGCGGTTGGTTTGCTAGGATATCTGAACATTTTGCGTTTTGTAGGCCGACACTTAAAAACTGGATATGTCCACGTGTCAACATCAACATCGTAGATATATCGAGTGCGGGCGTGGGCCTATAAAGGACGGAACGTTGAAAACTGAATATTCTGTTGCGCTTGATAGATTAAAATTATAGGTAATTCACTTAGAAATTTAACGAGTCTTAAATTGGTCGAAACGTCATCCCGCTTTTCTTACCGGATTGTGGTCGAAAACGATCCGGAAAATAGGAGAAACGGTTTGATTGAAAAAAGGGACTCTAGTTTAAGACAGGAATAATTCTTGATTGTTCCCGGGTCGTATAGACAAGGGAGCAGTCAAGATAGGACCGAAAGGTCCAAAAATTAATTAGATTATGAGTATTAATTTAACCTTAAGCGATCGCGGGACTTTGAAAAGGGTTCTGCCGATCGTAGCCCTGGCGGCAGCGATGCTGTTAGTGGCGGGGTTTGTCTACTTCTCGGTGGTACAAAACGCCGAAGCGGCCAAACCTTCCGACTACGGGTTGAAAGAGGGCGACACGGTCAGTGCCGCCGGCTCCGATGACCCGGACGTCTATATTGTAAACGAACAAGGATACAAGAGACTATTCTTGAATCCGGTCATCTTCAATATGTATGGCCACCTTGGCGGCTTCGCCAACGTGAAGACCATTTCCGCGGCTACCCGAGACGCCTTTCCGACCTCCGGTCTCTTCCGATTGGACGGAGACGAGAAAGTCTATGGCGTGGAAACGACCGGAGAAGACACTGGTATATTCCATTGGGTAAACACTACTGGCGCGCAAGCCGTGACGGATGACCCGAACTTCTTCAAGAAGGTCTTCGTCATCAACCAGAATGAATTCAACTGGTACGCCAAAGGAACCAACTACACCTCGGTAGATCAGGTACCCAGCTACTCCAGAGTAGCGGGCGCGACTCCGGTTGTAACCGGTCCATTGTCAGTTTCGTTGGCTCCCGGCAACCCAGCAGCCCAGACCATTACTAGGAACGCTGTTGGAGTTGAAATGTTGAAAGTTAGAATTAGCGGTTCCGGCACAATCAATACTTTGACCATTAAACGACTGGGCGCTGGACTAACAGCCGATTTCGGTGATGTCTATGTTTATGAGGGAGCCAAGAGGTTGACTTCAGGTAAGTCGTTCTCATCCGCGTCCGGCGAAATTACATTCTTATTGAATATTGCCGTGAGCGGTTCAAAAGATCTATCGGTTGTTGCTGACATGGCGACGGCCACAGCCGGTGATGTTAACTATGTCCAGTTAAATGGCCTGACTGCCACTGGCGGTTCTTCCATATCCGGGACACCTTTGAGTGGTAATAATTTCAGCGTTTCCGGTGCTTCATCCGGTACGATTGATACTGCCAAAGTTGGTTCGATTTCCAACCCAACGGTTGGTCAGAAGCAAGCCCAGCTTTCAGAGTTCAAATTTACAGCGAACACTGAAGCCGCTTCCATCAAGCGCTTGACGATGTTAAACGGTGGGACATTGAAGCCGGCTGACCTGACTAATCTCAAATTAAAGACAGGGGCAATGGAATGGTCAGGTACAGTTACTTCCGATAGCTATCTTGTCTTTGACCTTGGTTCCGGATACTTCATAGCCAAAGGCGGCAACGCCACTTTCAAGGTTTACGGAGACCTAGGCGGGAAGAAAGATGAAACAGTTGACCTCTACTTTGAGAATAATTCGGATCTCTTGGCTATTGGAGACCAATATGGCAATGGTATGGCCGAAGGCACCAATACACTTGATACTGCCGCCGAAGCAGACACTCTGACGCTTCAGGGCGGAGCGTTGACATTGGTGTTTAATGGCCCGTCAGCCACCACGGTTGGTACGCAGGCAACCGATGTTACCTTATTGAGGTATTCAATGACTGTCGCTTCCAACATTGAGATCAAAAAGACAGAGTTCACTCTCTGCGCTGACCAGGCCGGTGATGGTACTTATGACACCGAGACCACTGAAGCGGATTGGGATGACGTCACCGACTTCAAGGTTTGGAACGAAGACACCAATTCCGTTGTTATTGGTCCAAAAGACGCGACCGCGTTTGACCACGCCGATGATACGGGTAGCTGTCCTGCGGGAGGCGGTGTTCAAGAGTCATTCACGGACACCCTTGATTTGCTTGCCGGCAAGACCTATAACTTCAAGGTTACTGCCGACATCGATACTTCACTCGTCGCGGGCGAATTGATTTCCGGCAGTATTATCAGGACTGTCCTTGATGATTACAGCGATGATGCCGGTGATGTTACGGTGGCGAAGTACTCCGGCACGAACACTTCAGTTGCCGCCGCGGACATCGTTCCGCGCGCCGATATTTCCGGTCCCGATATCACGCTTTCTTCTTCTGCGTTGACTTTGAGCTTAGCCGGTTCACCGGCCAGTCAGACGAAGATAAGAGGTACCAAGAATGTTGACGCAGTTGGTATAACTTTTGCCGCAGGACAAGCCTCCGCGCTTAAGGTAACCACGATTAAGATTACCGGTTACGCGAACGATAACGGCACAAGTGAAACAACCTTTGACGAAGGTGTTTCACCGGACGAGGACACCGGTGTTTCAGTTGCTAACGCGGTCTCTTCAGTCCGGCTGTATGAAGCCGGAACGGGAGCTTTGGTTGCTGATTCAAGCAACGTTACCAGCAACTTGTTAGGCACTGCCACAACCGGCACAATGACCTTCTCTAACTTGGCCTGGAATATTCCAGCCGGTACGAGTAAGACATTGTTGGTTAGAGTTGATCTGTCCAACAATACGGCTTCCGGCACAGCTGCTGGCGATGATTACGCTTTTGACATCGGCGCCACCGCGGATATTACCTCATTGGATGTTGATTCCAATACCGTAAATCCCGGCGCTGCCAAAGTAAACGGCACCGTTGCCGCTCCGACAAAAGTGTTGACTGTGAAGAATAGCGGTTCAATGACGCTGGCCGCCGCTTCGGGTAGTCCGACGACGGGTGCCTTGTATTGGGGCCAGCAAAACGCTCCTGTCTCCAAATTCAGATTGAGCGCTACGGATGAAGCTCAATATATAGAAAAATTGACAATTGCCGCTTCCGTTGCCGCTGAAGCCACCGATGCCGCCGCGAATGTCACAGGAGTCCTCTTGACCTATAAGAACAAAGCCGGACAGACCCTTACGACTACCCAATCGCTTGGCAATACCGCTTCTGCGAACTTCGCTTGGTCAACCGCTGATCCCGACAGGCCTTATGTGCCAAAGGATTCAAACTTGGAAATATCCGTAAATGCCAATTTGAGGACCAAAGCCGAAGGAGCTACCCAGACCACGGGTACAAGCGCCGCCGCGTTGGTTCAATTCTCGCTAGATTTGGTTGATTCTTTCAACGGAAGCTATGTTAATGGATTCAGGGCAGTGGGAGAGGGTTCTGGTACTGTCATTGACGGTACGGGCACCAACATTGCCGATGTAATTGGCGCGTTCAATCAAACCGTCTACAGGGTGTTTCCGAAGATTGAGACAGTTGCTCTACCTACGCCGTATAGCTTGATTGGTACGCCAATCGTATTCAAATTCTCAATTACGGCGATGGGTCTTGCCGACGCCAACGTGAGATTTGATAACCAGCATAAGGGATCTGGTTCTATCAACTTTGAGGTAATAGCTTCCGGTGATTCGGAAATAAACACCACAACCAGCACGACCTTCTCGATCTTGGATGAGACGGGAACAGTAATTGACGGTCCGAGCGCTCTCCGATTCATTAATGACCCGAGCGCCGCCGACACAAGTCAGACCGTAGCTTTTACCCAGAACACGCCTTATGGCGCTGACCCGGATATTAATTCTTCTATATCATTTGACTTTACCGGTCAGGATATAGAAATTGCCGGAGGCCAGACCAGAACCTTCAGCATCAGGTTGAACAACCCGACCATGCACTACAGCTATGCCGGAACTACCGGCAGAGCCCCGGACTACTTCCAGGTAACTCTGCAGGATGATCAAGCCGGCTTAATCAACTGGGTAGGCAGCTATGACGGAACGACAAACTCTTTGGACACGCCTTCAGCGACTGGTATCTTAAGGAGCTTGCCGTTGTATGGTCCGACCTTCCAGAGGTAATCTTGTATAATTGAATGTATCTGGCTAATCTGCGATGAGATTGGCCATGATAATCAAAACCCCCGTGAAAGCGGGGGTTTTGATTTACATTTTTATTCTGTTTTGATATTATTTACCAATGAAAAACATAATAATCTCCTCGGTCTTATTAGTCGGAGCACTTATTGGAGTATATGTTTATGTTCGGACATCGGGCGTCCAACAAACATCCGATGTCATTAATTCTCCGGAACCATCAGCGACAGAAAATCCTTCTGCCACGCTAACACCGACCAAGGTGCCAAATATAACCAAAGTCCCAGTTCCGCTTCCTTCCGGTGATGGGAAAACGACATTTATAGATGAAACGGTGCCGTGGTCACTGCTCTTGGCTGATGCCTCTTGCGAGTTAAAGGGAGAAATTAAGTTCTTAAATAGCAATACTTATGACAACCAGAACGCATTATTTATCTATAAAGGGATTGACCATCCGGCAAGAAATGTTTTCTGGACCGTAATCCCTCAAGATGATATATCGGTCGGTCCGAATATATTTAATAAAATTCCCATCCCTGACGGAGAAAGCTTATTGGGTATAGTACTGCCGCAGAATCCCAAATATAGGAAATACGAAATCACCGCAAAAATTCAGTACGGCCGGTTGGTGGATGAGAAAGGTAATTTTGTGACTGTCGGCGGGTACGTAAAGGTCTTTGAAAAGCAATGCGCCGGGAAAACCACCATAGTACTGCCGTGATGGATAGTTTACGAACTTTATACACAAGGAAACCGATAATTTCTCCTTTATTGATCTTGGTTATTGTCGGTTTTTTTGTTTACTTTTTTAATTTAAACAATGAATTGTTTTGGGATGATGATGACTGGATAGTAAGAAATAATTTTGTCCACACAATAAGCTGGGATAATATAAAGTTTTGGCTTACTCACAATACTCTTGCCGGGGTAGGGCTGAAGAGCAATTACTACAGACCATTTTTATTTTTCACTTTTGCCTTAAATTATGTAATTTCAGGCATTAAACCACTCGGCTATCACTTGTTAAGTAATTTAATTCATATAGCCAACGGAGTATTGGTTTTTAGTATTTTGCATTCAGTATTTAGAAGGAAGCTGCTAGCATTCTTAACCTCATTGATATTTTTGATCCACCCTCTCCAAACCGAGGCGATTACATACATTTCAGGCAGAGGGGACGCTCTGGTTGCCTTTTTTATGCTGTTGGCGTTGCTGCTTTTTTCCAAAGCCGAAAGTCAAGGTTTGGGATGGGCAAGCAAAAAAAAGATTTTGTCCTTGATATTCTTGGCGCTCGGGTTGCTTAGCCGGGAAACGGGGATAATATTCCCCTTCCTCGCTCTTTCTCTTTATGCCTCATTAATCTCAAAAGAACGTTTTATAAGATCTATTAAACAGGGCTTGATAAAAACCTGGCCCTATTTTGCAGTGGTTATTGCCTACGGTATTTTGCGACTGACGGTTTTAAATTTTCAGAATACTCTTAATTTTTATTCCGAACCCAATATTTATTCTGAAAATCTGCATATCAGAATACTTACTTTTCTGCCCATACTTTGGGAATATCTAAAACTTTTAATGGTCCCAGCGGGTCTTCATATGGAACGGAGCGCCATCGTCTATACTTCATTATTCCAGTGGCCGGTTTGGCCGATATTTTTAGGATTTGTCGGGCTACTGGCTTGGCTAAAATATCTTTACAAACATCAACTTGCAACTTTTCAGATTTGGTTTTTTGGCATGGCCTTGTTTTTTATTCCCCTTGGACCCGTTTCCGGTATTACGCCTATCAATGCATTAATATACGAACATTGGCTTTATCTGCCAATAATTGGCTTTTGGCTTATTATCTCTTTTTATCTTGTAAAATTATTCGATTATTTGAAATCTAGATCCTTTAATATTTACTACTTAATACTTACCACTACTCTTGTAATTTATTTTTCTTTCTTTACCTATCAATCCATTCAGCGAAATATCCTATGGGGCAATCAACTTGATTTTTATCTGGATATCCTAAAATATGAGCCAGACAGCCCCAGGATAAATAATAATGTGGGGAATATTTATTACAACAAAAAAGACATAGAAAATGCCGAGAAATATTATAAAATAGCCGCCTCCCAGAAGGATATATTTGCCGAACCCCACTTTAATTTAGGGACTATTTTACAATCTAGGGGGGATATTTATGGAGCAATCAAACTGTATGAAAAAGCGATAGAAGTTAATCCCAATTTTTACTACCCATATCAAAATTTAGCGGTTATATACGCTCAACAAGGCAACTTAACTAAAGCTGTTGAGAACATAGAGAAACTCAAGCTTATTATCCCGAACAATCCCCGTGTTTATTATAATTCGGCGCTAGTTTATATTGCGCTCAATAACAAAGAGCAAGCGCTGAAGGACTTGCAAGCGGGATTAAAATATGCCGAGCTGGACCCTCAAACTGGCGAGTTAATTAGGGAACTCATTGAGGAACTTGAAAGATAATTTTCAAAAAAAATACCTCTTTTTGTTTGTTTTTATTGCCTCGCTCGGGCTATCCTTTTTGGTTTTTGGTAATGGGATAATGGGAGACTTTGTTTTTGATGATATAATAGTGGTTCAAAATCGGGGTGATTTAAGAGAACCGGGTAATTTTTTCAATCTCTTCGTCTCTCCTTATCATCAGAATATGCCCAAGACGGGGCTTTACCGCCCTCTGACAATGATTTCTTATGCCGTTAATCATTATATTGACGGCACGCCAGCAGGTTTTCACATCGTCAACGTAATTATTCACGCCCTTAATTCTTTTTTGGTATTTTGGTTAATTAATTTTTTATTTAAGAACAAATTCTTATCTTATTCAACCTTTCTGTTATTCTTAGCCCACCCAATTCATACCGAAGCCGTAACTTCTATTGTCGGAAGGGCGGAGCTTTTGGCGTTTTTATTCGGCATTGCCAGTATTTATTTTTTTGTTAATAAGAATAAAACTTTAAGCGCCGCCTCGTTTTTACTGGCGTTATTAAGCAAGGAGTCGGCTTTGATGGTACTGCCAATAGTTTTGTATATTGACATTGTTTTCGTGAATAAAAAGATAATAGATTCAGTTAAGAAATTATGGTTTTTCTCTTTGCCGCTGGGCCTTTATTCATTGTTAAGATACAAGGCATTAAGCAACTATTTTTTCGGAGATGCCACGACAACCGTAGTCGAAAACCCTTTGAAATTTGCATCTTTTTTGGAAAGAATTGCTACGGCGTTTAAGGTTTTGTATATGTATGTTGAAAGGTTGATATGGCCGGTTCACCTTTCCGCGGATTATTCTTTTAATGCCATAAAAATAATCAGCAATCCTTTTGTTTCCGTTGAGTCTGCGGTCGGTGTTTTAATTTTTACTTTGTTGGTTGTTCTTCTTATTTTTTATAAAAAAGTAAGCAAAGAAATTTCTTTTGGCGCGGCGTTATTTCTGTTCCCCTATCTTATAATTTCTAATTTAATAAAACCGGTAGGAACTATAATGGGGGAAAGATTAATGTATTTTTCATCTCTCGGGTTTGTGGTTATCGCTGCCTTTGTTTTAATTAAAGTTTCCGATTATAAAAAATGGGGGACTAAAACAACTTATGGACTCTTGGCTGTTATTTTGGTATTTTACGGAGTCAGAACCGTAATAAGAAACAAGGATTGGCATGACAGCCGGGCATTGTTTTATGCGACCCTCAAGGAATCTCCCGATAGTTTAATAACCAGAACAGCGTTAGCCGGCGTGCATATAAGAGCAAACGAATGGGACTTAGCCAAAGAACAACTCGCAATTGCCAAGAGTATATATGAAAATAATTCCCACCTTCAAAATTTGTTAGGAGTCGTCGCTGATCATGAAAAAAATTACGTTTTGGCAGAAGAAAAATATAAAAGATCTTTAGAACTGAACCCAGATGCAACAAACTCCTACATAAATTTAGCAGAGCTATATTTAAAACAGGGACGACTTGAGGAGGCGGGTGATAATTTTCTTAAGGTTATAGATTTTTATGCTACAACTGAATATGTAATGAGGTACTCTTACATACAAATTGCCCTGAATAAACCGGACAAGGCGTTGGATGTAATAAATAAATATTTTGGTTCTGATCTTAATAATCCCGATTCGAGCGCTTTAGCCGGCACGGCTTATTTCGTCAAGAAGGATTATAAGCAGGCGTTAATTTATCTGAAAAAAGCGCGTGAATTGGGCAATAATGCGCCGGAAATTTTACAGATGATAGAAATAGCGGGAGAAAAATAAACTTGAAAAGTTTTTGTTGTTAGGCGGTTTGGGGTTAAAAATTACTATGTTTAGCAATAAAAAAATCATCATAATAGCGGCAATAACTGTTATAATTGGCGGCGGTCTTTATTTCAGGGGCGCTAATTTGTTAAAAAAACTGGCTGGTTATAACGTCCCGCCGCTAGAAGAACCTAAAACATCAGAAGTTAATGACCCATCGCTTTCTTTCCTAAATCTTCCCGAGGGGTTTGAAATTAATGTTTTTGCAAAAAACCTGGAAAATCCAAGAGTTTTAACTTTTGACCCCAATGGCAGTGTTTTAGTAAGCGAAACTAAAGCCGGGAGAGTTGTTCTTCTGGAAAATGGCGAAAATGGAATTGCGGATACCAAAAAAGTATTATTAAGCGGGCTTAATAAGCCACATGGCCTGGCATTTTATAGCTCCGGGAATACGACCTATCTTTATGTTGCGGAAACGCAACAAGTGGCCCGTTATATATATGACGTTAAAAATAAAACAGTAATACCTGCTAAGGGAGAGAATATCACTAATCTTCCGGCTGATGGAAGACATTTTACGAGAACAATATCTTTTGGGCCAAATTTTAGAGAAACCCCACTACTCCCAGGGAAAAGGGGTGATGACACTCTTGCGGATACCAAGCTGTATATAAGCGTCGGTTCATCTTGTGATGTTTGTGTTGAAGATACTACTTGGAAAAGGGCGGCAATACTGGAATCCGACCCGACAGGGACATTTACCGCCGAATTTGCCGGTGGGTTAAGGAACTCGGTGTTCTTTACTTTCCACCCCGTGACAAAAGAAATATGGGCGACAGAAATGGGCAGAGATAACTTAGGAGACAATCTGCCTCCGGATGAGGTAAATATTGTTAAAGTTGCCGGTCCGGAAGACAAATTCGGCGCCAAAAGGTATGGCTGGCCTTTTTGCTATGGTAACCAAGTGATGGATAAAACTTTCAATCCTGAAAAAATAGAAAGAATTGATATATCTTCGGACTGCGCCAAGACAGAGTCGCCCGTTATACAAATACAAGCTCATTCAGCTCCTCTGGGCCTGGTCTTTATCCCGTCAAACAGCGGATGGCCGAAAGAGTGGGCAGGAGATCTTTTGGTGGCGTTTCATGGGTCATGGAACAGAAGCGAACCGGTCGGGTATAAAATCGTCAGATATGACTTGGATATCAACGGAAACGTCTTGTCCCAAGAACCGGAAGATTTTATATTGGGCTGGTTAGGCGAAAACGGTAAAATATTTGGCCGACCAGTGGATTTGAAATTTGGGCCGGATAATTCGCTTTATATAACCGATGACGCCATTGGCGCGATCTACCGGGTAACTCCGACCAGCAATTAATTCTGGAAATCTTTCAGATTTCTGATATCATAATTAATATGCCGTCAGTCATAAAAGAACCGATTCTGGTACGCTATCTGCGCTGGGGTATTTATCTTGCGGCCTTCATTCCGCTGGTTATTTTCAAGGATTTTCTTTCGCCTTTTCATTTTGGAAAAGTCATCGTTTTCCGAAGCCTGGTTGAAATACTGTTTGCGCTTTATCTGATTCTAATCTTAAAAGACCGGTCTTATCTGCCCCGAAGAGATAAGATATTTTGGGCATTTCTTTTGTTCGCGCTGGTCTTTTCTTTGACTACTTTAACCAGTGTTTTACCATACCCAAGTTTTTGGGGTTCGCTGGAAAGAATGGGCGGGCTGTGGACTTTTTGGCATTATTTTTTATTTTTTATAATTTTAACTTCAGTATTTACTAAGAAAGAGCATTGGCAAAAGCTTTTTGATTTATCTATTTTTACGGGAGTGTTATCCGCTTTCTATGGATTCGGTCAGAAAACAGACATAGATTTCTTCATCGGTTCGGGCGGGCGCGAGCGGATATTCGGTACTATCGGCAACGCGGCTTTGTTCGCCGGTTACGAACTGTTTACGGTGTTTTTGTCTTTGATAATGTACCTGAACCCTGGGAACGGCCCAACCCGCAAGAAGCTCTATCTGTTTGCTTTTATAATTGCTTCCATTGCTGTTTTAATGACTGCGGTTAGGGGGTCGGTCTTGGGTTATGCCGTCGGGATTACCATTTTTGCATTTTTGTGGATGAGATATAAAAAATCACGCATTGGGAAATTGGCTTTCAATTCTTTAGTCGGCACAGCCATTTTGTTTGTTATTTTTTCATTGCTATTTGATAATTCTTCCATCGTTAAAAACTCAAAATATTTAAGCCGGATTACCAATCTATCGCTTACTGCCGTCACGGTTAAAACTCGCTTTTGGGCCTGGCAAGCCGGACTCAAGGGATGGAGCGAAAGTCCTAAAACTATTTTCCTTGGTTGGGGGCCAGAGAATTTTAATATCCCTTTTTCAAAAAACTTTAATCCGAAGTTTTTTGTCGGTTCCGGTTCGGAGACGCTTTTTGACCGGGCACACAATATGTTTGTTGAGATTCTTGTGACGATGGGAGTTATCGGGCTTCTGACTTATATAAATATTTTTGTTGCGCTGTTTTCTTCTTTGCGTAAGTTTTTGAAGGATAATGATTTAGTTGTTTATGGCGTCGGTCTTATTTCTGCGGTTATCGCGTATATGATTCATAATTCTTTTATCTTTGATACCTCTCCCAATTTTATCGTTTTCTTTACGATTATGGGATTTGCGTCATACCTGAATCTAAATCAGGGGACGGAAGAGCGTCCGGCGAAGCCAGTTATAACGAACCAGCCAGTGATTAAGACGCTCGCGATAATCCTGATTGCCGGGGCAGTGGTATTGATATATCGGACGAATATCTTGCCCGCTAAAGCTAATTATGCGACTACGCGAGCCATCACGCGCGGCTGGCGGAACGATTTTAACGGCGCTTTGGCAAAATACCGGGAGGCCTTGTCTTATGATGTGCCGGGCAAATATGAGTACCGACACCGCTTGGCTCAATATTTGGTAGGCGAAGGAGGTCCCAGTGTGAAGGAGAAACCAGTGCAAGAGGCCTATGAATATGCGCTAGCCGAAATTGATAAAAATATCAAGGAAAGCCCGATTGATAATTTACCGTATCTTTATGGTTCCCGGCTGAATATTGTATTGGGTAAAGACAATCCCGAATCTCCAAGTAATGACAAGGCTTTAGATTATTCAATGAAAGCGCTTGAACTTTCTCCGAAATTCATCAGAACTTATTATGAAGTAGCTCAGGCCTATCTTAATAAAAAAGATTATCAGAAAGCCATTGAGTTTTTCCAAAAAGCCGTTGATCTAAATCCGGAAACGGGATTATCTCATTGGTATCTGGGAGCGGCCCAAATTGAAAGCGGTGATTTAAACGGTGTTAAAGAACTGGAGAAAGCGTTGGTTGGAGAAAATCGTCACAGACCAAGCGAACAGGATTACCTGCGCTTAGTAAATATTTATGTGAAAAGTAAAAATTTTACCAGGGTGGCTGATGTTTACGAAAAACTGATAACCCGCAACCCTCAAAACCCTCAATATTATGCATCACTGGCTACGGCATATGCTAATCTTGGCAGAATTGACGATGCCGTGGCAACGGCACGCAAAGCGGTTCAGGTTGACCCAGCTTTTGAACCCGATGCTAGAAAATTCTTAAGGAGTATCGGCAGGCAGCTTTAATGAGAAGTATTTATCTCAAAGCGATTTATTAAATTTTTGTTTCCCGGAGTTCTTTTTATGAATACCACCGCCGAATCGTCCAAATAAATTTTCGACCAATTGGGGTCCTGGGAAATTCGTGCCAAGAAAGTCCGGGCCCACGGGGTGATATCGTAGTGGTCAAAGAAAACATAGTTGATGCCGTACTCGCGGGAATATTTTCCCCAGACGGCCGGGTCGGTCTGCATCGGTTTGTATATTTTTTCAAAAAAGTCAGTACTATAGGCCTCTGGCCGGCCGTCAACAAAAACCTTCTGCTCGGGGTACAGCTTCCAGATCAAGAAACTGCCAACATCAAAGTTGTTAAATACCGGCCCTTGAATTTTATTTGCTTTAATAAACTCAACCCCCCGGGCGGCACCGGCGGGTATAGTCAGGCCGAAACGCTTGCCGCTTTGGTACCATTGGTAAAAATTGTTATTAACGGCGGAAACAATCAAAATCCAGATTAGAGCTAAACCGGACAAGTAAATACCAACTTTGGCCGGCTTGGTTCGCAGCCAAGTCGGCAACTTAAGCGTTGAGAAATTCAGGGCGATAAGCGGGCCGAAAGCCAGCCCGTAGAGGCCGAAATTTCTTATCATTTTGATTGCCAAAACGGTGAAAAAGAGCGCCGCCAGAAATTCAAAAATTACCGGCCGTTTCTGACTGAAGGCGACGATAAAACTTATTATCAAAATAACCAAAGAAATTTCAAACAAAGCAATCTGCCGGCCCAAAATGCCATAATCGGTCAGGAAGAAAATTGACTGGTTTTCCACAATGGTATAGCCGTAATTTTTCAGAATGGTCAGCGGGGCGAGGGCGCCCTTGATGAAATTAGGGTTTAATAAAGTGGCCAATCCGGTCAGCAGAAAAATCTGCAGTGTTTTTTTGAAAACCGGCGGTTCAACCCGGCGGACTTTTTGGTCAAGCAGCAGGAAAAATAAAAGCGCCGGGCCGATGATAAAATAGATATGGCTGTTGACCCAGATAATTTCCACTGCCGGGAGGATATATAAATATTTAAATTTGCCGGAATACTTGGCCCGAAAAATTGCGAACAGAAAAAAAGCGAGAAATAAGTAGCTGAAAATTTCCGGCCGGATATCGCTGCGATCAAAAAAAATAAGAAACCCCAACAGTAAGGCGGGGGATAAAACCCAAATCTTAGCGCGTTGGTAAACCGCGGCCACGGCCAAGCTGAAAGCGGCCGTAAGAATAATGACTTTTAGAACAATCAGCCCTGGCAAGCCGACCAAGCGGTTAATCCAGTAGAAAACCACCTCGCTTAACCAATGGTGATTAATAAACGGCCGATCCGGTTCGGTGTAGGAGAAAAGATTGGTTTGGGGAACGCTTTTAGTCTGCCAGATGACCTCACCGGTCTTTAGATGTCGCCCGATGTCTTGATTGATGGAATCCAAGCTGTGAGCAGCCAAAACAGCCAGCGCGGTCAATAAAAAAATAATCGTCAAGATTTTCAATTTATTCAAAATATTAAAGATATTAAAGTGGTTGTTGACTACCTCCGCATATGCGGAGGTAGTCAACAATTCAAATTTGCAGTACTGCTTCTATTTGTCCGACCATCTTCTCTAAATTGTATTTTAGCAGCACCGTTTGATGTCCCCGCAGGGCCAGTTCTTGGCAATATAACTCGTCAGCCAATAATTCCTTGAGTCGCTTGACAATTTGCGCCGCGTTGCCCGGTTCTACCAGCACTCCGTTTTTGCCGTCTTCAATTATTTCAGGCAGAGCGCCAACGGTTGTGGCGATTACCGGGGCTTTAGCCGCCATTGCCTCCAGTACGGTCCAAGGAAAACCCTCTTTGAGTGAAGGCAAGACAAAAATGTCAAACGCCGGCAGATATCGGTGGGCCTCGGGAATCTGGCCGACCAAAAAAACCTTTTTTTCTAGTTCCAGCTTCCGGATTATAGCTTCCAGGTCCTGCCGGAGTGGCCCGTCCCCGATAATAATAAAAACAACGCTGTCCTGATTTTTGAAATGCTCCGCCGCTTCAATCAAAAATCCTAATCCTTTAGCCGGATAATGATTAGCGATCGTTCCGATAATTGTTTGCGCTTGAAAAATCTTGTCAGAATATCTGGAGATTTTTTCGAAAAATTTCAAACGGGCTTCGTCCTTGGTCAGAAAATCGGTTTTGTAAACATCAATCCCGTTGGGGATTAAAATGGTACCGATCCGGGGCTTTATGTTAAGTTTTCGGGCTTGGTCTAGGTCGTTTTGATTGTTGACAATAATGATATCTTTCCAACCGGCGCTGATTTTTTCCAAGGCAATGAAAAAAAGCTTTTTCCATTTCGGCCAGGGGTCGTTAAAAGTCCAACCGCCGATCCGGTAAATTACCTTGGCCGGGATTTGTTTCCTAACCAGTCGCGCCGCCAGCGAGCCGACAAAACCGGCCTTGGAACTGTTAAGAAAAATCGTATCGGGTTTGAAATCTTGAATTATTCTTTTTAACTCAAAAACGGTTTTCAGGTCGCTGACCGGAGTAATGTCACGTTTCAGATTTTTGAGCGGTTTAGTAGGGATGCCAAGTTTTGTCAATTGATTGAGCAAAAAATCACCGTTTTGATTGCTGCCAGCGGCCAAGACGATCTCATACTTTGACCGATCCAGGCGGCTGATTAGGCTATAAAGAAAACGCTGAGCACCGCCATATTCAGATTGGGTAACGACAAACAAAAGCCGCTTTTTGAGGTTATTTGGCTGTCCGTTATGGTGATTGATTTCTGGGTTCATCTGTGCCATGATTGTACAATAAATGTCAATAAAATCAAGGAAAATCCTGATTTTTACCACGGGTTACCAACCGCTGGTAGGAGGTTCAGAGCTTGCCCTAGAGAACATAATCCGGCGCCTGCCGAATATTTTTTTTGATATTTTGACGCCGCGCCACCGCCGAAGACTCGCCGTCCGCGAGAATGGTCAGAACTTTCACCTGCGTCGGTTGGGTTTTGGCTGGTCAATTGATAAATTTCTGTTTCCGGTTTTAGCTTTTTGGCCGGCCCTAAAATTAATCAGAGACGGCGGCTATCAAACGATACACGCCTATCAGGCCTCACATGCCGCCGGCGCCGCTTGGCTGATAAAGCTCTTTAAGCCGGATTTTAAATTCATTGTGACCTTACAAGAGGGTAAAATGCTGGACAAGCAAAATTGGTTGATCAAATTTTTCCGGCGGTTGATTTTGAAAAAAGCGGACATTATTACGGCCATCAGTAATTATCTGGCCGACTATGCTAAGAAAATAAATCCCCGAGCCCAAATTGTGATAATTCCGAATGGAGTAGATATTGAAAAATTCCAAATTCCAAAATCCAAATATCAAACAAAATTTAAATTACAAAATCCAAAAAATAAAACAATTATTACTGTTTCCAGATTAGTTTCTAAAAATGGTATCGGGGATTTGCTGGAGGCCTTTGCTTTGGTTAAAGAAAAGACCAACGAGGTAAAACTGGTAATTATCGGCAACGGGCCGCTGCGGGATAGTTTAGAGCAAAAAGCCAAGAACTTGGGGTTTAGTGAAGACATTTTATTTTTAGGCGAAGTCCCTAACCAAAAACTGCCTGATTACTTAAAATTGGCCGATGTTTTTGTTAGGCCGTCTTTGTCTGAAGGATTGGGCACGGCTTTTCTGGAAGCGATGGCTGCCGGTTTGCCGATTGTTGCGACGCCGGTTGGCGGCATCCCGGATTTCTTGAAGGACGGCGAGACCGGCCTTTTTTGCCAACCGAGGGAACCGTCGGATATTGCCGATAAAATAGTTAAACTTTTGAGCGATGAAGCGTTGCGGCGGGAAATTAGCCAGCAAGGCAGAACTTTGGTTGAAAAAAATTATAACTGGCAAACGATCGCCATAAAATTCGCTGAAATCTATGGCTAAGCAAAAAATCCTAATTACCACCGGCATTTTCCCACCCGATATCGGCGGGCCGGCTTCGTATGGGCAAACACTGGCTCGCTATCTGGCTCGTGATAAGGCTGTTGTTCTAATCACCTATGCTTCGGTTTTCAAATCGGCCGATGACAAAAAAGAACCGTTTAGAATCATCCGGGTCTGGCGCCGCTGGCCCAAGCCCTTGCGCCAGTTGATTTATCTGTGGCGGGTTTTTTGGCTGGCCCGCCCAAATTTTGCCAAGCAAAACTTAAGCGGGCTGGCGCGTCAGCACGACCGGATTTTAGTTTTAAATCCGGTCGGCGCCGGCCTGGCGGTGGTTTGGGCGGCCAAACTTTTCAAGAAAAAATTTGTTGTCAGAATTTCCGGCGACAAGGCCTGGGAAACGGCAGTCAATTCCGGCCGGACCTCGTTGTTGATTGATGATTTTCAGAAAGTAAAAAAGACGGGAGTTATTGGCCTACTTCATAAATTCCAATCCTGGGTATGCCGGGAAGCCGATTTGGTCATTGCCCATTCAAAGTATCTTGCCAAGTTGATTGAGGGTTGGGGCGTGGCGCCGGAAAAAATAAAACTTATTTACAACGGGGTTGACTTTCAACCGTCAGCGTTGAGCACAGAAGAAGCCAGAGTCAAAATCGGCATTGCCGGCAATATTATTTTATCCGCCGGGCGGCTGGCGCCCTGGAAGGGTTTTCGCATGCTGGTCAAAATTATGTCCCAGCTTTTGGTTATCAACCAATTTTTCCGGCTGGTAATTGTCGGCGACGGGCCGGAACGTAGCGTCTTGGCCGCTATGATTAAAAATCTGCGGTTGGACAAAAAAGTTTATCTGGTCGGCAAAAAGAGCCGCGAGGAATTGGCAGTTTATCTAGCCGCGGCCGAGCTTTTCGTTTACAACACTGGTTACGAGGGTTTTTCTCATCAGATTCTGGAAGCAATGACTGCCGGCGTGCCGGTTGTTACCACTACCGCCGGCGGCAATCCCGAGTTGATTGAACAGGGAGAGAACGGTTTTATGGTGAAGTACAATGATGAATTTAATTTGTCGGAGGCGATTAAAACGCTTTGGCAGACGCCTAACCTGCGCCAGCGTTTTATTGAAGCCGGCAAAACCACCGCCCAGCACTTCAGCGTTGAGAAAATGCTTAAAGAAACAACAGCAATTTTTAATTAATCATGGCTAAACTATTGATGATTTCCGGAGATCGCGCATTGGCCCAGGGCAAACAAGGGGCGTTTTATAATACACTGGAGGAGTTCCATAAATATTGGGAGCAAATAGATATAATAACTCCGCCGACTTTCAACTTTCTTAAACCTAAAACCCATAACCTAAAACCCATAACCTATTTCGATAATGTCTTTATCCATCCTTCGCCTTGGCCGCTGGTTTTTCAACCGCTTTGGATTCTCAAAAAAGGCCAGGCGCTCTTCCGCGAAAATAAATTTGATTTGATGACCGTCCACGAATACGCACCCTTTTACAATGGCCTGGGCACCCGGATGCTTTGGGGGAAAACCCGATTGCCTTATGTCTTGGAGATCCATCATATTACCGGTTATCCTCGAGCGGCTAACCTAAAAGAAAGATTTTACTGCTGGCTGACGAAACGTTTCATAAAATACGATAGCCGGACGGCCCAAGCGGTCCGTATCGTCAACCAAAATCAGTTGGGAAAATTTTTGCGCGCGGCCGGCGTGCCGGCGGATAAGCTGATATATATCCCCTCGGCTTATATTGATTTAGAGATCTTTAGGCCGCTTAATCTAGAGAAAAAATATGACCTGATTTTTGTCGGCCGTCTGGCTAAAAACAAAGGGGTAGATTTATTTGTGGAAGCGGCCGCTAAAATTAGCGGGCGTTCAATCATTGTTGGCGACGGGCCGTTGGAGGAAAAGCTAAAAACTAAAAGCTATAAGTTGAAAGCTAATGTGGTCTTTCACGGTTGGGCTAGAGACAGTCAGGCAGTAGCCCGACTACTGAACCAGTCCAAATTGCTAGTAATGACCTCGTACAGCGAAGGCAACCCCAGAGTAGTAGCTGAAGCAATGGCTTGCGGGGTACCAATTCTGGCGACTCCAGTTGGGATAGTGCCTGATTTGCTCAAAAACGGCCTTGGAGGCGAGATTATTGACTGGAGGCCCGATGACATAGCCCAGAAAGCGCCAGGGCTCTTAAATGACCCAAATAAGTATCAGGGATACAGCCATGATGGTCCCGAAATCGCCAAACAATTTGAGAAAAAAGAAGCGATAAGAAATTACGCCGATAAACTGAAGAAAATCCTCGGATAAGTTATCCACATTTCTCTTATTGTCCCCCCCAGACCCTGGCTTATAATTAAAGATATGAAAAAATATTTTGTCGTTTCTCTCTCAGTTTTGGTCGTTTTTTTGTTGTCGGGTGTGGCTAATGCTGCCAGTACAATTGGAACCAATATGAGCACCACGGGTACTTTTACCCAGACCGTTGGTTCGGCTACTGCCGCCAGGTTCCAAAATGCTGCTGGCGATGTGAATGTGCTGGTAGTCGATACCACAAACACGAGAATTGGTGTTGGCGCCGCGCCTTCAACAACTTTTGAAGTTCAAGGCACGGCTTCGGCGGCCTATTTCTTTACCGGTAATACGATTCAAGTGGGTGGTGGGATTGTTGCGTCAGTAGCTTATAACCGTTTCGGCTCTACCGCCACTTCGCGTGGTTTATCCGCTTCCAACGATGTCTTAGTCAACGGCAAGCTTGAAGTAGACGGCAATGCTTTCTTTGACGGTACGATTGGTATTGGTGGCGCCACTGGAACGAAATTTGAAGTTCAGGGCACCGCATCGGCATCCTACTTCTTCACTACAAACACTCTTCAAGCTGGAGGAACATTTGCCGCTGCATCTGTGGCTTATTCTAGGTTCGGGATCGGCACAACTGGTCACTCATTGGCGGCGGCAGACGATATTCTCGTTTCTGGCTTGGTAGAGTTTGACGATAACGTTTTCTTTGATGCCAAGGCTTCTATGTCGGGTAATTTCCAGACATCGGGCAGGTTTATTGCTAGCACAGCCGCTTCCCATTCCTTTACTGGAGATTTGAATATATCCAGTAATCTTGTTGTTGGTTCAGCTACCGCTTCCAGCTCTGGCAATACATATGTTGCCGAGTTTGTCGGTCCTACGACCGCAACAGTCAGTGTTCTTTTTGGTGGGAACACTGCTTCGTCCAAGGGTACTTGCTTCCAGATGAAAGATACGATAGGAGACTGGAGATACGTACGTATTCTAGCTGGTGGCACATCGCTTACTATCAATGGCACCAAATGCCACTAATTAGGAATATGATCAGCAGTAAGCATGTTCCAACTATCACAGCGGTAAGTGTTGCAATTCTGGCTCTGGCGGTAGGGGTAATAAGTATCCTGCCTTTAATAAACTCTGTTAAATATGACCGATATGATAAAAATGATTTTGTTGACCGTAACGCATATCAGGCCATATTTTTAACAAATGATCAAATATACTTTGGACGATTGAAAAACATCAATTCCGACTACTTAATTTTGCATGATGTTTATTATGCCAAAGTAAATGAAGATGGTATCGGTCAGCTTGTTAAACTTGGTGAAGGTGAGCCGCATGGCCCTAGGGGAGAAATGATAATAAACCAAAATCAGGTTTTGTTTTGGGAAAACCTAAGACCCGATTCCCCGGTTGTTAAGGCCATTCAACAGAGAAAATAAACTTAAACAATGCAGTTAATAAAAAATAGATTTTCTCTATTTCTATTCCTTGCTCTTTTAATAGGCGGGGTGTTTTTAATTGGCGTCAATCAGGCGAAAGCTGTTGGTGATGCGTATTTCCCCCAAAATACCACTGTAACTCTTGATCTGGGAGATTTTACTATAATCGGTGTTTCTGACGCAGACACAGTAACAACGAATGGCACTGACTCAATAACGGTCACAATCTCTTCTGGCCAAAGTTTTACTCTTGAATCAGCCGGCCGAAGATTATTAAATAACAATGGTGGTTTTTCATATTCTTGTGCTGATGATAAATCATCACTTACCATAACCACAACAACCACAATAACGGTAATAATAACGCCTAGTTCAACTGTTTGTGGTTCTACCAGTGTCGGGGGTACTACTAGTGGTGGTGGAGGCGGAGGTGGGGCTATTACATTAACCCCAACCCCAACTTCAACCCCGGTATCTACACCAGTGCCAACATCGACACCTGTCTCATCGCCAGTTTCTGCTCCAATAAGCACCGGGCTTACGCCAGCTTCAAGAGGTTTCACTAATTTGTCTGCTCTAAGCTTAAAAGAGGGAGATGTGATTAGTGCCGCCGGTTCAAGCGACCCCGATGTCTATATTGTCAATACCTGGGGTTATAAGAGATTGTTCTTGAATCCTGTAATATTCGAATTCTACGGACACCTTGGCGGATTTAACAAAGTTAAAACTACACTAGCGCCGATAAGAGACACTCTTGTTACCTCGGGTCTTTTCAGGAACTGTGAAACAAATGATGAAAAGGTTTATGGAATAGAAACCACTGGTGAAGATACTGGTATATTGCATTGGGTTAATACCACTGGCGCGCAAGCGGTTGCGGATGACTCCAACTTCTTCAAAAAGGTCTTTTGTATCAACAGTAAGGAGTTTGGCTGGTATAAGCAGGGCGCTCCGTATTCATCTGTTAACCAGATTCCTCTATACACAAGAACAACCCCTGCAAGCGGATCGCCTGTTCCTGTTGTCTTGAAAAAGGTAAAAGTTATAAGCACTGTCCCATGGCTAAATGTAAGAGACGGCGGATCATTGAGCGCAAAAGTTATTGGTCAAGTGTTGCCCAATCAAGAATTTGACTCCAGCGTTTTTATCAATGGATGGTATAAAATTAAGAAAGACGGCAAAGATTTTGGATGGGTATATGGTGAGTATGTAAAGAAAATTTAATATTAATTATTTCAATCAAAAAAACCGCCGCGTAGGCGGTTTTTTTGATTGACCTTAGACAATTTTTATTGTAGTATTAATCGGTGCAAAATCTGCTTATTATTACTCAAAAAGTTGATAAAAACGACCAACTCCTCGGTTTTTTTATCGATTGGATTACTGGTTTTGCCCAAAAATTTGAGAAAGTTACTATTCTGTGTCTTGAAAAAGGAGAATTTGATTTGCCGGAAAACGTCAGAGTTTTAAGCTTGGGTAAAGACAGAAATCTGCCCAAGTTGTTCTGGCTCTTTAATTTTTTTAAGCATCTTTTCCGATATAGAAAAGAGTACGACGCCGTTTTTGTCCACATGAATCCAATCTGGATGGTGCTGGGTGGACGGCTGTGGCGGCGCTGGGGCAAGCGCACTGCCCTCTGGTACACCAGTAAAGGAGTGACTAATAAACTGCGGCAAGCGGAGCGATGGAGTGAAATTATTTTTACCGCTTCCAGAGAAAGTTTCCGGATTCCCTCCGAAAAGTTAGTGATTACCGGTCATGGGATCAACACTGAATTTTTTAAGCCGCCAGCCAGCCGGCAACGCTCTAGGGAACTGAAAATTTTAAGTGTCGGTCGGATAGCGCCGGTGAAAAATTATGAAACACTAATTGCTGCCGCCAAAATATTGGCTGACCGGGGTTTAAAATTTTCGGTGACTTTGATTGGCGAACCGGCCTTGCCGGAAGATATCGCCTACGCGCGAAAGCTGGAAGATAAAATCAACCGGCTGGGTTTGGACCAATACTTTAAATTTTTAGGCAAAATTAATTATGCCCAATTGCCGGAGTATTATCAGCGGCACGATTTGTTTGTCCATTTGAGTAAAACCGGCAGTTTAGATAAAACATTGCTGGAAGCCATGGCTTGCAGTCTGCCCGTTTTAAGCTCCAATGATTCGGCCAAATCCATTTTGCCGCCGGAATTGATTTTTGCTGAAAATAATCCGGGTGAACTGGCAGAAAAAATCCAAGCGCTGCAAGACCGGGGCTATGGCCAGACACTGCGCGCTTACGTGGTGGAGAATCACAATCTGGGAAAATTGATAGACAAAATTAGCGGCTTTATCAATGAATAAGAGTAAAATACTATTTTTCGGCTTTTTCAACCCCGACTACGCCCGCAATCGGGTATTAATGAAGGGATTAGAGCGAAATGGGGTCAAAGTCAGCCAGTGCCGGGTGCGCAATGGCCGATTTAGAATGGTGAGATTGTTTTGCCAGTACTGGATGATAAAAAAGGACTTTGACTGGTTATTGGTGGCTTTCCCTGGACAGGAAGCAATATTTTTGGCCAGAATGCTGACGCGCCGGCCGATTATTTTTGATGCTTTTACTTCGCATTATGGGGGCTACATTTTGGACCGACGGTACTTTAGGCCGAACAGTGGGCGGGCAAAATATTATCGCTGGTTAGACAAGTGGTCTTGCCGATTGGCTGATCTGGTCTTGTTGGATACGCAAGCCCACATTGACTTTTTTATCAGGGAGTACGACCTGCCGGCCGAAAAATTTCGAAGAATCTTTATCGGCGCCGATACCGACGTTTTTCAACCCTCGGTCAGCCGGCCAGCCAACGGTAAATTTTTGGTTCACTTCCACGGCAGTTACGTGCCCTTGCAAGGGGTGGAACATATAATCCGAGCGGCCAAACTGTTGGAGCAAGAAGACATCCAGTTTAATCTGATCGGGCGCGGGCAGACCTATCCGGCCGACTGCCAACTGGCTCAAACTTTGGCCATCAGTAACATTAATTTTATTGATAACGTTGCTTATGAAAAACTGGCTGACTATATGAATCAAGCTGATATTTGTTTGGGTATTTTTGGTGCTAGCCCCAAGACCGCTCTGGTCATCCCCAATAAAGTTTATGAAGCCTTGGTTATGGCTAAGCCGGTAATCACAGCCGATACCCCAGCTGCCCGCGAACTGCTGATTGACCGCGAAAATGTTTTATTCTGCCGCCAGGCCGACGCGGAGGACTTAGCCAATAAGATTATTGAACTGAAAAATGACCCGATTTTACGCCAGACAATTGCCGCGGCTGGGGGCTGGCTATTCAAAAACCGGCTGGGGGAAACCACGCTGGGTTCGGAATTACTAGTGATAGCCAACCAGCTAACTGAAAAATCATGAAAGAGAGCTATTATCAAGAAAAAAGTTTCTACTACGGCATTGCTCATACTCGTCTGCGGCGTATTTTAGATTTAGCTGGCCGCGACGGTGGCCGCCAAATTTTGGATGTCGGTTGTGCTCGGGGCTACATTGGACGACGGCTGAAAGCGGACGGCAATCAAGTTACCGGAATTGAGCTTTCCGAACCGGCTGCCGTCCAAGCCCGGCAGGTCTTAGACCAGGTCTATGTTTTTGATATTGAACGGCCGTGGCCGGCCGAGTTGGTCAACCCGCATTTTGACTTGGCTATTCTGACTGAAGTGTTGGAACATGTTTTTAATCCGGTGGAAATCTTGGATGCGGTCGGAAAAACTTTGCGCGCCGGCGGGGAGATTATTGTTACTACTCCCAATTTTCTGAAATGGATTAATCGGATTAGATTCTTATTCGGTTTTTTCCAATACACCGAGCAAGGGTCGCTGGATTTTGGCCATATCCGCTTCTTCACCTATCGTTATTTGAAGGAAGTTCTAGCCGAGAGCGGCTTTGCCATTACGGCCGAGCGGCACATTATTTTTCCAGGCAAGTTAACCGCAATCTTGAAGTATTGGCCCAGTTTGTTCGCCAGCCAATTCGTAGTTAAAGCCCAAAAATTATGACCACATTAATTGCCGGCTATGCTTATGTCCGAGAAAATTTTTTCGCCACCTTTCGCCATTATCCGGAAAAGGAAAATTTATATTTTCTTTTGCCGAAAAGCTGGAAGATCAAAGGCGGCAAAGTGATTTACCATCCCCCCAGCGACCCCAATGTTTTTACCGCCAATGCCTATTTCCACCACTCCCGCTATCCCGTCATCGGCGGTTTGCTCAAGGGCTGGCTGCCCGCTTTTCCCCTGGTAGCTTGGCGTTTGAAACGGAATCAGCAACTGCGACTGGTGTATACTCCCAGCGAACCGATTTTGCTGACCACTTTATACCAGGCTCTTTGGGCGAAACTGTTCGGGCTGAAACACGTGTTTTTTAGCTGGGAAAATATTCCCTATCGGCAAAAACTCAAAGGCCTAAAAGGCGCGCTTCAAAAAGTTGTTCTAAAACTAAATATTGCCCTAAGCGACGGCATTATTTGCGGCAATAGCAAGTGTTTAGAAATTTTTTCCGCCCTAACCCAAAAGCCGCTGGTCCAGATTCCTTTGAGCGGCTTGGACATGGATTATTTCAGCAGCCAATCGGGAGCAAAACGTTTTCGGGATTTAGATTTGGAAAACAAATTGGTTTTCACTTTTGTCGGCGCCATCGGCATCAGGAAAGGAATTAACTTGATGGTTGAAGCCTTTAAGGCGGTGTTGGCCGAGTTTCCCCACAGTTTTTTAATTATTGCCGGCAGCGGGGAGGGTGAAAGGGAAATTGAAACTTTGATTGAAAAACATAATCTGGGCGAGAAAATCATCCGCCACTCTTGGCTAAACCATAAGGAACTAAAAGAACTATTAAACGCTTCCGATGTGTTTTTATACCCCAGTTTGCCCTATCAGGGCTGGGAGGAGCAATTCGGCTACGCCATGGCCGAGGCATCGCTTATGAAATTGCCGGTAATTTCAACTTTTTCCGGGTCAATAACCGATGTGGTAAAGGACAATCAAACCGGTATTTTGGTTGAACCGAACGATAGTCAAGCATTGCAAAGGGCAATGTTCAAACTAGCCAGCGATGAAGGATTGAGGAGAAAACTAGGCCGCGCCGGCCGACAGTTTATTGCCGAAAATTTCAGTCAGCGGGTAATAGCCGAAAAATTTCATAACTTTTTCCGGAGATTCCAATGAAATTAATCTATATTGCCAATTTGCGCCTACCGACTGAAAAAGCCCACGGTATCCAAATCGCTAAAACCTGCGAGGCCTTGGCCGGGCAAGGAGTTAAAGTTAAACTGGTCGCGCCATTTCGGTTTAGTCGGATTAAGAGTGATTTTTTTGAGTATTACAACGTGGCCAGAAGTTTTGCATTCAAAAAAATATTTACGCCGGATTTTTATCTGCCCGGACCGTTGGATAAAATCGCCTTCGGCGTCAAAAGTTTTGTTTCTGCCGCGATTCTGGACTGGTGCGCGCTGGCTGGCGGCGCCGATATTTATTATTTCCGAGACGAATTGCCGGCCTACTTGATGTCATTTTTAGTCAGTCCGGAGAAAATAATTTTTGAGGCCCATAAATACTCCCCGGCGCGGCGGTTCTGGTTCAACCGGTTTAGGAAAAAGGGGATTAGAGTCATGGTCATCACCAACGAGCTTAGAAAAAAATTGATTGAACTTGGGTTGGCGAAGGAAAATATTCTGATTGCTTCAGACGGTGTGGATTTGGAAAAGTTTGCCATTGAGCCGAATCGGGGTTGGGCCAGAGAGCAAACCGGTTTACCGGCAGATAAAAAAATAGTTCTCTACACCGGCCATCTTTTCGGTTGGAAGGGAGCGGATGTTTTGGCGGAAACGGCCGGTAATTTACCGGAGGTTTTGTTTGTTTTTGTCGGCGGAACGGCAACGGATACGGTGGCGTTTAGAAAAAGAAATCAGAGCGGCGGCAATATCCTTATTTTAGGCCATCAGCCCCACCGGCAAATTCCCATGTATTTAAAAGCTGCTGACATGCTGATTTTGCCTAATTCTGGCCGGGAGCCCATTTCCCGGCTTTATACTTCGCCGCTGAAACTGTTTGAGTATATGGCCTCTGGGCGGCCGATTGTAGCCAGCGATTTGCTGTCCTTGCGCGAGGTGCTAAACGAAAATAACGCCGTTCTGGTAGCGCCGGACGACCCAACTGCCTTGGCCGCGGGGATCAACCAAGTTCTGACCGACCCGTCGCTGGCCGAGCGCATCAGCCGGCAAGCCCTTAACGATGTTCAAAATTACACTTGGTCTAAACGAGCGGATAAAATTTTGCGATTCATTAACAATAATCAATGATAACCGATTTCAGCAAAACTATCATTATTATCCCGACTTATAATGAAAAAGATAACATTACCGGTCTAGCCCGGGCGATTTTTGAAGCGGTGCCGGGGATATCAGTTTTAGTAGTGGACGACAATTCGCCAGATGGAACAGCTGATGCCATCAGGGAATTAGCGCCGCAACACTCGAATCTGGAAATACTGCAACGTTCCGGTGACCGCGGTTTTGGCAAATCATATCTGGCTGGTTTCCAAAAAATACTAGCAGATAGCCGCTGGCAGAACGTGGTGATGATGGATGCTGATTTTTCCCATGAGCCGGCGGCTATCCCAGCGATGCTTGAAAATCTAACGACTTGCGATGTCGTTATTGGTTCGCGTTATATGAGGGGCGGTCAAGTTGCTAATTGGCATTGGTATCGGCGCTGGTTGAGCCGGTTTGCCAACTTCTACGCCCGGACGATTCTGGCCGTGCCGGCCCACGACCTGACTACCGGTTTTATGGCTTTTCACAAATCAATCCTGGATAAAATAAATTTGGCAAAAATTAAGTCGGACGGCTACGCTTTCCTGGTTGAACTAAAGTACAAAATTGCCCAAAACGGCTTCCGACTAGCCGAATTGCCGATTACTTTCAACGAAAGACGAGAAGGCCAATCCAAGATGTCGGGCAGGATTATCTGGGAATCAATCTGGCTACCGTGGCAACTAAAACTGCAAACCCTAAAGGCTCACTGGCTGGCTTTTATTTTCGCGGCGCTCTTCGGTCTAATGATTATCTCACCCCAGCTGTATCACCAGTGGACGTTAGGGCCGGTCTGGCAGGGTATTAACCGCCAAATGGCCGACGACTCGCTTTTTTATCTGGCGCGCATCCGTGAAGTGATTGACGGCCATCCAACTTTAAATAATGCCTATCTGGCCGAATACAAATCCGGTTGGCCCCGACAGATTTTTTTGGCCGAGTACTTACTGGCTCAGCCGCTCAAACTGTTTGGTTTGACGGTGGCCCGAGGCCAATTGATTTATAACTTTATTCTACCTTTTCTGGTCTTCCTTTTGACCTATTTGGCTTTGTACCTGATTTGTTCTTCTCGTTTCTTGGGGCTAATTGGCGCTTCGTTTCTTTTTTATGGCTTATTTTTATTCGTATTTTTCCGGCCAGTCAGCCCGCAGTTTAATTTCCTATTTTGGCTGGTTCAATTTATCCTGGTTTGGCTGGTTGTGAAAAAAAGTGCTTGGCCCTGGATACTGCCATTGAGTATTATAAATCTTGGCTTGCTGTTTTATATCTATCCTTACTACTGGACTTTTTATTTAATTCTCTTTGCACTACTTTTTTGGACTTATTTTTGGTTAGACCGGCACTTGTCTTGGCGGCTGTTCAAAATATCGACCGGGGGGTTATTGCTTGGCTCATTTTATTTTTACTATACCTATCTGGTCTCTCACCTGCCCGGCTTTGAGGAAACACTGACCCGCGTTCAGCTGGTTTATACCCGTTTTCCTTCCGGTATCCGAGTAGTGGCTTGGGCGGGGGTCCTATTTGCCTTAATTCTGGCCGCTTGGCGTTGGCGTCTGGTCAGTATGGATGCGCAAACAAAGTTCTTCGCCGCCGGCGCTTTGGCCGTGATTGTCTCGGTCAATCAGCATCTCCTGACCGGCCGAAATTTTGAGTTCTCCAGCCACTATTACCCGCTAACTGTTTTTCTCTCGGTTTTCGGCTTGGTTTATCTATTATGCAAAGTTAAGGGACGTCTAGGTAAACTGGTCAAATTGCTTTTACTCTTGGCAATATTATTTCCAATCGGCTCTAGTTTTAACCGTTATTTCAAAACGGCTTATGCTTTTGACCGGTCAGCGCAAGACCAAAGCTATGCTCCCGTCCTTGATTGGTTGAATCGGAATACTGAACCAGATTCGGTAGTTTACGCCGGTGAAACCCTTTCCCAATTGATCCCGGTTTACACCGCCAATAATGTTTTTTACTCCCGCTACGCCAATCTTTTTTTGCTGACCGATGCCGAGATTTATGAACGGTTTATTATAAATAACTACTTTGAAAAATTCGACAGACAATTCATACTGGCCAACGACCGAGCAATCTTCGGCGTGCGCTACGTTGACCGCTACGGCCATGCCGTCCAGGGCAACAAGCTAAGAAAATTGCTTGGGCTCAAACCGGAACCGGAAATTTATCTGCCCGCCGCAGCCATTGATCAGTTCCTAACCCTAGCGGCTAAACTGCAAAGCCAGCCGTTTTCAATCTTAACTAAAAAATATCAGATTGATTACTTTGTTTTTGAAAATGACGCTCAGCAACTAGGAAGGCCTAAACTGTTGAAAGTAGGTAAGCCAGTTTTTGAAAACAAAAACTTTGTTGTTTATCAAAATTTCTAGTATGCTCAATCGCTTAAAAGAAGAGGTCTTTTTTTTGAAACGTCTTGCCCAAGAAGGTTTTGGGCCGGCGGATTTCTGGCGTTACTTTAAAAATCGTTTCTTTGGAAATTTTTTGCTTTCTCTGCTTCAGCCGGTCTATCATCAGTCTCAAGACAATTTTGAGCTCCACCTGCTTTGCCAAAAAAAGGACCTTTGGATGCTAGTTTGGGCGTTAAACTCATTCTTATATCACTCTGGTCTTTACCCCAAAATTATTGTTCATGATGACGGTTCAATAAGTGATCGAGCCGCCAAATTATTGGAAAGTAAGTTCTCTAACCTAAAAGTCCTAGCTAAAGTAAAGGCCGACAAAATGGTAACCGAATTAATACCGGGAAATAAAAATATACTTGAATACCGCCAAGCAGGTCACAAGTTAATTCTGAAATTAATTGACATTTTTTTGCTAAACAGCGGCAAAGTAATGGTTCTTGACAGCGATGTTTTATTTTTCAAAAAGCCAGACGAGATTATTGATTTCGTTAAAAACCGGTCTAAATTTGAAGCCCTAGTTTCAATGCAGAACAGCAGTTATGATCTAATGGTTAAGGACGAGTATTTTAGGGGGCACCGTCTTCTGGAGAAAAAAGCAGGATTTATTAATTCCGGTATTATGCTTTTCAAGCGGGAGAAATTGTCGCTGGACCAGCTCGAAGAATTTTTAGAAAACACTCGGCGGCCCAAGAACGACTATTGGGTAGAAATGTCGGGCTGGGCCTCAATGTTGTCCCAGTTAAATTTTGCTTTTCTGCCTTTGGAACGTTACGTCATTAAAGGCCGTCCTAATGATCAGACAGTGGCCAAACACTTTACCAATCCCCGCCGCTATGAACTCTACGCCTATGGGATTGATACAGTCAGAAAAATGATTGGAGCAGGCAAATAACATTTACAAAACTAGATATCTATTGTATTATAATCGCATGGAGAGAAAACCTGATTTATCGATTGTGGTACCGCTTTTTAATGAGGAGGAAGGAATTCCGGCGCTGTTAGCTGAACTCAAACGGGTCACCAGTATGCTGGGCAGAAGCTACGAAATCGTACTAATTGATGATGGTTCAACCGATGCCACGGCACAGCTCTTGGAGCAAGCGTCCCAAACTGACCAGAATATCAAAGTGCTGCGCTTTTCGCGCAACTTCGGCCACCAAGCGGCTTTCAGTGCCGGCATTGATTTTGCTCAAGGGCAAATGGTTATTACTATGGACGGCGACCTGCAACATCCGCCAGCCATGCTCCCGACCTTTCTGGCCAAGGCCGACGAGGGCTATGACATTGTTATTGGCGAGCGGTTGGCTAACAAGCAAAACAGCAAAAAAAGAGAGTTGGCCAATAAATGGTTTTATAAGTTCCTGACTTTGATTACTAATCTGGAATTTAGAAATGTTTCTGACTTCGCCCTTTATAATCGTTCAGTGGTTGCGGTGTTAAAACGTCTACCGGAAAAAGAGCGTTATCTGCGCGGGCTGGTGCAGTGGGTCGGTTTTCGCAAGGCCTATGTGTCTTATGCCGTGGATGAGCGCAAGTTCGGCGTTCCCAAATATAATTTCCAAAAATTACTCAAACTGGTATTGAGCGGTGTAACTTCGTTTTCCGCTTTTCCTTTGCGGCTGGCCTTGTGGGCCGGCATCTTAGTTTTCTTGGCTAGTTTTATCTTCGGCGTTTATGTGGCAATTGATCACTACGTCAACCCCAATCCGCTTATTCCCGGCTGGGCGACGGTGGTAATTTTAATTTTATTTTTCTCCAGCATCCAATTAATAGTGCTCGGTATCGTCGGCGAGTATCTTTATAAAATGTTCAACGAGGTTAAAGGCCGGCCGCTCTACATCGTAGCCCAGACCCATAATATTGATAAAGCCAATACTGATGCCAGCGCTTATGGAATCCACCCCTAAATCACTGATTGCCGCTGGCGTTCAAATTGTGGCGGATGATTTTGGCCTGACGCCGGCTACTAATGAGGGCATTGCCTACTGTCTTAAAAACGGTTTAGTTAATTCGGCCGCCTTGATGGCTAATGGCAAGGCCTTTGCCGATGCGGTGGAAAAAATCAATCCGCCCACTGACGGATTGCCGCCGTTTCGGCTGGGCGTCCATCTGACATTGGTGGGCGAGAAACCGTTAGTGGGCAACAACCCTTTGCCCAAAAACCATCGTTCTTTTTTTATCAGATATTTATTGGGTGGAATTAAACTAGCTGGTGTGGAAAAAGAACTGCGAGCGCAAATTGAAAAATGTCTGGCGGCCGGCCTCCAACCCAGTTTCTTAAACAGTCATCAGCATCTTCACCTATTGCCAGGTGTGCTGGCGGTAGTCATTAAACTGGCCCGGGAATACGAAATCCTTTCCGTCAGAATCGTCAACGAACCGATTGTTTGGAGCAGTAAAAAATTATTCCGAAAATTACAGCTGGTGTTTTTAAATTTCCTCTCACGGCGCGCCAGGGATAAACTGGCGGCCGCCGGTTTGACTTACAATCATTGGTTTATCGGTTTTGTGAATGCCGGTCATTTGCAGTCGGCCGATCTGGCCCTGGCCTTGATGCTCAAACAACGCTATCCGGAACAAAAGATTGAATTGGGCTGCCACCCCGGATTTGAAGATGAATACGTCAGAAATAAGTACCGCCACTGGGGTTATCAGTGGCGGGAGGAAATCCGGGTTTTAGAAATCGGAGAATAAAATATGCTATCACACTTTGACTTTTGTGTCAATTGAGGATAAATTTAGTTAATGGAGCCGGGGTTTTATCAAACATACTTCACGACCGAAAAAAAACACTGGTGGTTTAAGGTCAGACGCAATCTAATTGGCTGGCTTTTGCACCAGTATCTGCCTGGTCGGCCGGAGAAAACAAAAATCCTTGATTATGGCTGCGGCTCGGGTTATCTGGTCGGCCAGCTCCAAAAGGCGGGCTATCCGACCTACGGCAAAGACATTTCCCCGGAAGCGATTGGGTTTGGGCGGAAGCAGGGAATTAATAATTTGTCTGTCAGCCGGGACAGCCAAATCGGTTTTGCCGATATTTTTTTTGACGCGGTCCTGGCTTTGGATGTGATTGAGCATATTGAGGATGATGAATTTGCCCTGAAAGAAATTGAACGAGTGCTTAAACCCGGCGGCATAGCTATTATTACCGTACCGGCTTATATGTGGTTGTGGGGAAAACAGGACGAAGTGTCGCAGCATTTCCGGCGCTATCGCTTAAACCAGCTGGAAAAACTGGTTAGGCAAAGCACTAATTTGATTCCGGTGAAAAAAAGTTACTTTAATACCTTTTTATTTCCCGGCATTGTCATAACCCGATTATTGGATAAAATTTTCAAAATTAATCGCAGTTCTGATTTTGAAATTAACAATCGCTTCCTCAACCGGCTTTTTTATAACATCTTTAATCTGGAAATCGGCTGGCTGAAACGTTTCAGTTTCCCCTTTGGCGTATCAATTTTGTTGGTGCTGGGAAAATATGAGTAACCGGAAAATAATTATTATCTTGGCGGCGCTGGTCGGTTTTTTTATTGCCGCCGGTTGGGCGGGTGTCAGCCAAATTTATCATCAGGACGAACATCGCTGGGTAATGATTGCCGATCCGGCCAACGGTGTCGATTCGCCCCATCCGCCCATGCTGAAGTTTTTGTTGAGAGCCGGCGCGGATATTTTTGGTTTTGAGCGTCTGCGGCTAGTTCCGCTGATATTTGGCTTGCTCAATCTGCTTTTGATTTTTTGGGCGGCGCGGCTTTGGTCCAAGTCAAACCAAATAGCTCTCTGGGCGGCCGGGCTGTTCGCCGTCAGCTCCTATAGTTTAATTGCCGCTTTGCAGGTTGATATTGACGGCGCAATTTTGCCTTTCTTTGTACTATTAGCAGTGATTTGTTATTTTAAGTTCACCGAAGAAGTCCAACTCGTCTATAAATTATTGTGGCTTGGCCTATTGTGTCTGGTGGTGATTAACGGCTTGTTGACTAAATTGAGCTTTGCCTTACTGATTGGCGTTTTAGCCGCGGATTATTTTTCCCATCTTTGGTTTAACCAGCGACAGCGGCTAGGTACCGCCCTGAAAAAATGGCTCAAACTTATTTTGCCGGTATTGGCTGTGTCAATCGGTTTCTTTTATCTCTATACGACCAAACTGGCAGTGGTGGCTGACTATGCCGAAGGTTTTAAGATCTTTAATTTCCACCAGCGGGCTTATTTTGATTTGGCTTTCAAAGTGATGAAATCCTTGGTCTGGCTGTCACCCTTGTTAACCCTGCCGGTGCTGGCCGCTTTGTTCAATCGGCAGTTTCTAAAGAAGTATCGTTTTTGGTTTCTTTATCTTCTGGCCAATCTACTTTTCTATCTAGTCTTGCTTGATTTCAGTAAGCTGACCGTGGAGCGATATTTTATGTTCTCAATCGCGCCAGCAGCAATTATTGCCGGCGCTTGGCTGGGAAAACGATTTGCCGGTTTTCAGTTAAGTAAGAACAGAGTCATTTTTACCCTGTCAGCCGCGACGATAATCGTTGTTAGCCGGTTAATCTTACAATTGCCGGCGGCGGTTTTGCCGCTTAACCCCAAGGCCGCTTACGTTCAGCACATTAAAGCGCTGGATTTTGGCTTTTTAATTCCCTTCAGCGGCGGCTCGGGCCCGATTGGCTTTTATTTGTCCGCTTGGTTTATTATCCTGACTTGGCTGGCGGCTTTGGTCGCTTTGGCGGCTATATTGGCCGGCCGCGGCCGCAAAGCAATCTGGCTGATTTTATTTTTACTTCTGGGGCTTGGTTATAATTTAATCGTTACCGGCGAATATCTGTTTGGCCGGCTCTACGGCAGTCCGGCCAAAATTGCCCGCGCCGGCGTAGATTATATAACCAATGAACCGATAATCAAGCAGGTAATCACCTATAATGATATTGGCGCTTATGAGTTGAAAACGGCTGGTAAATACACTTCCCGCTTTTATACCGCGCCGGCGCGCGACTACACCAAAAAACTTAAAGAATTTCGCGGCCATTACCTGATCATTGACTTTCCGGTCATAGATAAAAGAAGCGCCTATTGGAATCTTATATCAAAATGCGATTTAACTAAAAAGTTTACCGATAAATATGTAGATTCTTATATATTTGATTGCCGATCTTTGCCCCCTGACTGGTCTGGACAGAATTAATTAGTTTGTGTATAATCACCGGTATAAATTCCGTTATTTAACGGATTTTTAAACTTCAATATGGTCGCTTTTTTAAGGGGAATCAGGCGCCTGTTAAATAATCCCGGTTATAAGACCTTAACAATAGGAATTGTCGCTTTTTTTTTGATATTGTCCTTATTCGTTGGGCCTGGACTGCAAAATAGCCCCACCGGTAGGTACTTATTGCACAGCTGGCGGTCGATTAAAAAATTTCCGAATATCTTTTATCTTTCATCTTGGTTGGCCAAATCCACACTGCCCGAATATAGGTTTGTAATTAACCCCAATGACTTAAGGGTTATGGAAGATAACCTGCCTATAAACAGCAATTTGAGCTATAATTTTTTATCCGACGATAACAAAAATTATGTGAACGGTTATTTTACGAGTTCTCAAACTGACTATCAGTCGAAAGTAAAATTGAGATATAGGGGGCTGATTAGCAGCAACTGGCAATCGGAAAAGAAATCATTGCGGATAAAGTTCCCGAAAAACAACCTGTTTCAGGGGATGAGAGCTCTTAACCTTATGATTCCGGAAGATAGGGAAAATTTTTTGGAGCCCCTTAATATTTATCGGGCCAAGAAATTGGGTCTTTTTGTTCCTGATTTTAAGTTTGTCCGCGTTTATATAAATAACAGATATTTTGGTGTCTATCTGGCGGCGGAGGCATGGTCAAAGGAACTACTTGCAAAAAATGATACCATTGACACGAACAACATATTTTCCAATAAAGACGAGATAGATAAAATAAAAGATGAAAATCCGGCATTTTTTAATTGGAAAAGCTATATCGCCGACAATGAAGAAGGACCCTTTGAAGAACTGGAAGCATTAAGCGAATTAACTAACAAAGCGTCTGATCAGAATTTTTCCCGATTAGTGGGTAACCTGGTTGATCTGGAAAAAGTTTATAAATGGCACTTGATAAATGTACTGGCGGGATCAGCGCATCAAAGCTATATGACTAATTTTGTCTTAATTTTCCGACAAGAGACGGGTAAGTTTGAACCTATTCCCTGGAATGTGGAATTTGAGCCGATTAAAAATAAGATTTATGACGACAACCTCCCTCTTTTAGTCAGGAGAATTTTCAAGAATAAGGAATATTCTGATAAGTTTTTAACCCTGTTAAATAGTTACGTCGGCGATAATAAAAACCTTGAAGACGATTTAGCCTATTATAATACTCTGTTCAAAAAAACACGGTATGATTTTTATAAGGACAACGCTAAAAATCAAAATAACTTTGGCTTTATCCAGGCAGTAAAAGAAGGCCGCGAGCTGATTATTAATAATTTTAACGGAGCAAAAAAGTTACTTGCCAATGATGAGGCCAAAAAAATTACAATTTGGGAGCGGCAGAATTATTTAAAAACCCTTAATTTTGCGGGGAGTTTTCAATACGTGAACGATGCTTCCATAAGTATTGATAAGTTTCTGGAGCAAAATCAGCAGTTCAAAAAAGTAGGTATTAATACCATAAATCTCGGCCCGGGTACTTTTGTATTTTCAAGGACGATTATAATTCCAAAAAATTTAAGATTAGCGATAGAGCCGGGGACTACGCTTTATTTTTATCCCAATATATCCCTCATTTCTTATAGTCCGGTTACAGCAGTGGGAAATTCCGCCGCACCTATTGTATTTACTCCCGCATTTAAAAATCAGCCCTGGGGAAGTTTTGGCGTTATTAATACAGGATCAGAAAAAAATATTTTCGAGTTTATTAAAGTAAGCGGCGGGTCAAGCGATACAATAAACAGTGTCCCATTTTTATCGCAGTTTTCACTTCATAACGCCGATTCGATAGTTGAAAATTCTGTTTTTGAAGAAGGGAAATCGGATGACGGAGCGCATATCATTTTAGGGTCGGTTACGATAAAAAACAGTTTATTCAGAAATAATTCTTCTGATAGTATAGACCTGGATTTTGTTAAATATGGACGGATTGCCAGCAACCGCTTCCTCAATACAAAAATGGAAGAAAGTAACGGAGACGGAATAGATTTGTCCGGCACGGATGATTTAGAAATTACTGGTAATACGATTATAAACCACGGCGATAAGTGCATCAGTGTTGGAGAGGCGGCAAAAACGGTAATTTCGGGTAATTTAATGGTAAATTGCGATATCGGTATTGCCATTAAAGACGCCTCCGTTGTAAAAATGGAAAACAATATAATTGTGAAAAATAAAACCGCCGGTCTTGCTCTCTACAGAAAAAAACAGGAATTTATCAAAGGTGGGAACGCGGTAGTTTCTAAATCTATTATTTGGGATAATGGGAAAGAAATAGATTCAGACAAATTATCGTTTTTAAGTATAGACGATAGCACCATCAAAGGAGGATATGAAAGAGGCATTAATATAAATCAGAATATACCGGATTTTAATTTGATTTTGCCGGCATATATAAAAGCATTAGTTGGCATGTAGTATATCGTGTCTAAGACTTATAGATTTGAATTTAAATATGAACTGAACCCTAAACAGGCTTATTTTATTGAAAAAGACATAAAAAGGTTTGGGATGAAACCCGACCTGAATATAATCTCCGGCGACGGGGAATATTTTGTTACCAGTTTATATTACGATTCTTACGATTTATCAGATTATCAAGACAAGGCCGGAGGTTTTCTGAAAAGAAAAAAGTTCCGAGTGAGGATTTATGAACCACATTTGGATAAATCCAGTTTTGTATGGGTAGAAATTAAAAACAGGTTTGGATCCCAAAATCTTAAAACCCGAATAAAACTATCCAGGCTGGAGTTCGACCAATTTTTGAAAAACGGCGCCAGGACTCTGTTATTGAAAAAATGGGATAACGGCGAACTGGCAAAGAAAAATGAGATTCTCTGGAATTTTATAAAATCATCGGTAAAACCTAAAGTCCTCGTGCGCTATAAGCGCAAAGCTTTTGTTGATGATTTAGAAAATATAAGGATTACCTTTGATTCTGATTTAGAAACTTGCAAAAAACTTGATTTTAACTATACTGCTTGGATGGTCCCAGTGAGTCCTCGCAAGCTAGTTGTAGAAGTAAAATATGATTATATTATGCCGTACTGGTTCAGGGCTTTAGTCGAAAAGTACGATTTGAAAGCCGATACATATTCCAAATATGAAAAATCACTAGAGGTATTACATAGATACAATCCTTTATTAAGATAATGACCCATAACTTTAAACACATAAACCTTAGCTACTATGGATAATTTAATTAATCCTAACCTCACCCTTACCGAATTAAGCGCCTCAATTATTTTTATAAATATTATTTTATCTTTTTTATTGAGCGTGGTTATTGCAATTATTTACCAGAAAACCCATCGCGGCCTATCTTATTCTCGATCTTATGTAGAATCTCTTGTGATGATGTCAGTGTTGGCCGCTATAGCCATGATGATCTTGGGCAATAATCTCGTGCGGGCACTTGGTATATTGGGTGTTTTTACCCTAATTCGCTTTAGGACTATTATCAAAGATCCCAAAGATGCTACTTACTTATTCTTTAGTTTGGCAATCGGCATGGGAGTTGGCACCGGTAATTACGTGATTTCTATCATCAGCACTGTTTGTCTTGCAGGAATTATATTCATGTTAAATAAATATAATTTCGGTTCAGTAGTCAGAGACGGTTTTCTGCTTACCTTTATTGCCGATAAAGATTATAATAATTCCCACGAGAGTTTGTTTGCCCAATACCTGCGCTCCTATAAACTCCTTCAATTTAAGTCAAGGCCGGATGGAGAAGGGGAATATTATTTCTCGATTTCCTTTAAAGACGGGAAGAAGCCGGAAGATTTAGTTAATCAGCTTAGCCAGAATCAAAACGTTAAACTGGCCGATTTAATCACCGGCAAAGACGCCACCGAATATTAAATTTAAAATATGATCAGGAACTTTTACAAATGGTTGGATCAAAAGCTTAATCCGGTCCACCCGTTTTTATTGAGCATATTCCCTTGGGTTTACGTTTTTTCAAAATACCTGAAAGACTTTTCTTATAATCTACTCTGGCTCCCTTTGTTAGTAATCGCCGGGGTTACCGTCGGTCTTATCTTCTTATTCAAGGTTCTTTTCGAAAATAAGAGCAAGGCATTTGTTCTTGTTTCTATCGGCGCTATTGGCTTACTGTATTACGGTTTTTTTTATGATTTTCTTTTCGGTTTTAAGGTAAGCGGTTTTCTTATCGGCCGCCATCGATACCTTTACCCTTTCTGGGGTATTTTGTTTTCCGGTCTAGGAATTTTTTTGTTGTTTACTAAGAGAGATCTGTATAAATTAACGAAAATATTAAAGTTTACCGCTCTCGGATTAATTATTATACCCCTAACGAGTATTGCGATTTACGAATTTAGAAGTATGGAGAGCGGTTCCATAAAAGCCGAGACCCCTTCCAGTAAAAAGAAAACAGACGATAATATCAACAAAGGCGGTGAAGTAAAAAAAGCATCAAATATTAACGATGTTTCTAACTTCCCAGACATATATTATATTCTTCCTGATCAGTATGCTCGTTCGGACGTGTTAAAGGAATATTTTAATTATGACGGCAAAGAATTTGCCGCCTTCTTGGATAAAAAGGGCTTTGCTATCGCCGAAAACAGCAGAAGCAATTATGCCGTAACAATTTTTTCGCTCGCCGCTACTTTAAATATGAATTATATTGATGATTTAATTACTCTTCCGAACGAAGATTCAGCCGATTTTGACCCTTTAATTGAGAAAATAAAAAACAATGAAGTTAAGAAATTTGTCGAGTCAAAGGGATATAGATATATATACCTAAGTTCGGACGCCCTGGTGGTGGGAGCCAAAGATACGGGCGACGATGTTATTGAATCAAATCTTGATACTTATATGCGCCAAGCTTTAAAAACAACGGCGCTTCGTCCTTTTGGCGGGAGATACGGTCTCCGCGAGAAAAATATCAACAAGTGGGCGAGGGATAGCATATTAAGCACCTTTGACCAGCTTTCTAAAATACCAACTTCCAATTTAAAAGGACCCAAGTTTGTATTTGCCCATATTATGGCGCCTCACGGCCCCTATGTTTTTGGCAGAAATGGCGAAGAAACGAAATTAAGTTTTGTAAAATCAATGACCTATCAAGAAGATATGGCGGCTTTTCTCGACCAATCGATTTATGTCAGTAAAAAAATATCAGAGATAACAGACCAAATAATTACCAAATCAAAAAACCCCCCGATCATTATCATTCAATCGGACCACGGCCATTATCTGGATCCGAGATTGGTTAGCGATGAGCTAAGGAGGAATATCCGAACTAAAAATTTCAGCGCTTTTTACCTGCCCGGCCAAGCTAAAGAAACGTTACCCGGGGATATCACGACCGTTAACACCTTCCGTTTTATATTTGACCGGTACTTTGGCACGAAACTCGGGTTGCTGGAGAACCGAAGCTATATTTATAACGGGCAATATCCTTTTCGGTTTATTGAGATTACGCCCGACAAAAAACTTAGGCAAAAACCCTAAAATGACCGTCCTGTATCTTAGCCGGTCTAAATTGAACTATTCCGTAAACGCCGTTTATATAAAAGGTCTGCGCCAAAACGGCATAACGGTAAAAACCTGCCAATTGCCCGCTGGTTTACGAAAGTTTTACGAAGCGGTCAAATATTGTCGGCAAAACTTAAGGGATGCTGATCTGATTATAGTAGGATACGACAGTCCCGGCATAGCGGTATTAATGAAGTTGACTTCCGGGAAAAAAGTAGTTTATAACGCTCTTTGCTCAATATATGAGAGGCTGATCGTGTCCAGAAAATTAGCCGCCCCATTTTCTTTTAAGGCCCTATATTACTGGTTTTTAGACTTTGCGGCTGTGCATTTTGCCGATTTAACGATGCTTGAAACCGACAATCAAATAAAATACTTTAGCAAGTTATTTAAAGTATCTCCCCAAAAATTATTCCGGGCCTGGACCGGAGTAGAGGACGAAGTTTTCTACCAATCGGATCAAAATACGGATAAATTTCCTGTATTTACAATTGTTTTTAGAGGAAGACTCTTACCCGAAGCGGGGGCAGATGTGTTGGTTAGAGGAGCTAAGCTCTTAGACGACCATGAGCTAAAAATATATATGCTTGGCGACGGTCCGGAAAGAGGGAGAGTCGAGAGATTGATTGCAGACTTGAGACCTAAAAATCTTGAGTTTATCAGCGCCTTCTTGTCTGATAATGAACTAAGAATGATACTGCAAAAATCCCATTTAAGTTTGGGTCAGCTAGCCGATCACGCCCGATTAGAAAGAACCATTCCCCATAAAGCGTATGAGAGTTTGGCTTTAAAATTGCCGTATCTGACAGCCGCCAATAAGGGGGTTTTAGAGATTTTAGTTCCGAACAAGACATGCTTAGTTTGCAAGCCAGGCGATGAAAAATCTCTGGCGGAAGCGATTTTGTGGGCCAAGAACCACCCTGCGGAGTTAAACAAAATCACCGAAAATAGCCACCGTCTATATCAAAACCAGTTGCGGTCGCACCTATTGGCCAATAAATTATTGGGACATATCAGGACTGTTAAAAGCTGAAACTTCTTTTTGGTATAGCTGGATGTAACTATTAACCATAAGCTCTTTGCTAAAATTATCGGCGATATTTTTTACGGAATCTTCTCTGAAATTTTTGATTTGAATATCATTCAAATTCAGAATAAAATTCAAACCGGTTTTTAAATCATCAAGGTTTTTATAATCGGCTATAAAACCGGTTTTTTGATGCTCAATAAGTTCTGGGATGCCGCCAGTGTTAAATGCAATGACCGGTAGCCCGCAGGCCTGGGCTTCGAGCACTACTAGGGGGCAATTATCGGCAATGGAGGGGTATAATAATACATTGGCGGCGGAATAGTATTTTGCTAGTAATGTCTCATCTTTTACATAACTGACCGTCTTGATGTTTGTTTGTAGATGGTCATTTCCATTTCCTCCCAAATTCACAAAATACAAATCCGATCTATCTCTAGAGCTATTTATAATTTCTTGAGCATAACCCCCCCCTTTCCAAAGATTAAATTTTCCGCGCTTGGCAACTGTCAGAACGATTTTTTTGTTAAGAGGAAGACCAATATCCAATCGGGCCTTTGCTTGCGGTATGGGCTTAAAAACTTCAGTGTCTATCCCGTTATAAATAACGGTTAAGGGCTTGTCCTTTAATATGCTTAAGCCCACTTTATCACCTAGCCATTTGGACGGCGTGACGATATGAAAATTTGATTTTTCATATATTTGTTTCCTCCTTTTCTCTAAATATTTTTCATTATGCCAAGCGATCGGCGGATAAATGTCCAGATTTGGGCAGGTAAAAAATCCGCTTTCCTTTAGTTTGCCGTCAAAAGCGTGGGCGCAGTGGGCGGTTATCGGCCACATATCGTGGAATGTCCAAACGACCGGCTTAAACCGGGATATTTTTTCAAGGGTGCCCAAATTGAAATAATTGCTGTGGAGATTATGGCAATGAATAACATCCGCTTTTTTGAATTCTTCGGTTTTGAGAATGTGATCCGAGGAGAAAACATCAATATCATTGGCCAAATAATAGGCAAGTTTGCGGCGGATTTTTCCCGTGAAAGATTGCACGTCATTCAATAAATAAACTTTTTCATTATCTGAATATTTTCTGCCGACAAACATACTAGTTGTATGGCCTCTTTTTTCAGACTCGATTTTGAGGAGATAGGCGACTTTGGCTGCGCCGCCTCGGGCATCGGTTGTGTTAATCTGGAGGACGTTCATTATATAAATTTATTAAATTCACTTTTAAATTCTTCCAACCCCCAATTTCTTACCACAAAGCGCGGCAGGGCATAAATATCTGATCTGGCGGTAACCCTTGCACGTATATTCGCGCAGGCGTAGCTGTAACCGACTTTTTTTACCAGAGAAACGGTCTGGGCGGTGAAGCTTTTTTCGTCTCCAAATGGATAGGCAAAACTTAACAGGGGGATATTAAGCGCATTTTCCAATATTTTCTTCCCCCCCGAGATTTCCTTAAATTGCTCGTTTTCTGACAAACTGGCGAGTTTAGGGTGGTTTATTGTATGCCCGCCAATCTCTATTAAACGGCTGCTGGAGAGGCGTTTGACTTCAGCTAGGGTCATCGGCTTACCCTGGCCAATTTCAGGCGTATTCTGGTCCCAGTAAAATGGCCTAGGCCTATTCCGGCCTATATAGCCGGCGGCCAGAAATACAGTTGCCGGGACCTTAAATTCTTTCAGAACCGGCAGGGCATTATACAGATTATCGGCATAGCCGTCGTCAAAAGTTATTGCGATAGTATTATTGTCAACCCGGCCTTTCCTTATGCTTTGCACCAATTTTACCAGAGGAATTATATTGAAGTTTTCTTTTAAAAACTTAATTTGGCTGTGAAAATTATTTTTATTGACACATAATTTATGCGGGTCATTAATGACATCTTCTACTCGATGATAAAGTAAAATTCTGGCCGTAGGCAGAAAAAAATTAAGAACCCCTTTACTGGAATTTATTAAGAGGCGATACGGCTTTTTTAATAACTTTCTTACCATAACTGCCGGTTACTAGTTACTTAGTTGCCCTAATGCTTATTATTACCGGGAAATCGGGGGCACGGTAATCAAGCTCTTTTTGCGAAAGCTCCTCTTGAGCCATGCCAACCCAGAAAGCAAGTCCGGATAGTACATTTCCCCAGCTTTTTATTTCTATGTTTGATGAGCTAAAATGTTTTTCAAAAATATATTTTGCCGAGGCCAGTGCAAATCGCCAATAATCTCCGGCAGGACCGGTCCTGCCGTCTATTCTACTTATAAAAGGCAAAGTCGCCAGTAAAACTCCGCCTGATTTTAAGATTCTGTAACACTCTTTTATGGCAGAATCATAATCATCTATAAATTGGAGGACTTGGGTAAGGATTATGCAATCGTATTTATTATCCGGCATCTTTTTTAGATTTCTAAGATCCCCGCGAATTGCAGCTTTTGGGTTATTGAAATCAATATCCAAAATATCGCTCTGGACAATATTTTCCTTGCCAAATTTTTTGGTATAAATATCGTCTTCCACTTCAAGACTAACGCCTTTAATGAAGCCAGAATTTTCTAAAAGAAATTTTTCAATGTAATATCTATCAATCGGTTCTCCCCGGTTTGACCCAAAATTATGACTTAAGGGGGTTAGTTTTTTTAGTAAAAAATAAAGCCACGCCGGTTTAAAAATTCTCCTTAAAATTGTTCTTCTAGATTTTCTTTGCATAAATAAGCAAATAATATCGGGCTTTGTCTTTTAAAGAAAAAGGGGGTCTTAATACTTTATTTATCCCATAGTCATGGTGATTTATAAGATATTTAAAATTGTTTCTTTCAAGAATGGTAAGAAGTTCGCCCAGATTCTGGCTTTGTCCTACAAAAGAGTGCCATTCAATTACCATCTCGCTTATATTATTTAACTTATTATTTAATTCTAAATCTTTTATAACCTTAAGTTCCGCTCCCTCTATATTTAGTTTGAGAAAATCAATTTCCGAATTTATATAATAACTTAATTTAACTGTTTTAATCTTGTTCCCCAAATTTGAATTCCCGATTTTTGCGCCATCGGTACCTGAATTTTCCAGGTATTCTTCTGTCTCTTGGTCGCTCAATCCCAAGGGATAGATTATTATATTTTTTAAATCATTAGTTTTTATATTTTTTCTAAGTAAAGACAATGCTTCCGGGTCCGGTTCAAAAATCATTATTTTTGACTTTGGATGAATGTGCTTGAAATAAAGGGCGGCCATGCCTATATGTCCGCCTCCGTCTATTATAGCAGGGGACTTTGCTGACGAGCCCCCACGCTCATTCATGGGTGGTGGGGGCGAGCCGAAATGATATATTTTATTTCTGAATATTGTTCTAAATTCCGTAAAAAGAGAGCGGGGATCGTTGTAAAAAACCGTGTAATTTAATATTTTGGTTTTTCGCGGCCTAAACCTTTTTTGAAACTGCCGGTAAAGCTTCAGTTTGAAATAATCAGTAAACATCGGTTCAACGATTAGAATTTAATATCCTTAAAGTTTATAAACGGGAAAACATCCAAAAAGCTGTTTGGCGTGGCGTTGTAAATTTTTATGTCCGGATGCGTTTTCCTTACCTTTCTATAGAAAAACCGGTAGTTTCTGAATAACTGCAGAACATGAGCGACATTATCTTCATAGTTCATGGTTAAGTCCCTTGGAACGGCGAGTTCTTTAACAACTTCATCATTTTTAACATCCGCTTCGGTTACTTTGTCTTCATGGCCGTAATCGTAAGAGATGGCTCTGCCCTGACCGATATTAAAGCATAAAAAGTTATGCTCGCATCCCAGCAAATATATTTTTTCAAAGCCCATATAAACAGCGATAATCAAGCATAGTAACATCGAGTTCTTGGGCCAAGGAATATATTTATCCAAATTAATATTGAAAGGAAAATTCTGGCTCATAATGCCCCGAGTTCCGATATAGTAAAATTTATGCCCCTTAAATAGATTATGTTTTTCTATGTAGTTTTTGGCATCTATGCTCAAAAGTATGGTCGCATTGGTTCCGATCGATTCATTCTTTTTCCTGAATCGCTCATTCCAATAATCCGATTCTCCTTCCTTAAAATATACAGAATCACCAATGACGTAGAACTTAGGATTTAAAGACTGAAATTGGGGGTTATTATCAAACTCACCCATTACAAAAGTGTACTCATTTTTTAAGATGCCAAGGTTAATATCTTTAACCGAAGGACCTCCGCCGACCAAAAAACAGCGCTTGCCCTCGTATTTACCCTTCAATTCCTTATTTTTAGCTAGAATATCTTTGTATTTCCAGGAAAGAAATCTCGGCAGAAAATAATTTCTGTAAAAATAGCTATATATTTTTTTGAATCTGGGCATAGTGTTTTAAGTGTCTTACTTGATCTTCAATGGTAAACAGGGATTTTTTATTTTTTAAGAATGATTCAACTTGTTTGTATAGTCCCGGCTTGAACTTTATATCCAGTTCGTCATCAAGAGGGAAGTCCCCAATATTCATACTGCCATATTTCTGGATTTGTAATTTTTCAAGGGGTCTAAATATAAGCCTGCTTTTATTGGTCATTATTTCAACACTCCATTTTCCAACCGATTTCCAATTGGCGTGATATGAAAAAAGCGCTCCCTTATCTGATATCCCCGCGCCTGCATAAACCGCGCCAAACGGATGCCATCTTAATTTACCCTCCTTATAAGCACTAATTTTTATCGGCCAGCCACCCATAAAAAAAGCCATGTCTATTACGTGGGATGAGTTTTGAAGAAACCAATTGTTTTTAATTTTATCTGATTGATTCAAGCCTTTTATTACATAGCTCCTTTCAGTAAAATCGAAATTAAAAGAAAGAATGCCCTCTTTTTCAATTATCTCCAGGGCTTTCTGGGTTGAGGCATAAAAACGCCGATTATAACCGACATACACCTTTGCTTTTTTGTTTTTTGCCAAATTTGCAACTTCTTTAATGTCTTTAGCGTTCAAGCCGCCCGGTTTTTCCACTAATATTTGTTTACAGCCGGCATTTATTAAAGCTTTAGCAGCCACTCCTAATTGATCTTCTGTTACTGCGACTATGGCTTTTTTCGGCACCGGATTATACCTAAGCCAGTTCTCAATTCCTCCGGAAGCAACCGGGATTCCCGTCTCTTGTTTAAATTTTTCCGTAGATTCTTTTGACCTCCCGACTACATGAAAATTTAAATTCATAGCCCCTAAGACTTTGGCGTATTCTCTCCCCATGTAGCCGGAGCCTGCTAATAAAAGTGATAACATCGTTTAATAAATCCTAGGTGAAAGGATAATAGTTATATTTTTTCTTAGATATCTTATTTAAAAATTTCAATAAGGGACCCAGCGTCAGAAGATGGTATTTGGATGATTCTTCAAAAGTTGGCAAATTACATCCGCCTTTTGTTAATAATTCTTCTACTAAAGTAGTCGTTAATTGGCTTTGATAGGGGATGGGAGCTTTTATTTCTTGCCATTGCCAGTCAGGAGATTTCGATATTATAGCTTTGCCGCCGTACTCTTTAATTATATATCTTTTATTCTCCGTAAAGATTTCTATCAACTTGGGAGTGAAATCTTTGTCATCACATCGGAAAAATCCAATGCTTCCGTTTCCAAATTCTGCGATAAGAATGCCGGTAATTTCCAGATAGCCCTTTCTTTTACTTGATTTGGTTTTCTTATCTAGCAGGCGAGTATCCAAAGAAAAATCTTTAGACCCTGTCAGGTAAGCCATAAAATCCAAATGATGAATAAGATCAGACGCCAGTCCCGATTGGTTGCCATGCAGGATATATGTAAGTTTTTGCTTATTGAATTCCTTTTTTAAGTCTCGGTAAAACGGCATAATTCTCATTGAGCAATTGACCCATGCTTTAACGCCGCTATTCTTTAGAAGTTTGCCGATCGTGGCATAATCATTCTTTTTGTTGAAAAGCAGCTTTTCTAAGATTAGATATTTAATTTTGTTTTTTTTGAGGAGTTCTTTTGTCAGTGCCGCTCTCGGTCCGGATGTAGTTGCGATTATGGCCACATCAAAAACAGAGCTTTCTGGTAATTGCTTTTGATAATGCAAAACATGTTCTCCACCGGAGGTACTCATTGACTCATATCTTTCTTTGGCGATTTTCAGGGAATTCGTTAAACTATCTACAACCCAAATGTTGAGAGGTATTTTTACTCCTTTCAATGCTTGCAAGTGTCTTGAGCCGATTTGTCCAACGCCGATTATACAAATATTTTTTTTATTCATGATTCTGTGCCCGCTTCTTAAGAATCCGTCTTAGTTTTTTCAGATCTTCTAATGTGTCCAAATCAAAACTTTTTTCTGCAGTCATTACATGGGGAGCAGTTTTATTTGAGAATAACTGGCCTGTTTTCATAAATTCTTTTCTGGTAATTATGTAAATTGCGCCATTGGGCATATAAACACTAGGCAATTGTTGCCGGTTCATAAAGGGGTATTTGTTGTTAACCGCGCCTTTTAAGAATCCGTTTTTATCGGTAATAAAAGCCTTAAGATATTTCTTGTCCAATTCATAGACGCTTATAACCGCGGTCGCTTTAGATTTAAAAAAACTATTAAATGCGCTATCTATATCATCGCGGGTTCTTAGGGGCGAGGTTGGCTGAAGATACACGAGAATATTAGGGATGTAGTTTCCTTTTTTCTTAAGGTGGTCAAGTACATGAAACACGATAGGTTCCGGAGGAGCGGTATCGGTTGCTAATTCTGCCGGGCGTTTCAGGGGGTAAGCACCCCACTTTTTGGCAACGTTCAAAATTTCATCACTATCTGATGAGACAACAATTTTATTTATGTATTTAGATTTTTTTGCAGCCTCAATAGTCCAAGCAATTAGAGGCCTTCCGCCAACTGGAACAATATTCTTCTTCGGTATGCCCTTTGATCCGCCGCGGGCCGGAATAATAGCTAAGATTTTTTTATTTCGGAACATTTATATGAATTTTTTAATGGCATCTGCATTTATACTGTCGATGGACGATACAGTTAATGCGGCCGGATTTTTAATCTTGGTAAAGCCCGAGTATGATCTTATTTCCTTTCTTTTGAAATAAACGGGTTGCGGGGGCGCTATGATCAGCATTTCCTTATTCTCAAAAATATCGCGATCCAAATCGCTCACAGCAACCAGTTCTTCATGCTCTTTCTCTCCGCCGCGGTTGCCGATGTGGCGTATTTTTACTTTTTTCTTTGAGGTATATTTTCTCACAAATATTTTTGCCAGATCCCCCAATTTTATTGCCGGCATCTTTAGGATGAAAATTTCCCCGCCTTTGGTTAATTGAGCCGCCTTAATGACAAGATTGAGGGCTTGATTCGTAGACATTAAAAATCTGGTCATATCGGGGTTAGTAATGGTTATTTCATTGTTTTTTTCAACTTGTTTTGTCCAAATAGGAAGAACCGAACCATTGGCCCAGGCAATGTTGCCGAACCTGACACAGGCAAATTTAGTGCCAAGATGAGTAAGATATTGATTGGCGTTTACAAAGAGCCGCTCCATCATCAGTTTTGAAGTCCCCATTATACTGTTCGGGTTCACGGCTTTGTCAGTTGATATGGCAATGATCTTTTTAACTTGATGTTTTCTGGCGAGATCGATTATATTTTGAGAGCCGATGATGTTTGTTTTTATGGCCTCAAATGGATTGTATTCACAAGAGGGGACATGCTTTAGGGCCGCGGCATGAAATATGATATCCACATTTTCCATGGCCAGGTCCAGCCGTTCCCGATCCCGAATATCGCCGATCAGGAATCTTAGGTTTGGGCTATGTTTTAGCTCTTCCGCTAATTGATATTGTTTATTCTGATCACGCGATAAAATTCTTATTTGTTTTGGCTTATATTCGATAAGTCGTCTGACGAGCCCCGAACCGATTGAGCCAGTGCCTCCCGTGACTAAGATAATTTTATTGCTGAATCCGTTGTTTTTTTCTTGTTTTTTCATTTGATATTTTAATAGGTAATAACTTTTTGAATTGGCGGGAGTTCTATTGTTTCCAAAATTTTTACCACCTTTTTGGCTGTCTCGCCATTGTCATATGGATTCCTGGCCAATTTGGCGGTTTTAATAAATTTCGCGTCGAATAATGATTTTTCAATTGCAGCGGTTATTTCTTTTATATCATGATTTACATCTATTACGTTTTTCCCCTTTTCTCGAAATTGCTGTCTGGTGCCGATATTAACAACCGGCAAACCGAATGACGGCGCTTCATGAATACCGCTCGATGAATTGCCAACCAGCACGCCGCCCCATTTCATTAAATTGAGGAAATCCTCATAGACAATATGGGGCAGAATTTTTATGCCGGACCGTTTTAATTGGCCAATGATTCTCTTGCCGCCGGCATCATTATTTGAATATATCGCAATCGCTTGAGTAACATGCTTTTTATTTATGGTTTGAATTGCTTTTATACTTTGCTTTATTTGGCTAACCGTTCGATCGACCTCGGTGGTTACCGGATGCTGAAGAAAGATAATCAGTTTTTTGTTTGAATCAAGATTGTACTCTGAAAATATATTTTGTTTGGGCAAATATTTCATTGTTTTGATGGTGTCCAAACTCGGGCTGCCGACGTTAAAGACATAAGCCGGATTCTCCCCCAATTTAATGATTCTTTCAGCGCTTTTGGCGGTTGCCGGAAAATGAATGTGGGCAAATTTTGTAATCCCGTGACGAATTACTTCATCAATGGTACCGCTTACTTCGCCGCCCTGAATATGGCAAACACGGATATTCATGTGCATTCCGGTTATGGCAGCGGCGAAATTTGCTCCGATATCAAATCCGCTGAATATAATATCCGGCTTTAGCTTGTTAAAAATTTCAGACATGCCGGTCAGGGCCTTTCCCATGGCTGCTACCATCGAAGCGCCGGTGTCCTCGTCATTTTCTGAAAAAGTCGGTAAAATGGCATCAATCTTAAAACCGTCATTTTTTATTACGTTTATTGTCTCGCCGAAACTTTTCAGAAGGTGCATCCCTGTTACCAGGAGCTGTAATCGCAACTTCTCGCTTTGTCGAACCGCTTTCATTATCGGTTTAAGGCGGCTGTAATCAGCTCGGCGTTCGGTGATGAATAAGATTTTTCTTTTATTTGTCATTAAGCTTTTCTAATATGTGAAAATTTTATTTGCTGGTCTTTTTTAATATTTGCCGTTGCCGTTTTTCCCAGGACATTCTTGTAGTTAACGGCTTTAATTTCACCGGTCCCTGGCCTTTTAACCCAGATGTTTTCTTTGGAAAATTCCTCGCCTTTTTTGATGTTTTTTATGGCTACCACGCAAGCATAGGCAAAATCTATTGTTGATTTTTCTTCCGGCAGGATTTCTTTTTTTCCGCCCGACGCCGCAAAGATCGCCCGGGAGCCGTTTATTAATTGTTTAAGATCAAAAGGGTCCATAGAAACGGCAATATCCGGTCCGGTCCATTTTTTGCTTGAGGTAAAATGCCTCTCAAGAATAGATGCTCCCAAACTCACTGCTCCTAGACAAGCGTAATTATCTACCGTGTGGTCGCTTAAGCCGATAACGGCATCAGGAAACGATTTTCTTAGTTCGTTTAAAGCGCCCAGCCGAACTTTTTCATAGGGCGTTGGATAAAGCGAAGTGCAATGAAGTAGGGCATAGGAAATTTTGTATCTTCTGAAAATAGACACGCCTTTGGAAATTGATCGGATGTCATTCATTCCTGTGCTCATGATAATCGGCTTTCTAAACGATGCGATATGCTCAATTAGGGGGTAATTATTGCACTCGCCGGAGCCGATTTTATAGGCCCGTACCCCCATTTTCTCCAACCTGTTGGCGCTAGCTCTTGAAAATGGGGTGGAAAGGTAAATCATATCTAATGATTCGGTGTAATCTTTGAGTTTAGCGTCTTCTTCTTCGGATAAAGCGCAGCGGGACATTATATCCCATATTGATTCTTTGGTATGGCCGGGTATAACCTTTTTTGCCAATGGGATCATCTCGTCTTCAATTATATGGGCCTGAAACTTAATACATTCAGCCCCGTTTTTATAAGCGTCGTTAATCATCTGTTTTGCCTTCTTGAAGCTGCCTTCATGGTTAATGCCAACTTCGGCAACGACAAAAGGCGGATAATCTAAGCCGATTTTTCTTCTTCCTATGGTAATGTAAAGGTTCATTTGATTATTAAGTAACCTGGTACTTTAACTTCCATTCCCCTTTCTCCTTCTTCCAGAGGTGAAGCGATCGCCCCCTATTTATTAACTGCCAAAAGTTTTTCTCGCTCATATCAATATATTCCAAGAACTCTTTAAAGTATTTTTGAGGGAATTCCACGTCGTATCTACGTACCAGTGCGACTCCTTCCTCTCTCGTGATTTTTTTATTTCTTATTTCTTGAGCGGCATCATAAGTTGCTCGGCCAAGGCCGAATTTTGTTAGGGTCGTGTAATAAAAGAACGCATCCGTTTTATCGTCAATACTGCTGTATTTTGAATAACTGCCCTCGGTTCTTTCAGTGTTTGCCTGAAACCCGGTATGTTTAGAGGCGTAATAGTAACATTCTTGAGGATCCCATTTTAGATAATAGCCAAGATAATGAACTTGAACGCCTAATTTCTCGATTTCTTTATATGGCGCGGGCAGATAAGGGTTTAAGTCATTTAGCGATATTTTATTCTTGCGGATTAGGTTTTTAGCCGATACGCCGCCAAGGAAAAGATTATCCAGAGTTACATTCCGGGTAAAAAAACTTTCTTTCATTGTCGGGATGTCATTGTCCTTGATGCTGTTCCCATATTCGGCTTGATTTTCGCCCCAAAAAACTAACGGCACCTTGTACATTAACGCGAATTTAGGGCCTATATTCCTTTGGCCGATTATAAATGGTTGAAAAGGATGAAGCAGGTTTTCAAAGGCCAATTTTGTAAGCAGGCGATGAATCCGGCCGTTAGGAGTAAAAAGAATATTATCAAGCCCGCCCTTATGGGACCAGTTGGTAAAATTTTGCCAGCCAATTTCGGTATATAAATGGGGAGCCCAGGTTACGGTCAGGGGGTTCATCCCGTATTTATATTTCAATATGTGCGCCGTAAAAGTGCTGTCTTTTCCGCCGCTGCCGGGCACAATACAATCATAATGTCCATTCCTGCTCCTGTATTTATCGCATAATTTTATCAATTCTTTTTCTCGAACTTTCCAATCGATTCGAGTATCTTTATACTCGCCAAAGCGGCAGGCAGAGCAAATGCCATCTTCGCCGAAAGCAATAGTTTCCTTTTTTTCTTTTTTAGTATGCTTAAATTCAACCGTTGAGCTTGGCCGCTGGTTGGAAATCACACATTTTTTACAGAACTTTACTTCAAGCGGCAATCCGTATTTTCCGAGTAATTTCCTGGTCATATTATTGGTCGTTATTTTTCTATTATTATAAATCGCCAATCCAAGAGGAGGTTCCCTGATATTTGCAGCCTGTTAACCACTCTCGTCCCGGTGCTTCTGGTGGTTTTTCTGTTGTCGAATTGTTTATAAGACAGGTCCTTTATTATATTTACCTTAGCTTTGGGCGCTATTTTATTTATCAAATCTCTAAAATAACTTTCCGTGTAAAGATTAAAATAATTAAATGACATGGGAATGCCATCTGATTTGAATAGGGCAATATCCGGTTGGTTAATGCCAAAATCACTGTTAGACAGCACTTCCTGCATAATATAATTTCTTTCGCCAAAAACTGTCCTTGCGACCACATATTTTTTAGATACTCTTAAAAGTTCTTTAAAAGCTTTTAATGGAGGAGGGGGAAGGTGAAGAATAATATTGCTTGCCGTCACAATATCAAATTGATTGTTTTTAAAAGGTATATTTTGAATTTCACCAACTGCAAATTCGGCGCTGTCCCGAAACGCTTTTTTAGCTAATCGTATGAAGCTTGGAGAAAAATCAATGCCGGTGTAATCTATATTTTTATTGATGTTTTCTCTAAAACTTCTCAAGTAATGACCAGCACCGCAACCGACATCAAGAACTTTCATATCATTTTTGTAAATCTTTTTTATAGTATTAGCTAAAGCAACGGCGCAGAACATCGCCGGCAATTGTCCCGTCGCCATTTTGTAGAAATACTCGCCGTATTTCTTGTCTTTGTCCCAAACATTTTTGATCGTTGTGCGCATAATTATATGATATTTATAAAATTTTCTATTATCTTCAACCCCGCCGCTCCGCTTTTTTCGGGGTGGAACTGACAGCCGTAGATATTATCTTTGTGTATCGCAGAACAGAACTCAAAATTTCCGTATTTTGTTAAGGCTAATATATTTTTTCTGTTGTTTGGTTTGAATAGATAAGAGTGTACAAAATAAACATCAGTGTTTGGTTTAATTGACCTCAATAATGTTTTATCCCAACCCTTCTTATCCGTTGGATAAATCTCGTTCCATCCGATATGGGGCACTTTTTCTTTCAGATTTTCGAACTTGACTACTTTACCTGGGATAATATCCAAGCCCTTGAATTTTCCGAATTCATATCCTTCGGACAGTAAAAGCTGCGCCCCCAAACATATTCCCAAAACGGGTTTTCCGGTTTTGGAAAAGTCCTTAACCGTATTCATCAGGCCTCTAATCTCTAACCCTTCCATCCCGGATTGGAAAGCTCCGGTTCCGGGGAGAACTACTGCGTCAGCCGATTTGATGTCGCCTGCTTCTTCCGTAACAAAAGTATTATGGCCGAAACGGCTGAATATTTTAACTAAGCTGTGGAGATTTCCCACGCCATAATCCACTACGGCAATATTTTTTTTGGCCTCTTTATTATCCATATCTGATTGGCAAGTTTTTATTTAGCAAATATTTTTTAACGTCTTTTATGGAAAAATCTTTATAATGGAAAATTGAAGCGGCCGATAATCCTTCCAGCCGGTATCTTTTTAAGACATCAAGAAAAGAATTTGGATTATTAGCGCCTCCATGAACTATTAAAGGCACCGGCGAGAATGAAGCTACGGCCGAAATTAGATCGGTATCGTATCCCTTTCTGGTGCCGTCGCAATCAATGGAAGTTAAAATTATTTCTCCAACCCCGAGCTTTATTGCTTTCTTGGCCCAGCTAATAGCGTCAATACCCGTTTTCTCTCTTCCGCCATCGGTATAAGCTTCCCATCCGCCAGCGGGTTTTCTTTTAGCTTCAATTGAAAGAGCAATGCATTGCGAGCCGAACTTTTTAGCCGCTTCGTTTAAAAATATCGGATTCTTAACAGCGTAGGTATTTATGGCTACTTTATCGGCGCCGGCGCGCAGGGCGTTATTTATGTCATTTATAGAACGGATACCGCCGCCAACGGTAATGGGTATAAAGATGCCATTGGAGAGAGACCGCAATAGATTAAAATCAAAATTCCGCTGGTACAGACTGGCGACTATATCTACGCACAACAGTTCGTCTGCCCAATCTTTATAGTAGCGATAAGCCAATTCTTTTGGATTGCCGACAACTCGCAACCCCTCGCAGTGAATGCCTTTTACTACATTTGCCCCCTTTATGTCTAAACGGGGGATAATGCGTATTTTCAACATAATCTAAAAGTATCAAAAAGTATCAAAAGGTGTCAACACAGATTATAAACACGTATTAAACTTAAACCGCGGAATCTTTAAGCTGTAACTTACCGGTGAAAGAATCCATGACCGGCTTAAAATCTTTATAATATTTGGATTCTGGCCGAAGAACCCCATAATGAAGGCGAATTGATTGTCCCTTGATTTTGCTGCTCCACTTTTTGTATAGGTATTTTAAGGCAGGGAACGTCAACCCTACTTTTGCTTTCAATTCTTTATATTTAGAAAGCTGTTTAATTGGCAAGGCAAGATATTTTTCTCTGTATTCTCTGGGGAATTGTTTATTAAAGTAAGACCATAGAGCTTGCTTAAAACCAGTTTTGGCGTCCCGCTCGTTAATCTTATCAATAGCCATCAATTCTTTGACCACTCTTTTTTCTAGCATGCGAATTGATTCAAGCCAATTATCGCCGGATATCCAATCATAAATATCCGGCAGGTGATAAGGCATTTGATCGTGAATCTGATGAATAAACCCCAGACTATCAATCACCTTAGATTTGCCCGCTGCCAATGTTAAACCGCACTGAAGTATTTCATCTCTGATAACCAGGTCTTTGATTTCCAGTGTATTTTTATAGTTTCTTTTTACGTTTTCCGTTCTGCTTACGGATACTAGCGCCGTAAAATAGTTATCGAAGAAATAATTTAATCTTTCCGTAGCAGTATCAAATTCTACGGAATAACGTGGATAATCAGCCAAACGGTCCAATTCCCCGTACGGTTTATATTGGCCATGCCATTTAAGACGAAACGTGACCGATGTTCCGCAAGCAGATTCGTAATCTCGGTTATTATTGAGGAATTGAGCGCATTTAGTCAACGTGTCCGGAATTTGATAATCATCATCTCCGCAAAAACAAAGATAATCTTCCTCAACCAGGGAATATAGAAATTCCAGATGCCCCGGTCCGGGCGGAAAATATTTGTGCACGACGTTAATTTTATCTCCCAAGTTTTTGATATAAGAATCGGTTTTATTAAATTCGTCCGTCGGACTGGAATCAACTATATAAATAGTGTGAGGACATCCGACTTTGGCGTAATATTTTAATTGCCTGATTATAAACTCAGACCGATTCATCGTCGGTATGGTTATACCAACCCTGTCTTCAAATTTATGCTGCATATTATGTTATGGTAATCTAAATTCAACAAAATTCAATTGACAAAACCGATAGATCGGATATTGTTTAGGCAGTTTTTGAATCTGGCAAGCAATGGCTATAATCACTCAAAAAATTAATACTCGACCTCAACTAACCAAACATTTAGTTGCCTCTGGTATTTTTCAACTCTCACCCTTAACGGTTATTGAGGTTGGAGCCAGGGGCGGGTTTGAAAAGCACTGGGATCTTTACGGAGAGCAGATAAGATTAGTTGGTTTTGAGGCGGATATTGGAGAATGTGAAAGACTAAACAGACAAAATCAGGATCGCAATAGAAAGTATTTTCCAATTGGGCTTAGCCACCGCCAGGGGAAAAGAACTCTTTATATCCAGCGCCATGTAGCATCCTCAAGTTTTTATAAATCAAGGGAAGATTTTTTGCAAAGATTTCCGGCGGCGCAGGATTTAATACCCCACGCTGCCATTGAAATTTCCACCACGGACTTGGACTCATTTGTTGCCAAAAACAACCTGCGGCCTGATTTTATGAAACTGGATATAGAGGGCGCCGAATTGGACGTTTTTCGGGGCGGTACAAAATGTTTGGGCGACTCTATCTTCGGTCTAAGTACTGAAGCGGTATTTTATCCTTGGCGGGAGAACATACCTACTTTCAGCGAGCTGGATATTTTATTAAGAAAGCTCGGGTTCGTGTTATTCGATCTGCCGATTTTTAGGTGGGAGAAGAAGACTCTTTCTCCTTATATGCACGAGCAGAATGGCACTTTCGGGCCCACCGACAAAGGCCAAGTTGTTTGGACTCAAGCCCTTTATCTAAAAGACCCGGTCGCAGAATTAAAGCAAGGTTTAGTTAATAGATGGCCCGTCGCCAGAATTCTTAAGCTGGCAAGCATAATGGAGCTTTATAATCTTGAGGATTGCGCGCTGGAACTTATTGATGCCGCCAGCCAGCTTGGGTTGATTAAAAAGCGCGATCGAAATGTCCTAATGAACTTAACCACCCCGCCCCTTAATGGTAGAACAGTATCTTATTCTGAATATGTTAAGTATTTAAAAAAAGTGGGGGCACCGCGTTATCTAAAGGGGCGAAAAGTGTCACGAGAGGAATATGAAAAATACCAATCAAAAAAATAGCACCGATATAAACAGCGCTATTAATTGGTGTTGAATATATCATATCTGTCTCGAGCCTTATCCCGGTTCTCGACATACCATTCCATTGTTTCTTTTAAACCTTCGGCCAAAGTAATTTTCGGCTCAAATCCTAGAGCTTTCGCCCTTGAAATATCCAGGACTCTTTTCCTGTCCCCCGATGGTTTGGAGAGGTCAAATTTAATGTCAGGTTTTCTGGGGAGATTGGAAACTATTAATCCCGCCAGTTCTTTTATGCTTACTCCACTCCCGCTTCCTAAGTTAAGGCAGTGGACACTTTTTTTTGCCGCCAGCAATATCCCAGCGGCGGCATCGCGGGCGTGTATAAAATCTCTTATTTGCGACCCGTCGCCGTAAACTACAAGAGGATTATCCCCGGAAACCGCCCTTTTAATCAGAGACGGGACCACCATTGCATTCGGCGAGTCAAAATTATCAAACGGACCGTAAACGTTTGCCGGTCTGACGGTAGCGGTATTTTCCCAGTTATATTGGATTCTATAAGCTTCCAGCTCGAGTTCGGCGGTTCTTTTGGCGTGACCAGCATAAAGATCATTGGGCGGCGAAGGAGTGCTCCATAGGTCGTCTTCTCTTAATACTTCGGCCGGATAATATGCTCCATAAGAACTGGTAAGCAAATATCCGTCTGCTTCCGCCTCGTATGCCGCTCTTAGCAGATTGGTGTTAAATTGAAGCATGGGCGATATCAGGTTAGCTGGGTTGCCCTGCACGGCCGGCGATCCCTTTACCCCCAAAAGGTTAAAAACATAATCCATGCCCCTACAGACGGCGCGGCAATTTTCAAGCAAAGTAAGATCGGTTTTGATAAATTCTGATTCAGGATGAGCTCGAGAAGGATCGTCCAGAGATGCTATTCTTACCGATACTCCTTCTTTCATCAGCATTTTTACCAGCTGTATTCCTATCATGCCAGTTCCGCCGGCAACCAACACTTTTTTATTTTTAAAAGGTGATTTTTCCATGTGATCTTTTACAGATAAAATTATAACATAATTAGGAATTAATCAAATTTCCGTTTCTATCACCTAGTCAAATAAAAAAATCGGGCTTTCTCGGGCCCGATTTCAAATTCGGAAAATCTTTTTTTTCTCTCGCTTGCACCTACTAATAGTGACCGGCGAGTTGCTCTTGAGGGGTGTTCCCGTAAAGGTAAGCCCCCCGTTTATTGCCATACCAAACAACTAACTTACACCATTCTTCCCAAGAGTTCCATCGTTCTCGGGTGCGGTCCACCCGATGGCTATACCTGCCTTGCGTGAGTTTGACAGATTCGCCTCGGGTCACTCCTTGATAAAAGTCCCAGATGTTCCACTGGGGTTCCACAAGGAGATCTTCAGTTTGAAACGGCAGCTTAATGAGGCTCTGGTTCAACCTGGCCGCATCCTCGAGAATGCCTTCCGACATATCGATTGCTCTCCAGGCAAAGAAACGCCGGAGTGCCTCTAAGGCTTCGGTATAGAATTCACCAAAGCGGCCGCTCGTGCAGAGCTCAATCAGGCAGTACTCATCAAGAGGCCACCAGATGTCAAGCCACTTTTTCGAATGGTGATATTCTTCTCCTCCTCGTTGAATTTCTTCAGCTTTCTTCCTAAAAAATGTTTTCGTCCACTGAAGTCTAGGAAATTCAAAAGGAGAGAGAAAAGATACGCCATCTGAAAATAGCTCAATGAGTTCGCGGTAAGAAATCCCAGCGACTTCGTGAGCAATGATCAACGGGATTTGGAATACTTTGTCGAAATGGAGGAGTCCGCACATCCAGGCGAAGGCACGGGCACGCGCCCAGTCGGCATGTGGCATCGAGTCGGTGGCGATCACCAATTCCTGAAATTCCGGTACCTCGTCAAATTCGCTGCGGAACCCGTGGATGTTGATGATTTTGGACCGCACGGTCTGCATACCGAATTGCCTGCGGTACGCCGGATCCCACATCTCGGCATCCGGAAGAACACTCAAGTTATTGAACTGAATCCGGTTGTGCTGACCCCGGTCCATGAGGGTAGAGACGCCGTCCGCGAAGGAATCGTAGGTTTCCCCCGGTAGTCCCAAGATGAGATCAGACATGGTTTCCACGCCATCCTTGCGGAATCGTCCCTGCAGTACCTCGTAGGTCTTAAGGCTAATGTTATCCCGCCTTATATTCGCGAGCGTCACGGGATCAAGGGACTGCATCGAAAGCACCACGCCGCGGTTCAAGCCTGCATCAGAGATAATCTTCTGAATCGTATAGGCCCGCTCCGTGGCGTTCTTGGTGTTCTGCACCGAGAAACCGGCCGGGAAGCAGCCCCGCTCTCGTTTTACCTTAGCGACGTATTCGGCGATCTCCACATCTCGCGGCAGAATGCCGAAATTCGCATCGGCGCATGAAATATATTCCACATCGTGATCGGTAAACCAATCAACTTCACAAAGCAGTCGCCCGAGTTCCCACTGGGTAACCTTTGTATTCACTGCGCTGCCCCAGCCGCAGAACGTACAAGCAAAGGGGCAACCGCGGTTTGTCTCCCACGTGGGGATCCAACGCCGATCAGGATAGGCAGCGATGAGCGGTTCGAAGATGCCGTCAAGATAAGGTGACGGCACATCCGAAAGATCACGGATGCGGGGGATGCGGGGATATTGCACGAAAAGACCGTCAACATCAAAATAGCTTACCGAGGGAACTTGTTCCCAAGTTCTTGTGTGGGCGTTTTCAAGCACTGCGAGAAACACTTTTTCTCCCTCCCCGTGACAGGCGAGATCAATGAAGTTATGCTTCCGCAGGTAGGCCTCGATCTCGTCAGGGCGGTTGAGCATTTGCGGACCACCGAAAACGATAATAATCCCGGGTCTTTCCCGTTTCAGTTCACGGGCGATCGCGAGCGAGATTTGTTCGTTCCACGCGTATACGCTGAAAGCGACAAAATCGGCCAGATGGAGATCAGCCACTGCCTGCCTTACAGGGATACGCGTGAAAATCGGCAAGAGAAATTTGTACGCCGTGGGATTCGAAAGATGACGGCGCGCATATGCTTCTAGAATTCCCACCGAGTAAGGCAGGTAATCGAGACCAGAGAAGCTCGTGTTAATCTGAACCAGGCCAACCTTTATCGGCATTATATATCTCCTCACTTGTTTACTGTTTACCTTGTTAATGTTCTTAATTGAACGTTTCTGACGGGAATATATCACAACCGGCTCCTATTTTCCAATATCTGATCTGGTATCTCGGTACCATTCAATTGTTTTCCTAATCCCGTCTTCAACGCCGGTTTTAGCCGTAAAGCCAAGAAATTTCTTTGCTCTGGACACGTCTATCAGCATTTTAGGCAGCATTGTCGGCTTGGACGGGTCGAAGACGATCTTAGCGTTTTGGTAACCGTCGGTCTTAATTATGGAATCTGCTATTTCTCTTATGCTTGTTTGCTTGCCAGACCCAAGATTTATTGGCATAAAGGTATTTATCTTTTCCATTGCCAGAAGTATGCCGTCAACCATATCTTCCACAAAAATCAGGTCTTTTATAGCCGTCCCGTCTCCCCAGACTTCAACCGGATCATGACGTTCGACTACTTTTCTGATTAATGCGGGGATAACATGCGACGACTCCCAGTTAAAATCATCATGGGGACCGTAAACGCTAGTGGGCCTTACAACAACAACGGGCATGGTATTTTTTATCTTTTCCGCGTACATTCGACACAGGTCCTCAATGTATCTCTTCATCGTTCCCACAAAATAATATTTTTCAAACAATGGCCCGTTCCTGTCCTCGTCTTCTTTCAGTGGATGGGCAGAAAGGGGATAGATAGTACAACTGCTGATCCACAAAAACTTTTTTACTCTCGCTTCGTAAGCGGCCTTAAGCATAAAGGCGTTCATAGCGTCATTCGGAGTCACATGAATCATCGGCGTTTTCTGAATTACAGCCGCGCCGGAGGAAATAGACGCGCACATGAAAACATAATCCGTATCCGCGACTGTTTTTTGGCAATCTTCCCATTTGGATAAGTCAGCTTTAACATATTCAATACGGCTATCTAAAATTACGGGATCTTTTCTGTACAGAGTTGCCCTTACTTTTACTCCCTTTTTTATAAGTTTTTTTATAAGATTGATGCCGATAAAACCGGTGCCACCCGTCACTAAAACTTTTTTATCCTTAAACATAGCAAGTAAATTAAATTGAGATTTAATCGGAGCTTAACATATCATTACAAAAAACAAAATAATCGGGTTTTAAAAAGATCACCGGCATGCGGCGATCAGGGTTAAAAACTGAATCTAATTGGCTCGCGGTTCTTTAGTGTATGAGATGCAAGTAAAGTTGTGGCTATCGCTAAGTTTGACCTTGACTCCCCGCTGTAAATCTTTTCGATCCATTCTTCTAGCGGGATAAGGAAAATCTCAATCTTCTCATGGCGATCGGGGCTTGGACAACCCTCGTAAAAACATCCCTGTCCCAGTAGAGGATAATAGCCCCAACTGCAGGCAGCGGGATCGGGGAAAATTACGCCAGATGTTAGTTGCACTATTTCCTTAGCCATATAGCCACTTTCTTCACGCAGTTCTCTATTTCCTGCCTCACTTGGCGTTTCACCGTGGTCTATACCGCCTGCGGGCAGTTCCAATACTGCTTGATTTACCCCGAACCTAAACTGTTTGACGGCTATAACCCTGCCATCTTCAGTTATAGGGAGCATCATACAGGCCACTACTGGGGAAAAAAATAAATCGCGACCTACGATTTCACCAGAATCAGGATCTTCAAAGTACTGATTTATCATACTTTTTTTGTAACCCGCTGCGAATGTTTTTGCTTCACCAATCTTCCGCCAAACCTTTACCATTCCCAGTCCCTCCTTTTCAAAGATACTTGGTAGCGGTATTAGTTTACTAGGAATGTTAAATATGTCAACCACACGTCAATATTGACGTGGTTCAAAGTTTCTGGCTAATATAATTGTGATGTCAGTCATTACTCCTGCTGATTTTCCGGAAATTAGGAAGAAACATAAAAATAAAATTATCGTCTATTGCGACGGTTCGTTTGATCTTCCTCACGCCGGCCATGTTCTTCATCTGGAAGATTGTAAGAGGCGCGGTGATTACTTAGTTGTCGGAGTTGGTTCCGATAAAGACCACAAACGATACAAAGGAAATGAAAGACCTATCCTTAACGAGAGTGTCAGAATTAAAATCATAGACTCTTTTAAGCCCGTAAATTACTGTTTTATAAATCGATTACCAGAAACCGGCAGTAACCTATTGCCGCACCTTGACGGTTTTCTTAGTAGTTTAAAACCGGATATTTATGCTATTAATGAAGATGCTTTTGATATCCCTTATAGAAAAAAGGTTGCCAAGAAACACGGGGTTAAATTGGTTATATTAAAGCGCTCAAGCCCGCCGGAGTTTGATAATATATCCACCTCAAGAATTATAGAAAAAATCAAAAAAGCAAAATGATAGTCAATCCGTTATATATGTCGCCTCTGCGTCTCTTTTTGAAAGTATCGGTTTTTCAGAAATGGGCCACTTGATGTTGAACTTCGAATCATCCCAACGCACGGTGAATTGGTTTTCCGCTCCCGAATAATATTCAGATTGGTTGTAGTGGAATATTGCCCGATCAGTTAGAACCAAATGCCCGTTTCCATGCTTTGGCGGGACTAAAATTTGTAGTTGATTTTCGGGGCTTAAAGTGAAGGCCTCCCACTTCCCGAAATACTTCGATTCCCGGTCAAAATTCAAGACTACCATATAAAACGAGCCGTGCAGACAAGAAATAAGTTTCCAAGTTTTAGAATCACCGTGTAATCCCCGCAGAACATTTTTACGGGACACGGAAAAATCTTGTTCTTTGAAATCAATATTAATCCCCGCCTCGCGATACGCATCACGGGCGTATATTTCTCCATACCTGCCGCGGAAATCTGTGAAGGCATAGCGCTCAATCAGAAGTACGCCGGGGAGGGATGTTTTTTTTACGTTGATTTTCATAAATTAATTGTAGCGAGCTTAAAACGGCCCTTTAAATTTATTGACGTGGTTATAAAAATCTTCTCGGGAAATATCCATAGGCTTTAAGTCTAATTTTGCTTCAACTGCGCGGATAATGTCGGCAGCATTTGGATAAAAAATATCTTCCAGGGACCTTGCGGCGGGGCAGTGGGTTGGCGCAAAACCGATTCTTTTTACTGGAGAGTCTAGATTCCCGAAACATTTTTCTGAAATAAGTGTTGCAACTTCAGCGCTAAATCCGCAGTTGAGCCAATCTAGATCGGCGACTATACACTTTCTAGTTTTTGTAACCGATTGAATAATTAACTCTTCATCAAGAGGATAAATCGTTCTCGGGTCTATAATTTCGACATCCACCCCCGCAGTCTCTAAAATTTCGGCCGCCTTTAATGCTTCTACATTCATCCACGAAGTGGCGATTACGGTTATATCTTTTCCGCTTCGTAATATCCGGCCGCTTCCCAAGGGTATACTTGGTAAAGATTGTACTTCGCCTGCAAAATCATATAGCAATCTGTGCTCAATCACTAATACCGGACCTTCATCTCGAATGGCGGATTTTAATAAATATTTGACGTCTTGTGGCGTGGAAGGCATTACCACTTTTAATCCTGGTATATGGGCAAAAACCGAGTGAAGACTTTTGCTGTGTTGATAGGATTGACCCCATGTTCTTCCAACTACCGCTCTAATTGTTAATGGGACTCTAAGTTTCCCCCCCGACCCGTATTTGTAATTAGCCACCATATTAACCAACTGATTCATGGCTAAAAGAAGAAAATCCATTCTTAGATGTATGTTAACGGGTACTAAGCCATTTATTGCCGCGCCTAAGCCAAATCCAACAAGCGTATCTTCGCAGAGAGGAGTACTAAAACATCTGTCTGGCCCAAATTCTTCCATGCCATTTAGGGACCCATAGATTTTCTTATGATCCCCAACATCTATACCATATACAAAAACCCTGTCATTTAGCCGCATCTCTTCAAGAAGCGCTTCATTTATAGCTTGGCAGTATGTGATTGTTCTTGTCATTTATTCTTCTCTTGAAAATTTAAATTCCGAATCATCAAATAATTCTTTCTGATCTGGGAATGGGGCACTTTTTGCTTTGACGATACTATTCTCCACCCGAAAAGTTATTTGTTTCTCCAATCTTTTTATTTCATTTTCGCTTTTGCCTAATTTTATCAGTTTTTTTCTTTGGATATCAACCGGATCAACTTCTAGCCAGCGTTTGTATTTTTCTCTTGATCGATATCCTGCGTCAAAATCTTGGTTAACACCCGCGTGCTGTAAATATCGGTAGTACCTAAGATAAAGAAATGAAGGCTTCTTGGTTTTTCTCATCTTAGAAATTGCCGATCGGGCTAAATTAAAAATAATTTCAACGTCAGTGGAATCATCCTCAAATACCGCACATTGAAATCCTCTTACGATTCGGGGTAATGATTTGTAGCCGTGTCTTTGAGAGGTAGGTGTATGAACAGCAAAACCATTATCTTCGCACACGAATAGAATGGGCAACTTCATAACAGAGGCCAAATTTAAAGACTCCCAGAAGTTCCCCTCATCAACTGCGCCGTCGCCAAAAAATACAGCTATAATTTTACCATTATTTTGCACTTTATTAGCAAAAGCGGCGCCAACTGCCGGCGGTAGAGTGCTGGCCACGATTGCCGAAGACCCCAAGAAGCCAGTTTCGGGCGATGATAAATGCATTGAACCGCCTCGACCCCTGACTGCCCCGGTTGATTTTCCGTAAAGTTCAGCGAAGAAAGCATCGGTTTCCCCGGTATTGGCGAGGTAAACGGCATGGCTTCTATAGGAGCAAAAAAACTGCCCTTGTTTTCCCAGGGCCGTGCATACGCCGACGGCTATGGCCTCGGAACCCAAAGACATATGCATCGGTGTTTTCATTTCGTTTTCCGGATAATGGGCAATAATTGCGTTTTCGGCGCTTCTTATGAGATAGAGTTTCCTGTAAAGAGTTTTGTTTAAGTCTAACCGGCCTTGTTTATTCCTCATTGATTATTTGATAACTCTCAAATGTTCTCTCCAGTAGTCAAGAGTGTCTTTAACCGTATCTTTGAATTGTATTTTGGGTTTCCAGCTGGTTTCTTTTTTAAATTTAGCTGCTGAAGGGATTTGCAATGTAACATCCGACGGTCTTAACCTTGCCGGGTCAACTACTATTTTTATATCTTTTCTTGCGGATAATTTTAAGAGCATATTGAGCATTTGACCGATAGTCATAGTTTCAACTCCGCCTATATTGTAAACTTCGCCGGGTTTGCATTTGTTGGCTAATAACCAGTAGGCCCTAACCGCATCGCGGACATCCATCCAGGTTCTGACACTTTTTAAGTTGCCAACTTTTATAATTGGTTCCTGCAACCCTGTCTCTATGGCGGCTACTTGTTTTGCAAAATTAGATAAAGCAAAAACTTCGCCTCTTCGCGGGCCGGTATGAGTGAACATCCTTGTCCTTATTGTTTTTATTTTCCAGGAAAGCCAGTATTGCAGGGCAAGCATATCTTCGCCGACCTTACTGACTGCGTAAGGAGAGGCCGGTCTAAAAGGGTTCGTTTCTTTTATGGGAACCTCACTTTTGGTTACTTGCCCATAAACTTCGGAAGAGCTGCATACGTGGATGACGGGGTCGTATTTAGAAGAAAGCTTCAATTCCTTTACTGTTTCCAGTAAATTGCAAGTTCCAATAACGTTATCTTCCAATGTTTTTACCGGTGCCCGGAAACTGAAATCGACATATGATTGAGCGGCAAGATGAAAAATTGCATCCGGCCGATGTTTGTTTATCGCCGACTTTATAGAAGATAGATCAATTAGATCCCCATACTCTAATTGAATCTTATTTAGAATATGTTTTATATTATCTTTTGGTGACCTCCACCTAAGAAAACCAATAATTTTAGTATCGGGATGATTGGCCAATATGTAGTCAGCCAGATGGCTTCCGACAAAACCGGTAATACCGGTGATAAATACTTTTCTTATTTTTGGCATTTTTGGCATAGGATTTATAATAAACTTAAATTAGATTTGAATTGTAGAAAATAATTTTACTCCCTTCGCTTTCGAATTTAAACGGGACTTCCATAAAATTTAGCTGTTTCATTTTATTTCTTACTGCTCGATGTTTGCCGGGGCTAACGAAAAGCAAGAAAAAACCTCCGCCGCCGGCTCCTAAAAGTTTTCCTCCAATTGCTCCGGCCTGCAGAGCGCCATTATAAAGCTTATTTATTTCAGAATTGGATATTTGACTTGAAAAAGTTTTTTTTAGCATCCAGGCTTCGTGCATAAGCTTTCCAAAATCATTTAAATCCCCGTTTTTAAGTATTTTTACCCCCTTATCTACCATCCCAGCCATTTTTATTAACGTTTCTTTCTTTTGGGGGAAGGTGGCAACTTTTTCCTTCTCAATATCAGACGATCTCCTAACAATACCAGTGAAAAATAAAAGAAGGTGATTTTGAAAATCTGATAATCTTTTCGGGAGTAAAATAACTGGGTTAACGTTTATTTTTCCATTCGGCAAGAAATCTATTCTGTTTAGTCCTCCGAATGAAGCCGCAACCTGATCTTGGGACCCGACGGTATCTTTTACTTTTTTCTGCTCAACTTTTATGGCGTCCAGAGCTAGTTTTCTGCTATCAACCATTCTACCTTTCAGGGCATAAAAAGCCTTCAAAAGACCAACTGTAAAAGATGAACTTGTTCCCACGCCCGACCATCCGGGTACGTCTCCTTGGTGATGAATTTCCAAACCCCCCTTGATATTGGCGTGCTTAATAGATTCTCGGATTAAAGGATGCTCAATTTCATTGGTATGGCTAGTGAGCTCAACTTTAGAATAAACAATTCTGTGTGTTTCTTTAAAATATGGCGGAAGATAACGACAGGTTACATAACAATACTTGTTTATTGTTGTGCTCAAAACACTGCCTCCATATTTTTTGTACCATGAAGGATGATCAGTCCCTCCTCCCAAGAAAGAAATCCTGTAGGGTGTTTTGGTGATGATCATTAATTTCTTATGTTATATATTTTGAAGAAATAGGAATCCTTGTCTTTTAATAATTCTGAAGGTTTACCTTCCTCGATTATTTTACCGTCTTCTAATACCAACAAACGATCCGAACTCATGACCGTGGAAAGGCGGTGGGCGATAACGACAACCGTAATTTTATTTTTCAAATTTTCAATAGATTTTTGGATTAAAACCTCGGATTCATTGTCTAAGGCGCTGGTGGCTTCGTCCAGTATTAATACTTCAGGTTTTCTGGCCAGGGCTCTGGCTAATATAATTCTTTGTCTTTGCCCGCCCGAGAGCCGGACGCCCCTTTCTCCGACTATGGTGTTGAAACCGCCGGGAAGATTGACAATAAAATCATAAATGTTGGCTAGTTTGGAAGATTTAATTATATCATCTTGGGCGACGGAATCACCATAGAATCTGATGTTATTTTCAATTGTGTCATTCAATAGGAAGATATCCTGCGAAACATAACTGACTTTTTTTCTCCAGCTGCCGATGTTTATGTCATTTATACTTTTATCATCAACCAGTATTTCTCCCGATTGGGGCAGGAGAAGCCTTAGCAGTATATCAACCAATGTTGTTTTGCCCGCTCCCGACGGCCCGATCAGTCCCACCATTTCGCCCCGGTCAATGGTTAGATTTAAATTTTTGAGAACAACCCCCGAATCGTAGGAAAATGATAAATTTTTGACAGAGATCTGATTTTCCAAAGAAAACGGCAAATTTCCGGTATTTTTCTCTTCATGTTCTTCCGCCGATTTTTCAAAGCCAAGAACTGTTTGGAGATGCGGCAGGGCCTCATTGATGCTGTTTAGCCGCGTATTAATTGATTGCATAAATGAAATCTTTTTTTGGACTAAATACATAATGGCGGCAAATGAAACAATATTAAATTGAGGATCGTAGTAGTAATAAAAGAGAAGCAGGACAGAAATAAAAATTAATCCAAGCGGCTCAATAAATGATCCCGGGGCTTTGTTAAGAAGAGCGATGTCTACTCTTATTTTTCTCAACGTTTCCATGTCTTGACCGGCTGAATCTATTATTTTATCTTCTGTCCCCGCGGCTTTTATGGTCTTTGCGCCGATCATATGCTCACTGACATGATTGTTTATATTCTTGTAAATTTTGCCAAAATTTTCCGACAATTTCCTTATCCGGTAAAAGAACGGCCTTAAAAGAAAAAATAAAATAATGCCCAGCCCCAAGGTCAGGAGCGTGATGGAAACCGATATGTTTATGGCTACAAAAGCATACATAATCATACTGGTGCCAACCATAATAACTCCGTTTATATGGGATAAAATTCCCGAACTCATATAAGTGTCGAGCATAAGGATCGATTCCAAATGACCTATTCTTTGCTTCAACAAAAACGGCCAATCGGCTTTCAGGGCTTTTCTAAATAATTTTTTTCTGGCTTCATTTTCGAAATCAGTTGCTATCTTTTCATTCACGTAATGCGACAGATAGGTAATCAGGGCCTTCAGTATAAAAAGCCCCACGATTAAAATCATTAAGAAGAAGAGATTGTACTCAACATTTAAAATAGAAAAAAATCTCTCTATGGATCGAGATATGAAATCTAATTCCCCGACAGGCTGGATTCCGGATTTGGTAATAAAAGCAAAGAGGGGGATTATTGCCCCGATTCCGACTCCGCCAAACAGGCCCGCGGCTAGACCCAAAATGAGGGTAATTACAAATTGCTTTTTATATTTAGAAAAGGCGTCTCTGATTAAACTGAAAGCAGTTGATAGTTTTTTAATACTTAAAACAGCCATTACCAATTTTTAACTTTAGATTTAATTTTTTTCTTTAGTTTTTGGTATGCGCCAACCGCCTTTCTTTCAATTTGCGGAGACACCAATCTTAACAGCTCTTTCCCAAGGACTCGGTATTGGCCACCCACCTTGTTGGCGCGCAAGATCCCCCTTTTTAAGAGGCGCTTGATCGTGCTGTTACTTACTTTTAGGGCCCTTTGAACTTCAGCGGTTGTATAAACTTCGTTGGGGTTAATCTCAGGCATTATATACCTAGAGTATCAAAGAGTATCAAAAGGTGTCAAAAAAGCTGGGGATAAAAACGGCTTAACTGTTACCACTGTTTTGGCCAGTTTAGCAAGCATAGTGATCAATGGAATATTTTTTTAAGAATAATACTGGCGGTTTTCAATATAATGCCTAAATCCAAAAGCAGGGAGCGGTTTTTGATGTAGAATAGGTCATATTGCAGTTTTTCCAAAGTGTCTTGAATAGTCAACCCGGCGCGGAAATCAAGCCGGTATTTGACCTGGGCCCAGCCGGTGAGACCCGGTTTGACTAAATAACGCTCGTCGTAAAAAGGAATTTGTTCTTTGAGCTTGCCGTGAAACTCCGGCCGCTCCGGACGGGGGCCGATAAAGGACATCTCACCCCGCAAAACATTCCAGATTTGGGGCAATTCATCAATTCGGCTGCGCCGCAAAAATTTGCCGACCCGGGTAACTCGAGAATCGTCTTCGCTGGCCCAAACCGGTCCAGTCAACCCCTCGGCGCTGCCGTCGGGAGAATTGGCAATCATATTGCGAAACTTTACTAAAATGAATATTTTTCCGGCTTTGCCGATACGTTTTTGGCGGATAAAAGCCGGTCCCGGCGAATCCAGCCTGATGGCCAGCATGATCAGAGGGTAAAAAGGTAAAATGACCGCCCCAATAGCCACCGCTAAAACCAAGTCCCAAATCCTTTTGGCAATTTCGTAACCGCGTTTACCGCCTTCGGAAAGATTTTCCAGAAACCAGGTCTGGTCAATGGCGCCGACCGGCACCTTGCCGCTGACCCGCTCGTAAAAATCAGACAGGTCGTAATAACGTATGCCCAAACCGAGGAAACCGTAAAGAATGTCAATGATCCGGGAAATTTTGTAAGCGGCCGGGCCGAGAATCAGAATGCTTACTTTTTTTTGCCGGATGATTTCCTGAAGGGCGTTCGGCGCATTTTCATGTTCAACATCAATAATACCCAACGCTTTGTAGCCCAATTGCGGATTGGCCAGCAGATAATCATAAAGTTCCTGCGATTGCGGGCTTAACCCCAAAATTAGGGTGTTGTTTCTGGAACTGCCCTTGGCGATCAGGCCATTGAAAAAAAACCGCCAGCCGGTCAATAAAACCAGCCCCCAAGCCAGGAAAATGAAAAAATTGGTGCGCGGGGTGATCTTGAAAAAGGGCACAAAGTAGAAAAAAACAATCGCAATCAGAGCGTTAATTATAAAAGAATAAAAATAAGCGCTGTAAAATTCCAACCGGTTCTTGGCCAGCCCGATCTCATAAAGATTGGCCGTATAAAAAACCAGCGCCCAGACGGCAAAAATCAAGCTGAACGGCATTAAATGGATGTCCAAGTTAGCCGCGTAAACCGGGCCGTAGCCGTAGCGGACAAGCAAAGTCAAAAACAGCGCCAAATAAAGAAAAGCGACGTCGCCCCAAAATAAAAGAAATTTCCGCATGTTGTTCCAATAATACAATAAATTTTGGATTTGTCTAATTTTTTGGCGTTCGGCCCGGTTTTAACTATAATGTAAAAATGCGTTTAAAAAAAATACTGTGGACGCTATTTTTCACTTCCCTGCTGGCCAACTCGGCCAGCGCCGACACGCTCGGCCAGAACCAGCGTTTTTTTATTGATACCCAGTATGAGTTCCGCGGCCGGGACACAGTCAATGCCACCTTAAGAGCGCTTTCCCAGCGCGCTTATGGATACATTGCCGACAATTACTGGAGTACCATCAGTGAAAACGCCCGCGCTTTATTGCTTGAACAAGTAAACTCTTTGCTTGATGAATTTGACGCCCGTATTTATCCGCTGGAAACCGCTTTTTTCGGCGCCGAGCCCAATCCCGGCATTGATCAGGACCCGAAGACCGCCATTCTGTTCACGCCCCTAACCGCCAACGCCGGCGGCTATTTCAATACCGGTAATCTTTATCCGTCAAGCCAGAATAACCCCGATTCCAATGCCCGGGAAATGTTTTATATCAACATCAACGCGCTGGACGATGAGCAAAAAAGCAAATCGTTCCTGGCCCATGAATTTCAGCACCTGGTTGCCTTCAACCAAAAAGAAAAATTGCGCGGCGTGACCGATGACGTCTGGCTCAATGAACTGCGCTCCGAGTTCGCCGTCTCCTGGCTGGGTTATAACGAGCCGTTTAACGGTTCCAGTTTGGAGAAGCGGTCGCAGTCCTTTTTAAGCAGTTCCCCCGACAGTTTAACCGAATGGAAAAATCTCAATCCCGACTACGCCCAAGTGGCGCTGTTCGGCGAGTATTTGAGTGAGCATTGGCCCGCGGCGGTCATCAGTGCCAGTTTGCAAAGCAGCCTGATAGGCATCCCCGCCCTGAACAGCGCCCTGGCCGAGAGCGGCGCGCCGGAAACATTTCTTGATATTTTTCAAAAATGGCTAATAGCTAATATCTTAAATGACCCCTCCACTGACCCAAAGTACGCTTATACCCGCGACGGCCTGCGCAACTTCCGGGTGGCGCCGACTAGGGCCTTCACTAATTTGAGCGACGGCTCAACTCTGGTTTACAGCGAGTCCGTCAAGGATTGGGAGCCGCGCTGGTACGAAATTTCCCAGTTTGCCTCCGGCCAAAAAAACTATCTCAAAATTCGTTTCGCCTCACCTTCGCTGACCAGTTTCCGCATCGCTTACATTATCTTCAAAACCGATGGCTCCAAAATGATTTCCTATTTTGACCCGGATTTTAAGAATGACTCTCTGACTTTGAGCGGCATCAGCTCCGATTTCAGCAAAATAATTCTGATGCCGATCAAGCACGATAAACTGGCTGGCTTCGCCGCCGACGAAATGCCGGTTAACTTATCTTTCTCTCTGGAAAGAATAAAAACGGGAGTTATTACTCCCAGCCCGACGTCAGCTCCGACCCCGGGAGCCAATAGCCAATTACCGGTTATCAATAATCAAACACCGGCCCGGCCGGCCGACTTTGGCCTGCGTGAAGGCGACTTTATCCGCGCCGAGAGCGATAATAATGTCTATATCATCAACAATTTTGGCTACAAGCGACTGGTGTTGAATCCGCAGATTTGTCTGCAGTACGGCCATCTGGGTGCCCGCGGCTGTTTTAGCGCAGTTAAAGCAGTAGCGCCGTCGGTGCGCGACGCTTTCCAGACCTCTTGGTATTTCACTAACGGCGAAACCGGCGACGGCAAGGTGTATTTCTTGGAACAAACCGGCGAAGACACGGCCCGGCTTCGCCATCTGCAAATTTCCGGCGCGGACTTTGTGGCTCAAGGCGGCAATTTCCATTCGGTCTTTTTATTTAACACTCGCGAGCAGAACACCTATCCGGCGAGTGCTCCGCACTTTAAGCTCTAGAACGTAGCTTTCGGATGTGCTAATCTAGGCTGAAATATGGGCATCTTAAGCAAACTTTTTGGCGATGCCAATCAGCGCGCCATTGACCAACTCCGCTCGCTAGTGGCCGAAATTAATGAGCTCGAACCGCAATTCGAGCGTTTTTCACTGGCGGAACTGCGCGCTAAAACCGCTGAATTCAAACAACGCTTGGCCAAAAAGGAAACACTAAACGATATTTTGCCTGAATCCTTTGCCGCTGTCCGCGAAGCGGCTAAACGGACACTCGGCCAAAGGCACTTTGACGTCCAGCTGATCGGCGGCATGGTCTTACATCAAGGCAAAATCGCCGAGATGAAAACCGGCGAAGGCAAAACGCTGGTAGCCACTTTGCCGGCTTATCTTAACGCCCTAACCGGTCGGGGCGTTCACATCGTTACCGTCAACGACTATCTCTCCCGCCGCGATGGCGTCTGGATGGGGCAGATTTATGATTATCTTGGTTTAACAGTCGGCGTTTTAAACCACGAAGCATCGTATCGGTATGATCCAACCCATGGGAAAATTTCTAATGACCAACAGGATAAATTATTAGATGTAGAAAGAGATACAACGGGAGCGTTCCGGGTAGTCCACGAATTTCTGCGGCCGGTTAGCCGGCGCGAGGCCTACGCCACCGATATTACTTATGGCACTAATAACGAATACGGTTTTGATTATCTGCGCGATAATATGGCGTACAGCGCCGAGCAGATGGTGCAAAGAGGGCATAACCTTACCATCGTTGACGAGATTGATTCAATCCTGATTGACGAAGCCCGCACCCCGCTGATTATCTCGGCGCCGGATATGGAGTCAACCCAGCTTTATGAAACTTTCGCCAAAATCGTGCCGCGCTTGAGCGCAGATGAGGATTATAACGTCGATGAAAAACTCCGCGCCGTCAGCATTACCGAAAAAGGCATTGAGAAAATTGAGAAAATACTCAATCTCAAAAATATCTACGAGGAAGGCGGGACGCGCTATGTCCACCACTTGGAACAGGCGCTCAAAGCGCAAATTCTTTTTCACCGCGATAAGGACTATGTGGTCCGTCCGTCAGCTGACGGAGGCGAGGTGATTATCGTTGACGAATTCACTGGCCGGCTGATGCCCGGGCGGCGCTGGTCCGGCGGTTTGCACCAAGCGGTGGAAGCCAAAGAAAAAGTGCTGGTGCAAAAAGAATCCCGCACGCTGGGCACGATCACTTTCCAAAACTACTTTCGTCTTTATGAGAAGCTAGCCGGTATGACCGGTACCGCCCAAACCTCGGCCGAAGAGTTTCACAAAGTTTACAAACTGGATGTAGTTACTGTACCGACTAATAAACCGATGATTCGCCATGATGCGCCCGACCGGATTTACAAATCGGAGCAGGGCAAATTTTTGTCCGTGGCCCAAGAAATAAAAGAGCGGCATTTGAAAGGCCAGCCGGTGCTGGTGGGAACCACCTCCATTACCAAAAATGAACTTTTAGCCGCTTATCTCAATCGCGAGGGCGTGCCTCACAAAATACTCAACGCCAAAAACCACGAGCAAGAAGGAGAAATTATCGCCCAAGCCGGGCGGCTGGGTGCCGTTACCGTAGCCACCAACTTAGCCGGTCGTGGAGTAGATATAATATTGGGGGGGAACCCGCCTAACTTTTTGGAATTCGAGGAAGTCAAAAAGTTAGGCGGGCTGCATGTAATTGGAACAGAACGTCACGAAGCTAGACGAATTGACAATCAATTACGCGGCCGCTGTGGCCGTCAGGGCGACCCCGGCTCTACGCAGTTTTTTATTTCCGCCGAAGACGAGCTGATTCGGATTTTTGGCGGCGACCGTCTAAAAAATCTGATGGAGCGTCTGGGCGTAGGTGAGACGGAAGCGATTGAGAACGCGCTGGTGTCCCGTTCCATTGAGCAGGCCCAATCCAAAGTGGAAGGCAACAATTTTGACATCCGCAAATACGTGCTGGAGTACGACGATGTAATGAACAAGCACCGCACGGCCATCTACCGATTGCGGCAGGACATATTGAAATCTCTAAATACACAAGAATTGGTAACTGGATATATTGACGAAGTGATTGAGCGGTTAGTCAATTTTCACACTGCCGGCCCGGATTGGAACCGAAGAGAAATAGAAGAATCCATCACAGCCCTGACTGCCAAGGAATTTAAAATTGATGAGCAGATCAATAACCCGGCAGTTCTCAAACAACTGCTGTACGACATCGCAAGCCGTTCATATCAGGAAAAAGAATCCCAGCTTGGTGCCGACATCATGCGCCAGTTGGAGCGGGCCGTTCTCCTGCGCGTGATTGACGAACTGTGGGTGGATCATCTGGAACAAATGGAATATCTGCGCGATTCCGTCCGTCTGCGCGCCTACGGCCAGCGCGACCCGCTGATTGAATACAAAATTGAAGGCCAGCGCCTGTTCACCGAACTGCAGACCACCATAGGCGCCCAGGTGGCGAATTTAATCTTCAAAGTCGGCCGCCCCCGTCCCGACGTTGCCGCTCCGTTGAGACGGACTAGTCCCGGTTGGGACGGAGTGGGCTTCAACGCGAACGGCAACCTCGGCACCGGGGCGATTGGCCGCAATTCCCCCTGCCCCTGCGGCTCGGGTAAAAAATGGAAGAAGTGTCATGGAAAATGAGGAAAAGAAAAAGGCCAGCTGGTAAATAGCTAGTTTTTCTATGTTCGGTTTCAAACTACCCAAAGACGATGCCAAATACCGATGGACCAATCACGTCAAAGATAAGATGATGTATTACCGTATCTCCGAATCGTTGGTGAAACGAATCGTCCGCTTTCCCAAACGCAAGGAAGTCGGCATCGCCCCCGGCACGGTGGCGGTGATGCAACCGGCGGGCAACAAGAAAAAACCGCAGGAAGTCTGGGTAATGTACGCTGAAGTTGGCAAGAAACCGACTCCAAGTTCTCGATTTCCAATTTCCAATTTCCAAACTAAGAAAAGGATTATCTCCGCTTGGCGCTATCCGGGCATTAGCCCCATCGGCCAACCGGTTCCCATCCCCGACGAGATTTTACAGGAATTGGATGCTTTGTTAGAGTAGACGTATGAAGTATGCTTTACTCGTTGTTTTAGGTAAGGCGACGCAGTCAGCAAAGTTGAAATTAAATAATGCCCGTTCTCAAAACCTCAAAACCCCTCAAAATTTCCCGAGCCAATCTCCAGTTGTTCAAGGAATGCCCCCGTTGTTTTTGGCTGTATAAGCATAAAGGCATTAACCGGCCGCAGGGCTATCCCTATACTTTATCCCTGGCCGTTGACCAGTTGTTGAAAGCCGAGTTTGATATTTATCGCGTGCAGGGGATTTTACATCCGGTGCTGGCGAATTTCCCCGGTTTAGAAAAAGCAAAATTATTCGCCGATAGCGAACAGCTGCAAAAATGGCGCAATAATTTTGAAGGATTGAAATATCATGACCTAGGGCTGGACGCCACACTGTTTGGCGCAGTGGATGATATGCTTGAGTTCTCCAACGACGCGCTGGCGGTGATTGATTACAAAAGCTCGGGCGCCAAAGAAATCTCGGTTTACGCCGATTACCAAACCCAGATGGACGTCTATACTTATATCTTGGAACAGCTGGGGCATAAAACCGCGCGCCGGGCCTACTTCGTTTTTTATCAGGTTGATAAAACCGACGGTTTCAACAGCCGCCTGCCTTTCCGCGGCGAAGTGCGCGAAATAACCACTGACCCGGGTTACGTTTACGATTTGTTTTCCCGAGCCGTGGCGCTTGCCCGCAGCAACACTCCGCCCCCGTCGCACACCGAGTGCCAGTATTGTAATTATGCGGCTCATCATCGGGGATTATAGCGAGGGCAGAGTAGTTTTTGGCAGTTCCAAAGTTGCGGCTGGCGAAATTATCCGTGAATACAAAAAATTACAAACTGACCGGCGAGCATTTCTACCGCTTTTTCCAGTGTCCGCATTGGATTTGGTACGATGTTTACGGCGACCAGGCTAAAAAGGGTTACATTCCGCCGCTGATTGAGATGATCCACCAACGCGGGCTCAAGCACGAAAAAAAAATGATAAAATCCCGCGTCTTTGAGGAAATCAAGCCGGAACTGTACAAGGATTTGGACGAGGCCTTCTTGGCCACACTGGAGCTGATGAAGCAAGGTAAAAATATTTATCACGGCGTGCTGATGGACCAACACTGGGTCGGCATTCCCGATTTGCTCGAGGCCAGACCAGTGGAACCGGGGACATACTCTAATTTCGGCGATCACTACTACGTTGTCTATGACGCTAAAAGTACCCGCGAGATTCGCGATGACTATAAGTTCCAGCTGGTATTCTACTCGCTGATTCTGGAACGGCTGCAGGGCGTCCGGCCGCGCCAAGCGTATATTATCAACGCCGAGGGGGAAGAGCGGTCGTTTCCGATAGACGAATTTACCGGCCAATTTCACCTTACCCGCGAAGCGATTGAAAAAATTCTTGACGGCGAGAAACCGCCGCCCTTTCTCAAATCCTCCTGCAAACACTCCCCCTGGTATGCGCTGTGCGTAGAAGAAACCGAGGGCTGTCAGGATATTTCTTTAATCTACAAATTAACCCAAGCCGACCAGCGCCGACTGTATGAGGCGGATATTCGCACGGTCAAAGACCTGGCCGAAGCCGATTTGGACGACCTGCGTTCGCGCTTTGAGGATTGGAATTTTGACAAAATCCTGCGCTTCCACAATCAAGCCAATGTTCTACTGTCGCACCAGCCGATCATTTTGAAGAAACCCCAGTTCTCGGCGGTGGCCAATGAGATCTACTTTGACATTGAATCCGACCCAACCGAGGGCATTGATTATTTGCTGGGGGTATTGGTTAAAAATTCCGCCGGGCAAACGGAATACAAATACTTCCTCGCCCAGGACAAAACCGACGAAGCCGACAACTGGCGCCGCTTTTTGGATTGGCTGGAAGAGCTGGAAGATTTTGTAATTTATCATTACTCTTTTTACGAACAGGAGATTTTCAACCGCTTGGCCAACCGCTACGGCATCTCACTGACCTTACGGGATAAATTCAAAAACAATACTTTGGACCTCCACCGGATTACTGTGGAGACGGCGGTCTTGCCGCTTTACTTTTACTCGCTCAAAGATGTTGCCCGCTATTTGGGTTTTAATTGGCGCGATGAAAAGGCCGGCGGCGCCGAATCAGTGGTTTGGTACAATGACTGGCTGAAGACGGGGGATAAAAAAATTATGGACAAGATTCTCCAATATAACGAAGACGACGTGCGGGCGACGCTGTTCGTCAAAGAATGGTTGGAAAAGCAGAAGCCGCGGACCACGAAAGAAAAATTGCCAGAGGAGTAATTATATTGTAGGATATACGCTATCGTATGTCCCACCGCCTGCTTTCTGTAATTATTATTGTTTGCGCCATATTCTTGGCGTTTTTTGTTTATCCGGCGGCGTGGAATAAGCTGGCTGACCAGGTGCACGCGCCGCACTTGCCGGATTGGCGGCCGTTCCGGTTGGGACTGGATTTATTGGGCGGGACGCATCTTGTGTATCAAGCTGATTTGGCAAAAAGCGCGGCAGCTTCGGGAGCCGACGCCTTGGACCAATCGGCGGCGGACGCCATGGCCGGGGTTAGAGACGTAATTGAACGACGGGTGAACTTGTTCGGCGTTGCCGAACCGCTGGTGCAGATTGAAGGCAATAATCGGCTGGTAGTGGAGTTGGCCGGTATCAAAGATGTTAACCAAGCGATTCAACTGATCGGCTTGACGCCGTTTTTGGAATTTAGAGAACAGCGTTCAGAAGCCGAGATTAAAGCCATTGAAGAGGCCCGACAGCGGGGCCAGCGTTTGAACGAAGACGTTTTTCAGCCAACCGGCCTAACCGGCCAGCAGGTCAAAAGCGCCCAGGTTAATTTTGACCCCAATACCGGCCAGCCGGAAGTTTTACTCAATCTCAACAGCGACGGCGCCAAACTTTTTGCCGAGATTACCAAGCGCAACATCGGCAAACAAGTGGCGATCTATCTTGACGGTCAACCGATCAGTATCCCCGTCGTCCAAACCGAAATCCCCGACGGGCGAGCGGTGATCTCCGGCGGCTTCAATATTCAAGAAGCCAAGGAGCTAGCCAACCGGCTCAACGCCGGCGCCCTGCCGGTGCCGATTACCTTGATTTCCCAGCAGACCGTCGGCGCCTCGCTGGGTTACGACTCACTCCAGAAATCGCTCAAAGCCGGACTGTACGGTTTGCTCGCAGTGGCGCTGTTCATGATTTTATATTATCGTTTGCCCGGCATTGTCTCGGTGTTGGCTTTGCTGATTTACACCGTTTTGGTTTTGACGATTTACAAAATTTTTCCGGTTACTCTGACTTTGGCCGGCATCGCCGGCTTCATCTTGTCGTTGGGCATGGCGGTGGACGCTAATGTTTTGATCTTTGCCCGGATGCGTGAAGAATTAAAAACCGGCAAAACTCTGACCCAAGCGGTCAACGAAGGCTTCCGCCGGGCATGGCTCTCCATCCGCGACAGCCATGTTACCGCGCTGCTCGGCGCCGTGGTTTTATATATTTTTACCACGTCGTTTGTAAAAGGTTTTGCCCTGACACTGGGTATCGGCGTTTTAGCCAGTTTGTTCAGCGCAATTATTGTTACCCGTTCATTTCTTGATGTGTTTATCAGTTCGTGGTTTGAGCGAAAAAAGTGGTTGTTTTAGCAATCAATGCAAAAATCCCCTGTAAAATTGGCCAAGCATATGCCTATTTAATTTTACACTTTGGTTTTTGATATTTCGATGAAACCGATTTACAAAATTATGTTTTTCTTTTCCATCGCGCTGGTGCTGGCGGCGATTATCGCCACGGCGATTTTTGGTTTGCGCTTCGGCGTTGATTTTGAAGGCGGCTCGGTAATTGAACTGGAATTCAGCAATGTCCATCCGGAACCAGCGGAGGTGCTGACGGTAATTGGGACGGCAAATATCGGCAGTAATCTCGGCACGGGGACCGCTAGTCCGACTGGAGAACACGGCCTAATCATCCGCCTCAACGAAATTAACGAGGAGACCCATCAGGCGATTCTTAAAACTCTCAATGCTCGTTACGGAAAAGTGGCGGAAAATCGCTTTGCTTCCGTCGGTCCCACCGTGGGCAACGAATTACGGCGCAAAAGCATTACTGCTATGGTTGTACTTCTGATGGCCATCGTTATTTATATCTCTTTTGTCTTCCGCAAAATGTCCCGCGTTTTATCCTCTTGGGCTATGGGCGCCGCCGCGATTGTCGCTTTACTGCATGACGTCTTGATCCCGATCGGCATTTTCGCTCTGCTCGGCTATTATCAAAGCGTAGAAGTAAGCGCGGTTTTCGTGGCGGCCATTTTAACCATTCTCGGCTATTCAGTTTCTGACACGGTGGTGGTGTTTGACCGAGTAAGAGAAAACGTGCTGCGTTTCGGTTTAACCGAGGACTTTGGCCGGTTGGTCCACAAGAGCGTTTTGCAGACTTTAAGCCGCTCCTTAAACACTACTTTTACTACCCTGTTGTCGCTGATTGCCATTTTTTTGTTCGGCGGCGAAACGGTCAAGTACTTTGCCCTAGCGCTGATAATCGGCATCTTTTTGGGGGCCTATTCGTCAATTTTTGTGGCTTCGCCCATATTGGTCTGGGCGTCTGGCAGAGGGCGGAGTGTCAACAGTTGACTATTCTATCGGCTATGATATTATATTCCTATGCACTATTTGTAAGTGTATTGAACTATGTCTGACCTGAAAGAAACAATCAAAGAAGTAACCGCCAAGCTGATTGGCGTTTTAAGCCCGAGAAATAAGGATGTTATTGCCCGGCGTTTTGGTTTGAAAACCGGCCAAAAAGAAACACTGGAATCCATCGGTCAGAGTTACGGCATTACCCGCGAGCGGGTTCGCCAGATTGAGGAAGTATCCCTGAAGCAATTGAGAGCAGTACTGGCTTCCGGCGCCGCCGCCAAAGTCCGGCCCTTGGTTGACTTGGCCCAAAATGTTTTGGACCAAACCAACGGCGTTCTGCGCGAAGATGAATTCTTGTCCCGCTTTTTTAATTCTCCCTTGGCGGGCAAGTCAATCAACGGCCGCAGCCGTAATGATACCCAGACCATGCTCTTGTTTTTGCTGAATTTGGACGGCCGCTTGCAGCGTTCACCGGAAGACGATGATTTTCACACTTTCTTGAGTTTGTCGCATCAGCACGCCAATACTTTTAGAGAATCGATTCGCGGCTTGGTTAAGGCCCTTTCCAAAAACGCCGCGCCGGTGCAGGAAACGGAACTGGCCGACTTTTCTAAAAAGAGCGGCGCCGCTTCGCGCTATACCGCGCCGGCCGTTCTGGCTTCGGCAATGGCGGTTTCCAAAGAGATCGGCAAAAACATTTTCGGTCACGTCGGCTTGACCAACTGGCCGGAGATCCGGCCCCGCGGCGTCCGCGACAAAGCTTATTTAGTCCTAAAAAAAATTGGCCAGCCCCAGCACTTCCGGGACATTACCCGCTTGATCAATGAAATGTTTCCCGATCGCCGAGCCAACGTCCAGACCGTCCACAACGAATTGATCAAAGACGCCAGATTTGTCTTGGTCGGCCGCGGCCTGTACGGCTTGTCCGAACGGGGCTACAAAGCCGGCACGGTTAAGGATGTTTTGATTGACTTGCTCAAGCATTCCGAGCGTCCGCTGAAACGCGACGAGATTATCTCCCAGGTGCTCAACCACCGGCTGGTGAAAGAAAACACAATCGTACTCAACCTACAGGATTCTAGGGTTTTCAACAAAACCGAAAACGGTTATACTTTAAGGGAAGCGTAAACAGCTTCTTAGCTGATTAGCTTCTTAGCTTTTTAGGAAACTGAAGGATTTTCCCATAAGCTAGGCAGCTGGGAAGCTAATCAGCTAGTAAGCTACCCTTGGATCTCTTCGGTCCGCTAAAAACCAGTCTGTCTGTACTTTACGATTATTGGTGGCTTTATCTGCCAGCGCTTTTGGTTGTCGGCACTTTTAGTTCCTGGCTTTTTTATCGGACCCAGCAAAACCTGCTTTCCTTAAGATGGGTGGTGCTTGAGGTAAAGCCGCCGCCCGACGTCCAGAAAAGCCCTAAAATCGCCGAAAACATCTACTCGGCGCTCCATGCCAGCTACCTGCCGGTTAAATGGAAAAGAAGATTTTTTAAGGGTGAAGTCCCGAATTGGTATTCGCTGGAGATCGTTTCCAACGGCGGCGACATGAATTTTTACGTGCGGGTCAAAGAGGATACCTGGATGCTGGCGGAACATGCTATTTTCTCCCAGTATCCCGACGCCGAAATCAAAATCGTCCCGGATTATGTGAATCAACTTCCTCCGAATTTGCCCACGCCGGAATATGATATGTTCGGGGCCGATTTGATTTTTACCAAGGAAGACGCCTATCCAATTAAAACCTATCCATTTTTTGAAGAAGAGAGCGGCAAAGATGAGTTCAAACGCACCGACCCGCTGGCGGTTTTGGCCGAGGTATTAGGGGCGCTGGAACCGGGTGAATATATCTGGCTGCAGTTTGTGATTCGGCCGACCGGCGACGCCTGGGCCAAAGCCGCCCAAGCGGCGATTAATAAAATTGTCGGTAAAGAGGCGAAAGCAAAAGCCGGATTGGTTGGCGGTTTGCTGGATTTGACCCTGGGCCAGGTTCCAACCGGCATCGCCAGTAAGGGTGCGGAAGAAGAAAAAAAACAGGAATTCAACGTCCAAAAACTGACACCGGGCCAACGTTTCACTCTGGAGCAAGTGGAGAATAAAGTTGCCAAATATGGTTTTAAGACCAGCATCCGTTTTATTTATACTGCCCGCAAAGAAATGTTCCACCGTTCCCACATTGCTTCAACCATCGGCATGTTCAAACAGCTTTATTCCAATAATCTCAACACTTTCAAACCCGATGGCAAAACGATGACCGTCGCCAAAGGTTTTTTCCACCATATTTTTCCGTCGGGCGAGGGTTTATTCAAAGTCCAGCATGAATTCAAGCGAAAGCGCAAAATTTTTCGCCGCTACAAACAGCGGGCTTTTCACAAAAAACTGATGATTTTGAATACCGAAGAGCTGGCCACTTTATGGCATTTGCCGGGCATCGGCGTCAAAGCGCCGGGCTTCCCGCGAGTGGAAGCCAAGAAGGGCCAGCCCCCAGCCGGTTTGCCAATATGAGTGAGACAAATCCAGACGTAGTTTTATTCGGCGAGACCAATTTCCGCAATCGGAAAGTAACTTTTGGCATTAAAATGGATGACCGCCGCCGGCATATGTACGTCATCGGCAAGACCGGCATGGGCAAGTCCGAGCTTCTGAAAACGATTGCCATTCAGGATATCCAAACCGGCCGGGGACTGGCTTTTGTGGACCCGCACGGCGACCCGGTTGAGGATTTGCTTGACTACATTCCCGAAGAACGGATCAAAGACGTGATCTATTTCAACCCGGCCGACGCCGATTACCCGATTGGGTTTAACGTGATGGAAACGGAACCGGACCCCGAACGCCGGGCGCTGGTGGCCGCCGGGGTGATGAGTGTTTTCAAAAAAATCTGGGTGGATGTCTGGTCGGCGCGAATGGAATACATCCTGACCTACACCATTCTCGCCTTGCTGGAAGCGCCGGATTCCACCCTGCTGGGCATCAACCGGATGCTGTCCGACAAGGACTACCGGCGTTATATCCTAAACTATGTTACCGATCCGGTGGTCAGATCATTTTGGACGCAGGAATTTGCCAAATACACCGACCGTTTCACCGCCGAAGCGACGCCGGCTATCCAAAACAAAATCGGCCAATTTGTCTCCTCGGCGGTGGTGCGCCACATCGTCGGCCAGACCAAGTCGGCGATGGATATGCGGCAAATCATGGACCAAGGCAAAATATTGCTGGTAAACATTTCCAAAGGCCGGATCGGCGAAGACGCCTCACGGCTGTTGGGCGGCCTGATTATTACCAAACTTCAGCTGGCCGCTATGTCGCGGGTGGATATTTCGGAAGACCAGCGGCGAGATTTCATATTGATAGTGGACGAGTTTCAAAATTTCGCCACCGCTTCCTTTGCTAATATTTTATCCGAGGCCCGCAAGTACCGCCTGTCACTGGTGATCGCCCACCAATATGTTGCTCAAATGGAAGAGCCAGTGCGCGACGCGGTGTTCGGCAACGTCGGCACAATTGTTACTTTTCGGGTCGGCGCCGAGGACGCCGAACTTTTGGAAAAAGAGCTGGCGCCGGAGTTTATGGCCACGGATATCGTTAATCTCGGCAAACGCCAGATTTATCTGAAACTGATGATTGACGGCATTACCTCGCGGGCCTTTTCGGCGCTGACTATGGATACGCCAACCCGGCTGGCCGTCAGCCCGCGGGGAAAAATCATTGATTACTCGCGCAGCCAATATGGTTCCTCGGCCGAGAAAATTGAACAAAAAATTACCGAGTGGCACCAACCATTGACCGTCCCGGTGCCGAAATTGCCTGTTGTTGAAAACCGTCCCTCCCGAAGTTGGCCCAAACCCGAAGCAGGGGGACGAAGGATAGAAGATAGACCTCAACCTCGGCAAGAAATGGTTCAACGTCGGGCGCAAACCTTAACCTCGGCGCCGGGACGACCCAAAGTAGAAGCCGACCTCAAAGGCCTGCGCGAGGTACTCAACGAGGCACTGGAAAAAGAAAAATAAAGTGTGTTAAGTTAATAATCAGTTTCCCGCCCATAGCTCAATTGGCAGAGCAGCTCCCTTTTAAGGAGAAGGTTCTTGGTTCGATTCCAAGTGGGCGGACAAGCATGAAAACAGCCCGGGCGGGCTTTTTTTTGCCTAAATCCGGCAATTGTTTTACTATAAAAGCGATGGCGAGAACTTACATTGCCGAAACCAAAAACAAAGTGGGTGAAAGAGTAGAGCTTTTCGGTTGGGTCAAGGCGTTGCGTAAGCAGGGCGGGATCAGTTTCGTAGTCTTGCGCGATGTGACCGGCAGTATTCAAGCGGTGACGCGTAAGCAGGACGAAGTGTTTACCGCGGTTGATGAATTAAGCACCGAGTCGGTGATAAAAATTACCGGGCTGGTCAAAGAGGAAAAACAGGCGCCGGACGGAGTGGAAGTGGTGATTGAATCGCTGGAGATTCTATCTAAAGCTGACCCTGAATTGCCGATTCCGATTATTCCCCAAAAAGGCGGGGGAGAAGTGGAAATATCCAAACGCTTTGACTGGCGCTGGATTGACCTGCGCCGCGAGGAGATGCTGCCGGTATTTAAGGTGTGGACAGAACTGGAACGGGGCTTCCGGGAATATTTTGAAAAAGCCGACTATCTGCAAATCTACACGCCGTCACTGATGAACGCGGCCAGCGAATCGGGCGCGGAGGTTTTTAAGGTTGATTATTTCGGTCGGGAGGCGTTTCTGGCGCAATCGCCCCAATTTTACAAGCAAATGGCCATGGCCGCCGGGCTGGAGCGGGTATTTATGGTCGGGCCGGTGTTTCGGGCCGAGCCGTCTTTTACGCCGCGCCATATGACCGAATTCACCGGCTGGGATTTTGAAATTTCTTTTATTGAATCGCATCATGACGTGATGGCGGAAGAGGAAAAAGCAATCGTTTCCGGTTTTCAGCGGGTAAAGGACGCCTTGGCGATTGATTTGGAAATCCCCGCTCTGCCTTTTCCGAAAGTTTCACTAAGCGAGGCCAAACAGAAATTAAAAACCGCCGGCGTCAAAAGTACGCGGCCGGATGATTTTACGCCGGAGGAGGAAAGGGAGCTATCTAAAATCATTAAGCAGGAAACCGGACATGATTTTGTTTTTGTCACCGAGTATCCGGTTACCGCCCGCCCGTTTTACCATATGCGGCTGGAAGACAATCCGAAATTAACCAAAAGTTTTGACTTGTTTTACAAGGGGGTGGAAGTTACCACCGGCGCCCAGCGCGAGCACCGGCTGGAGCAGTTGGAAAAACAGGCCAAGGACAAAAAAATGTCGTTAGCACCGCTGGCTAACTATCTTAACTTTTTCCGCTACGGCTGTCCGCCCCACGGCGGCGCCGGCATCGGACCCGGTCGGATTGTGATGAGGATATTAGACATTGACAGCGTCAAGGACGTAACTTTTTTGCCCAGAGATGTCAAACGCCTGACCCCGTAATATAATGCGCTTTAAGAATGTCCTGCCAACAATACTAGTAGTCACCCTAGTTGTTTGGGGGATGTTTTTTGCTGTTTCTAAAAGCAAAATCGCCCAAGCGCCGGTCCGCCCAAGTTCGGCGGAAATGAATTTTGACGCGCGGGCCTTTATCCTGCCGGTTACGGAAACAACCTACCTGCCGATTCGCAATTTCAACATCGCTGACCCGGAGCCAGAAGCCAAAGCGGTCGGGCTGTTTGACGTCCACTCGGAAAAATATCTTTACTCAAAAAACATCAACGAGCGCCTGCCCATCGCTTCAGTGGTTAAATTGATGACCGCCATTGTAATTATGGAAAACTTAGCGCTCAACGATATTTACACCGTGGCCGCCGAGGATATCAACGTTGACGGCAAGGGGGCGGATTTATCCAAAGGCGAAAAAATCAAAGGCGGCGATCTGTTCAAAATCATGCTGATAAAGTCCTCCAACGACGCGGCGCTGACTTTTGCCCGCCAGGCCGAGCGGCAGGGGATAAATCTGGTTGCCAGACTGAACGAAAAGGCCAAACTGTTAGGAATGAACGACAGCAAATTCACCGACCCGGCCGGTCTGGACGACAGCGACGCTTTCTCTACGGTTGATGATTTGATAAAATTAGTCAGGTACGTGGAGAAATACCCGATTATTTGGGAGACCCTGACCACCAGAATTGCCGATGTTGGTTCGGCGGACGGCGCTTACCAACATCATTTGATAAATACCAACCAATTGCTTGAGCGGATGCCCAATATTATTGGCGGTAAAACCGGCTATACTGACGGCGCCCTGGAAACGATGGTTTTGGAAGTGTCAATCAACGGCGGCCGCGATAAGCTAGTCAGCATACTGTTGGGCTCCCGCGACCGCTTTGGTGAAACCAAACAGCTGATTGAGTGGGGAGTGAGCGCTTACCGGTGGAAATAAAGTCGTTGGTGACGAACGAGCCGAATCGCCGGTGAGGCGAGTGGTGCTCAAAGGCACTGCCGCCACCAACGGAGTCCCTTTGCATAAATCAATGTCTGACCAGCTGCCACAATTTTTTACGGTCTTCAACGTCATCAGAATTTTTGTCGTAGCCACGGTGGCCTTTTTTGTTTGTTTGGTTCTGACTCCTCTGTGGCTCAAATTCCTTAAAAAATACAAACTGGGCAAACAAATCCGCAGTGATACGGCGTTTAAGAGTTTGCGCACCGAGGGCGGGCCGATCGCGGCCAAACTCCACCAAAATAAAGAGGGTACGCCGACAATGGGCGGGTTTTTAATTTGGTTCCCCGTGGCCTTGCTGACACTGGTTTTTTGGTATCTGGCCGAGAGCGTTGACGATTTTTGGTCTCAATTCAACTTTTTTTCCCGCGGCCAGACCTGGCTGCCGTTCGGTGCGCTAATTATCGCCGGACTGGTGGGAATGTGGGACGACTATTTGGGCATTCTCCGCAAAGGCCCCAAAGGCGGCGGCTTATCAATGCTGTATCAGATATTTCTGTATCTTTTGGTGGCGATTGGCGGCGCCTGGTGGTTTTATTACAAATTGGAATTTAATTCTATCAATATCCCGTTTTTGGGGGATTGGGTGGTCGGTTGGTGGTATATCCCGATCTTTGTATTTATTATCGTGGCCACTTCTTTTTCGGCTAATGAGACCGACGGATTGGACGGCTTGGCGGCCGGAACTTTTCTGACGATGTTTGCCGCTTACGGCGTGATTGCTTTTGATCAGGGGCGGATGGATCTGGTAGTATTTATCGCGGCCATTATCGGAGCACTGGTGGCGTTTCTCTGGTTCAATATTTTTCCGGCCAAATTTTTTATGGGCGCTACCGGTTCTATGCCTTTAGGCGTACTGCTGGGGGTGATCGCGATGCTCACCAATACGCCGCTGCTGTTAATCCCCATCGGCATCATTTTTATCATTGAATCCGGTTCGGTGATTTTCCAGCTTTTAGCCAAAAGACTCCGCGGCAAAAAAATCTTCCTCTCCACTCCCATCCATCACCACTTTGAAGCCCTCGGCTGGCCGGAATCGCAGGTGACGATGCGGTTTTGGATGATTAATGCCATCGGAGCAATTATTGGAATAATAATCTTTCTCGTTGACTCCAAAATCCCGCCCTTGTTCAGATAAGTGATATAATGTAAGCAATGCGGCTGTCGGGATCCGGGAAAACACTAACCATTCTGGTTTTTTTGCTGACGGTTTTCGGTTTGGTAATGCTGTCATCGGCCGGGGTGGTGGAAGGGCAAAAAAAGTTCAACTCGGCTTATTATTTTTTTAATCACCAGTTATTTTATGGCGTCCTGCCCGGACTGATTTTATTTTTTATCGCTTCGCGGATGCACTACCGGCTCTGGCGCAAGCTGGCGCTGCCGATCTTAATTTTAGCCATCGGGCTGATGGTGATGGTTTTCATTCCCCAATTCGGACTGACCATCAAAGGCGCCCGGCGCTGGGTCGATCTTGGTTTTATTACTTTTCAACCGGCCGAGTTTTTGAAACTAGCGGTGGTGGTCTATTTGGCGGCGTGGTTCGGTTCACGCGGCAGTCAAGCAATGAGCCAGCCGCGGGCACTGGCGCCCTTTCTGCTGGTACTGGCTTTTGTCGCTTTGCTCTTAATTCTCCAACCGGACATCAAAACGCTGGCGCTGGTAACGCTGATCGGCGTGGCGCTATATTTTTTCGCCGGGGCCAAGCTGTCGCATATCTTAGGGTTGATCTTGTTGTTGGGAGTAATTCTGGGGACATCGTCCTTCGCACCGTACCGGTTCAATCGTATCCGCGCCTATCTCAATCCGACTGTAGATAAACAGGGGGTAGCGTATCATATCAATCAGGCGTTGATCGGAGTTGGCTCCGGTGGTTTGTTCGGCGTCGGTTTTGGTCAAAGCAAGCAAAAAATTAATTTCCTGCCGGAGCCGGTAGGAGATTCAATTTTTGCCGTGATTGTGGAAGAGTTGGGATTTGTCGGCGGGGCGGCGGTGCTGGCGCTGTTTGTTTTGCTTATCCTGACGCTGGTCGGCATTGCCCGCGCCAGCCGCGACCAATTCGGCCGATTATTCACACTCGGTTTGGCGGTTTGGATCTTCGCCCAGATGTTCGTCAATATCGGTGCTATTCTGAATCTCATTCCCCTCACCGGTATCCCCTTGCCGTTTTTCAGTTACGGCAGCTCGTCTCTGATCACCCTCCTCGCCGGGTTAGGGGTAGCATTAAATATCTCAAAACACTAACCTAACGTCTTGCGATAACGTTAGGTTAGGCAACTTTGAGGTGCTGGGTGAGGCGGGATTTGAGGCGGCTGGCTTTGTTTTTTTTGATAACGTTGGTTTTGGCCGCCTTATCCAGTGATTTGTACACAAGGGGGAGAAGAGTCTTGGCTTTGTCAAACTCCTTGGCGGTAATGGCCCTTTTGAACTCTTTCACCAGCCCCTTGTATTTATTCTTGCGCGCCACATTCCGCGCCTGCCGGCGTTTGGATTGACGCAGCGCTTTAGCGGCTGATTTTGTAATAGGCATAAGGGGATAATAGTGTATTAGGTAATTTTAATCAAGACTCTATTGGTCGCTCGCTTACTCTTCACTTATCGTTTGAATTAATGGCCTTATTGAACTATAGTTTACCTATGATTAGTTATATCAACGGCACGGTGCGGGCGGTGATTGGGAAGACGGTAACGGTGGAGGTTAGAGGGATTGGCTACCGGGTGACTATACCGGAAAAAAACTTAAAAAGCATAGCGAAAATAGGTGCGGCGGTCAAACTCTACACCCACTATTCTATAAATCCGCGCGACGGTACAGTAGGGCTTTATGGCTTTGCCACGCCGGAGGAATTGAACTTTTTTGAGTTGCTTACCACCATCTCCGGCATCGGGCCGAAATCCGCTCAAGCTATCCTTTCAGCGGCGGATTTGCAACAACTCCAGTTGGGGATTTTTCGCGGTGATGATGGTTATCTGACCAAAGTGGCCGGCATCGGCCCCAAGACGGCGGCGCGGCTAGTATTGGAATTGAAAAATAAGATTATGGCTGTGGCGGTGGACGCCAAGACCGGCGGGGAAATGGGGGCGGAAGAGGAGGCAATAGAAGCGTTAACCACTCTCGGTTACTCCCAGTACCAAGCCCGCGACGCCATCAAGGCGGTCAATACCAAAGCCGCCAGTACGGAAGAAAAAATTAAGGAGGCGTTGAGATTTTTGGGAGGGAAGAAATAGATGAGCTTTCTCCAAACCAAAGAGTGGACGGACTTTCAAAAATCGCTTGGGCGGGAGGTTTTTGAATATAGGCAAAATTATATTTCAGCGTGGGTGATTAAACATCGTTTGCCTTTCGGTAGAAGTTATTTATACATTCCCCATGGCCCAGAAATGGACCTCAACGCGATGACCGGCGGATTCAAGAACCCAGTCAGTAGTTTTATAGCGTGGCTTCGGCAATTGGCGCGGCGAAAAAAAGCTATTTTTGTGAAGGCGGAACCATTAGCCGACAATATTACCCAACTGCTAATTCAGTACGGGTTCAAGAAATCAAAAAAAGAAATCCAGCCGGGCAAGACCGTGGTAATTGATCTGACGCAGAGCGAAGATGAATTGCTGGCCGCGATGCACCACAAGACCCGCTACAATATCAAAGTGGCCGAGAGACATGGGGTTACTGTCGGCGAAAGCGAAGACATTGAGGCCTTTTGGAAATTGATGAAAAAGACCACTGCCCGGGAGAAGTTTTCTTCGCATCCGCGAGAGTATTACCAGAAATTGCTGGGAGAGCTACAGGGAGACGTGTTGTATACTAAATTGTTTGTCGCGCGCGGCGG
>ERZ1292629.75-Hain-H43-01um-R1-75-length-100647-cov-14_pt1 | contig 100647 bp, 94 predicted proteins | sample MGYA00564399_ERZ1292629 | MGnify/ENA primary metagenome ERZ1292629 (study PRJEB36523, sample SAMEA6512636) | groundwater metagenome | collected 2019-01-08 | study: AquaDiva: Metagenomics assemblies of 32 groundwater samples | reverse complement strand
TTAGGTACAAAAAACCGCAACAGGAATTTTGGTCTGTTGTTTACAAACAAATTGGAGTGCCGGAAAAAAGCGAGATCGTCGTTTGGGATGATGACCAAGAAAATATAGAGTCAGCAAAAAGTTTCGGTTTTGTTTCCGAGGTTTATTCCGACTTTGATTCATACGAAAGTCGTATGAAATCATTGGTTGGCTGATTGTTCTTTTTGATGTCATAATTGAATGCCACCAAAGAAAAACTTGAAATTGTCAGCGGTGTGGCTCCGCCGCCTTTCTAAATTTTCGCGGGGGGACTTCCTCGCCCTTCGACTGGCTCAGGGCGAAATGCGTTCGGACTAATTCAAGAATACTGCACACGCATACGAGACCGACCGAGAGGCTTATTTTGCAAGCTTTTCGGAAAGTTGAACAAAAAAATATTCCTAGCGGGGTACCTTTTTTGGTAAATCGAACTTGATTATCCACAGAAATTTTACACTATCTTGACCAATAGGGTACGGGGGTATATACTTACGGTATAATCTCATGAAATACTTTCTTACATTTATTTTAATTGTTAGTTTTGTCGGAATAGGCGTTTTTGGTTTTGCGCTTTTTGATCATGCCATAATGGACGGTTCAAACAGTGGTTGCGTTGCTTCGGCCATAGATGGGACAGCGTGTCCTACGAGCATTATGGAGATGACCTTGCATCATGTTTCCGTCTTACAAACACTTACAACAACATTACCATCGAGTTCTAATTGGCTTTTATTATTTTCATCCCTGCTTCTTGTCTCGGTTTCGATATTTCTATTCTACAAAAATTTACTGCTTCCAAAACTGGAGTTTCTGCCACAGCGTTTACGAGACCTAGCATCTAATTTTTCTTATAGTAAACAAAAAATTATTTCTTGGCTTTCTTTGTTCGAGAATAGTCCAGCTTTCTAATACCAGCACGCATTAAGCGCAAGCTTTTTTCGTGCTTTTTTAATATCCTTTTTGGGGGATATTTTTGTTGATTTACTAACTTAAATTAATAACTACATGCAAAAAATTATATGGAAACACTTGTAGGAACATCACTAATAGCGGCGTTCGTGGCCGGAGTCGCCGCACTCTTTGCCCCGTGTTGCATCACGGTGCTACTCCCATCATATTTGGGCAATATCTTCAAGGAGAAGTACAAAATCTTCTTTATGACTTTTGTCTTTTTCTTGGGAGTTTTGACAGTCTTTCTGCCAATCGGATTGGGAGCGTCTTTCTTAGCACAAGCATTCAGCAAATACCACAACATAATCTTTACAGTCGGTGGAATCTTCTTGATTGTGCTCGGCATAACAATGCTCTTGGGCAAGAAATTCTCTACTCCGACTTCGGTTCGCGACGGAATGAAGCGACACGTTTCCTCGATCTACGTTCTCGGTATTTTCTCCGCAATAGCTACTACGTGCTGCGCGCCGGTGTTGGCTGGGGTGCTGACACTATCAGTGGCAAGCGGAACAATTGTGTGGGGCGCGTTGTATACCTTAGCGTATGTAGTAGGTATGACATTACCGCTATTCATTATCGCGGCGTTTCTCGATAAAGCGAATCTGACAGAACGGTTCACTAATGCCAAAAAAACTGTGGGGATGAGAATTGGCGGTTTCAGTTGGCAGATTACTATTTCAGAGTTGATCTCTGGATTAATATTTTTTCTAATGGGTGGTTATATTACTTACTTGGCTTTCAGTAATAAATTATTTACCCATTCGAGCTACCAGTTAGACATGAATATATGGAACGCAAAGTTCTTAAATGCCATTAACGGTTTTACAACCTTAATCCCCGAATACATCTGGGCGCTTCTATTTATTGGAATAGTTGTATATGTATCGTATGTGTTTATTAATCAATATAAAAAACAAAAAAATGAGCAAAAATAATAATGACAAAAAATCACCAGTAGTTACAATTGTCGTCGTTTCTGTCGTAGTCTTGGTTTTGGGGTACTTATTATTTAAAACTTCACCACAAAATTCACCTCAGACTTCTTCTCAAAATTCTAGTAATACGGATAATATGCATACCCAGACGAATACCTCGGCCGACAATAGCCAGTTGAATTCATTGATAGGTAAAGCTTTACCAGATATTCAATTAACAGATAAGGATGGAAAAATATACACAACTGAAAATTTTAAAGAGAAAAACACGGTCTTGTTTTTTAACGAAGGTCTGATGTGCTATCCGGCTTGCTGGAATCAGATGGCACAATTTGGTAGTGATTCGCGTTTTAACACAGACACAACTCAAGTTTATTCTGTTCTTGTTGACCCGAGCAAAGATTGGCAGAAAGCTATAGATAAAATGCCGGAACTAGCTAACACACAGACCTTGTTTGATACTGGAGCTAATGTGTCAGAAAAGCTTGGGCTTCTCACTCTTCCATCCTCAATGCATCGAGGGTCGTTGCCGGGACATACATATATTGTTCTTGATAAAGATGCAATAGTCAGATATGTGTTCGATGATCCGAATATGGCGATAGCAAACGATATGCTTTTTGGTAAAATCGGAGAATTAAAATAACAAATTAACCCTATGGAAAAACAACCAACAATGGAAGAGCTTATTGCAAAAATAGAAAAACTTAAATCTACAGGTGAACTTGATCTTTCAATGGAAGAAGATCTAAGTATTGCCATAATGAATCTTATTAGTTTAGAAGAACACTTCTTTTTTACCGCCGAGAAAACAGAAAAGAATGAGTATTTTGGTTTATTGAACCAGACAAGAGAAATCAGAAAGCAACTCTTAGCAAAAATGATTGACAATCATGAGGGTGAAACATGGTGTATTACCAAGCATTTACTTGCCGCAACAATGAGAATGATGGAGGTCGGCACTAAACTTCTATCATCAGGTAAAAAAGAAGAATCACAAGATATGTTTAAAAAAGCTTACGAAATATATTCTCTCTTTTGGGCACTGCGGTTGAAATTAATAGATATATCCAATGTAAAAAAAGTTGGAGACAATCAATTAAACATTCACGATAAATCTAGTTCTGAAAAACCAATGACAAAAGAAGATATTATAAGCAAATTAGTCGATTGCTGTAAGGAATAAAATATGCCATAATTAAAATATGGAAAATGAAAAACTTGAAGATAAAATAATAAAAAAAGACAGTCCATATGCAACACTAATAGCTATTGTTATTATAGGAGTCATGATCTCTGGAGCTATATTTTATAGTTCGCAAAATCCTGTAAAAAAAACATCTGTACAAAAAACACAAACGCAAATTTCTGCATTTGAAAAAGCTGTTCTCCCATCTGAAGGAGTAGTTTTGCCGGTAGTGTGGGGCAATCTTGGAGCACAACTTGTAAACAGTGGCGCAATTGATGCAGATAAATTCAAAGCTATTTATGAACAGAGAGGAACATTTACAGATGAATACAAAAATCTGCTGTTTGGAGAAAATAATGGTAAATTAAAAATAACTAGTGAAAATTCTGGCTACATACTTAATTTATTTTGGGTGCTTGGTCTTGTAAATAAAAATTCTATTCTAGAAAATGGTCCGATGATGGATAAACAATACGGAGGTGCTGGAAATTTTGCTTCCACTGGGGGATGGACTATTGCCAAAGGCAATGCAATGGATCACTATAGTAAGCACAAATTCTTTAATCTGACTTCAAAACAACAAGCTCTTGTGGACAAACTATCAAAAGGTATTTACAGACCATGTTGTGATAATTCAACATATTTTCCAGATTGTAATCATGGTATGGCAATGCTCGGACTTTTGGAATTAATGGCTTCGCAGGATGTCAGCGAACAAGATATGTGGAAAACTGCCCTAGCAGTTAATTCTTATTGGTTCCCGGATACTTATCTTACAATAGCAACCTATATGAAAGATAATGGTGTTGAATGGAAAAATGTAAATCCACAAGAAATGCTTGGAGCTAATTATTCCAGTAGGCAAGGTTTTGCGCAAATTGCGTCACAGGTTACTACACCAAGTAACTCTAAAAGTGTAGGCGGATGTGGTGTAGACAATGGAACACCAGCTCCTGTTCGACAAAGACAACAAAGTGGATGTGGGGTTGATGTTGGCGCACCAGTTGCTACTCCCGCTCCCAAACAACAAGGAGGGTGTGGAATATAAAAAATGATTGCAATTTTTTATGCTTTTCTTACCGCGTTTGCAACGCTCATTGGCGGCTTGATTCCAAATCTTGCCTTTTTCAAGAAATTGGATAGTCGCTATCTTATCGGTTTTGCCGCCGGTGCAATGCTTTCTATTTCTTTTTTTGATATCTTGCCGGAATTAGATAGTGGAGCAATGACATGGGTTGCCGTTGGGTTTTTTACAATTTTTCTGGTGGAAAAATTCATTATTATTCACACTTGTCACGAATCCGAATGCACATACCATTTTCTTGGCTGGCCGGCGATGATTGGCGTAGCCACTGAAAGTATTGTTGACGGGGTGGCTATAGCTATCGGGTATTCAGTCGCGCCCGCTCTAGGACTTTCTGTAGCTATCGCGGTTATCGTGCATGAGTTGCCAAGAGGATTTACCACGACAATGGTGATGAAAAATGCCGGAAAAGGCGCTACGGCAATATGGGTGGCATTGCTTATTGACGCCGGTTTTACACCATTAGGTGCTCTGATTGGAACACTTTTACCCGAGGCATATTTTATGGCTACTCTTGCGTTTACTGCCGGCACATTTCTTTACGTCGGGGCGGTTGATTTGTTGCCCGAAATCCACAAACGGTTTAATTGGAAAGTTATATTTTCTGTAATGTTTGGCGTATTGGTTATTTATGGAATAAGTAAATTTATAAATCTTTGAATAACAAAATTATCATTATCATATTCGTTCTCGCCATAATTTTCGGTGGCTTTCTACTGTTTCAAAAATTTTCGCTGAAAACTGCTTAACCGCGCACCCAATCTGAAACAACGCAAACACCCACAACCCCCTCACTTGACAAATAGGGTATGGGGGTATATGGTATAGGTAAGGTCGAACTCAATCATTAACTTATAAAATATATGTTAGATCAAAAATTAAAAAAGGGGGCTCTCCATCGAGCAAAAATCATTCACGGTCAACTTGGTGGTTTAATAAAGGCAATAGAGGAAGAAAAATATTGTATTGACCTAATTACACAGTCTCGATCAATACAACTTTCACTAAAGAGTATGGATAGATTACTCTTAGCTAACCATCTTCATACGCACGTAAAACACATGCTTAATGACACAAAGCAAGAGCATAAAGCTATTAAAGAACTGGTCGATCTGTACGCGTTATCAAACAAATAAAATTATTATGGTTAAAACAATGCAACAAAACGAGAAATTAAATCAGTGTAAAGAATGTGGTTTAAAGTATGCCGATAAAAAATGGGTGAAAAAATGCGAGGCGTGGTGTAAAAAATACAAAAGTTGTAATTTAGAAATTATTAATCATACTATTAAAAATTAATCTTTAAATTTATGGAACAACTATCATTAAAAAAATATGGGTGGAAATGTGTCTTAGGTTCGGAAATAATTTATTTTGTTTGTCTTTTGGGAGGTCTTTTATCTCTACGTTCTGTTGAGGCTGTAAAATTACATCATACATTCTTTGAAACACTTCCTGGATTTACTTGGATAACCACTGGAAGCGTGATACTTGGCGCTGTTTACTTCTTTGTCTTTGCTTGGATTTTCGCTTCCTATTTCGTGTGGATGCACAATTCAAGTTTAATTAAAAGTAATAATTAAAAAATATATGCACAATCATAATAACAATGATAGTGGGGGAGGGCCCAAAGGAATGATGTGGATGATGATTCCGTGCCTCATCTTGTTAGGTGTTCTATTCCTTGGCGGAGGTAAATTATCTTCTGGATATCTTTGGCCAGTTCTCATCGGTGTTTTTGTAGTCGCACATGTCTGGATGATGTTTAAGGGACATAGGGGTCATAAAGACGACAGTGCGGAAGATAAAATTGATAACACTTCAGCAAAACAGCCAGAAATAAAAGACGGTAATGATAAACATAAGAGTGGCGGATGTTGCCACTAAAAAATTATTATGGAAAACTCCTATGGCCTTTGGCCACTCGTCATTATTAATTCGCTGGTCTTTATTATCTTTGCCTTTAGTTTTACTAAGCCGAAAACTTCTCGAGATTGGCGATCGTTCGGCGCGTTCTCCGCGTTTATTGTTGCTCTATTCACGGAAATGTACGGTTTTCCGCTCACAATCTATCTTTTCTCTGGATGGCTCTCCACCAAATTCCCGGGTATTGATTTCCTTGTGCACAATTCAGGACATCTTTTTGAAGACTTCTTTGGCTGGGGAGGCGACCCGCATTTCGGACCGTTCCATATCGCAAGTTATATCCTAATCTTTTATGGTTTTGTGCTTCTTGCTAATGCGTGGAAAGTGCTATATAAGGCGCAGAAGGATCATACCATCGCGGTCACCGGCCCCTATGCTCGTATCCGTCATCCGCAATACATTGGCTTTATATTAATTATGTTTGGATTTTTCCTTCAATGGCCAACACTTCTCACACTTATTATGTTTCCGATTCTTGTATGGATGTACACACGGCTTGCACGAATTGAAGAAAAGGAAGCGCAAAAAGAGTTTGGGATTTTATGGGATGAATATGTGAAAAAGACTCCAGCTTTTATTCCTCGACGGAAAAAATTAACAACTAATACTTAAATCATATGGAAAATAAAATTAAATCATTGATTAAAAAATTAAGCAGGTTTGGGTTTAGTGTTAAGCCAAAAGATAAAGACAAAGTAGACCCTGTGTGCGGAATGGAAGCGTCAAGTGATTTGTTAAAGGTTGACTATCAGGGTAAAAGTTATTTTTTCTGTTCAGATTATTGCAAGCAACAGTTTGAGAAAGATCCCAAAACTTATATCTTAAAATAATCATGACTAATAACATTCTAAAATCAGTACTCTACGGAATACTTGCAAGTGCCATCTTACTCGGAGTTTATTTTGCGATACTCTCATTGGTTTCCGGCTGGAGTTTTGCTCAAAGTCAGTTCACTACATATTGGTATTTTATTGTCAGCTTGGCGGTAGGTTTCGGAATTCAGATTGCACTTTATCAATACATTAAAAGTCTGGTGCATAGCGGAAAAGGTATGGGTAAAGTGGTCGGCATATCTGGGACAACTTCCACTACGGCCATGATTTCCTGTTGCGCTCACTATTTGGTAAATTTGGCGCCTATTCTCGGAGTTACTGGACTCGTTACATTTGTCGCCCAATACCAGGTCAAGATTTTTTGGATTGGTCTTGCTTTTAATATATTCGGTATTGTATTTATCAGTGGCAAAATCATCAAATTTAAAAAACATCTATGAAAAAGACGATAATTATAATCTTGACAGTAATCGCTTTTATTATGGGATTTTCTATTCTTTATTTTAGTGTTTCTACAGAACAAAAAACGTCAGCTATTAATCAGGCAAATCAGCAAACAAACATGAAGCAAAATTGGGAATCAAAAATTGATGAACAGGTCAATGTTACGATAACAGTAACACCAGTTGATTTTTCACCTCAATCAAAACAATGGAAATTTAACATTGTTATGGATACTCATTCAATTGAATTAGATCATGATCTGACAAAGTCCACTGTTCTAGTTGATGATAATGGTAAAGAATATAAACCAATGGCTTGGGAAGGCTCAGAAGCTGGAGGTCATCACAGAGAAGGGGTGTTAGTATTCAACGCTATTCAACCAATGCCAAAATCGGTCGAAATTAAAATCAAGGACATTGGCAGCATTCCAGAGCGATCTTTTAAATGGGATTTAAAATAAATTATAATATAATTATAATATAATGAACAAATTTATAAATTACAATTTTCTGATTCGTTTTGGACTTGGCATCATATTTATCGCCAATGCTTTGGCGGCATTCTTTGCTCCAGCTGAATTTATAGAAGTTATCGAAAATTCTTTCGTTGCAAACATTTTACCCATAAGCCCCGAGGTATTCGTAGGAATCTTTATCGGTTTCAATGATGCTATTGTTGGCTTACTTCTTATTAGTGGCTTTGCTACGCGTCGTGTTGCCATATGGGCAACGATATGGCTTGTAGGAGTTATGATTACAATTGGAAATCCGTTTGACATATTAGAGCATATAGGACTTTTATTTATGTCAGTTGCTTTAGTGTTTGGCGATAAATATTTAACTAAAAATATATGAACTCAATACACGAACCACAATTTGCTTGGTTTTTCTGGAGTTTAATTCTGATTTTGATTTGGGTGGTTATTTATATACTCCTAAAAAACAAAGAGAGTAAGAGAGAAATGTTAATAGTAAGCTTATTAACTGCTTTGACAGGTTTAGCTGAACCGCTTTTCATACCAGGATATTGGTCGCCACCCTCGCTTTTTGACTTGGCACACCGAACTGGCTTTGACATCGAAAGCGTTATTTTTTCATTTGGCACAGGAGGCATTGCCGTAGTTATTTATGAATTAATTTTTAAAAAAAGTCACGAAAAGATACTAGCTTTCCGACGCAATGAACATCATCACCGTTTGCATATTTTTGCGCTACTTTCAACCCCACTGATGTTTTTAGTTTTATTTTTTACTACTGATTGGAATATAATTTATTCTGTTATCGTTTCAATGACCTTAGGTGGTTTGTTTGCCTGGTATTGTCGTCCCGACTTGAAAAAGAAAATGTTTGCGAGCGCCTTCATATTTTTTTGGATCTATTTTATATATTTTATTACACTTATCGCTTTGTATCCAGGTTATGTAGAACAGGTATGGAATTTGAAGGCAATTTCTGGAATTTTGATTTTAGGTATACCGCTTGAAGAATTATTATTTGCTTTGAGCTTTGGTTTTTTATGGTCGAGCATATATGAACATATTACTTGGCGAAAATTAACACGAAAATTAACACATTAAAACCAAAAATATATGAACCAATATAATCATCGCTCAATGCAAGAAAAAGAAGAAACAATATATACCTGTCCGATGCATCCTGAAATACGAGAGGATACGCCCGGCTCATGCCCAAAGTGTGGTATGAGACTTATTAAGGCTGAAACAAAAAAAGAAAACAATATCCATGCTGGGCATACAATGGGTGACCCAACCAAAATGAGTTTTTGGGAGAAATTTAAGATGAGCATGTCAATGACTATGGGTATGGATCATACCGGGTTGGCTGGGCGGGAGATGGCACGGCTTATGGAGATAGACATCAGAAATAAGTTTTTCTTCTCCTTAATACTGACAATTCCTATTATTTTGTATTCACCTCTGGGCACCGAATTTCTAAAGCTTAATCTGCCATCCCCAATTCCTTTGCCGTGGCTTCTCTTTATTTTAACAACGCCAGTATTCTTTTATTCGGGATGGATTTTCCTTTATTCAACATATTTTGCTCTGAAAAGCAAGGTACTCAATATGGCTGTGCTTATTGCTGTTGGCATTACGGCAGCCTACGGTTTCAGCGTTTTGCTTACTATAATTGGCAGTGCTGATTCATACTATGAGGCCGCCACTTTGCTTATCACTTTCGTTCTTTTTGGTCACTGGATGGAAATGAAGTCTAGGCGCGGAACAACAGATGCTCTTCAAGCGCTTTTTAATCTTGTGCCACCTCAAGCGAGAATTTTTAAAAATGGCAAGGAGATGATAGTTTCAACTTCGGATATACAACTCGGAGATATTATTATTCTTAAACCGGGGGATAAGGTTTCTGTTGATGGTGAGATTATTGAAGGAGAAACCGCGATTGATGAATCATTAGTCACCGGAGAATCAATTCCTGCCACTAAAAATATTGGAGATCAAGTAATTGGTGGATCAATCAATGTTACTGGTTCTGTAAAATTTAAAGCGACAAAAATCGGCAAGGATACTGCCCTGGCTCGAATTGTTCACATGGTTGAAGAAGCCCAGAACTCAAAAGCGCCTGGACAAAGAATTGCTGATAGATTTGCAAAATACTTGGTCATTGTGGCAGTCGGTTCAGGGCTTTTGGTTTTCGGTATTTGGTACTTAATCATGGGTGTGCCGGTTCTCTTGGCTCTTTCCTTTGCAATAGCTACAATTGTTATCGCTTGTCCAGATGCGCTTGGGCTTGCCACTCCAACGGCCGTAGCTGTGGGTACTGGACTTGGAGCAAAACATAATATTCTCATAAAAGATGCTCCAACTCTTGAGCAAGTCTCAAAAATTCAAGCAATCGTGTTAGATAAAACTGGTACTCTTACCGAAGGAAAACCAAAAGTCACTGATATAGTTGCCTTTAATGGTTTTACTGAAAGAGATATATTGAACTATGAAGCAAGTATCGAAGCTAATTCGAATCACCCATTAGCTAAGGCGATTATGGAAGAAGCGGAACGACAAGGGACTGTACCTCTTGAAGCAATAAATAAATTTAAATCTGTCGCTGGGCATGGATTAAAAGCCATGATTAAAGAAAGGGTTGTGCTTGCGGGTAATGAAAAACTTCTAACTGATAATAAAGTTGAGATTGGTAACGCAAGAGAAATATTGGATCATTTAGCAAGTGAAGGAAAGACCTTAAGTTTAATTGCTATAGACAATAAACTAGCTGGAGTTGTCGCAGCAGCCGATACTATCAAACCTAATGCCAAAAAAGCAGTTGAAAGATTAAGGCAGCTTGGAATTGAGATTGCTATGATTACAGGTGATCATAAAAAAGTAGCTAAAGCTGTCGGAAAGGAATTAGGCATTGATCGGATTTTTGCCGAAGTTCTTCCAGAAGATAAAGCTAAATATGTGAAGAAGCTTCAAGACGAAGGAAAATTTACAGCAATGGTAGGAGATGGAGTCAATGATGCTCCAGCGCTCGCCCAAGCTGATGTTGGCATTGCCATTGGCGCAGGCACTGACGTGGCAATTGAGACAGCCAAAGTTGTGCTTATGAAATCTGATCCCTTGGATATACTTCGAGCTATAACCTTGAGTAAAGCAACAGTTCGCAAGATGAAACAGAATCTTTTTTGGGCATCAATTTATAATGTTCTGGCGATACCGATTGCTGGCGGGATATTGTATCCAGGTTTTGGTATTATGCTTCGCCCAGAATTTGCCGCTTTGCTCATGAGTATCTCTTCTATAATTGTGGCGACTAATGCAGTATTGCTTAAACGTGTCGAGAAGGACTTGGTAACAGTATAAAAATTAGTTGAAATATTCGACTATTATACCGCTAATCTTAGTTGAAAATGTGTCTTAAATTTGGGGTATCGGTCAGGGTAAGTTATTTTTTCTTCCAAAATTTTAATTTATCAAAAAATAATATCCGTATACCTAATAATTCAAGACCGATAATTGCTAACCACGAACCCGGTGTAAAAGGCGTAATAAGAGCAGTAAGGCCAATAAGGATTAAAATAACCCCAACAATTTTTTTAATTTTTGGTTTGTTGCGAATATATTCTTTAATTATTTTAAGCAAATTCATAAAAACTTAAATTAACTTTCTTCGATAAAAGAATTTTCGTGTCTCTTCAACCAGAATAATTGACCCAGCAATCGAAATGATTATAAGCCATTCTGAAAATAGAAGCGGTGTAGTATGCAAAAACTTATGCATAAATGGATTATAGACTGCAAACAACTGAAGAAATATTACGATCATTGTCGCGCTAACTAAAAATTTATTGGAAAATAGATTCATTTGAAAAATGGACTTACTTTCTGATCTGCAATTCCAAGCATTAAACCATTGAAACACTGCAAGCGTTGTGAGTGAAATGGTCCATGCTTTCTCTATATTTATATCGATATATTTTTGAAAGAGGAAAAGTGTGCCAATCATCATAGGAATAGCCATAAAAATCATTCTTTGTAGCATTAATTTATCGATAAGATATTTCTTTGGTCGTTCAAATTTACCCAACAAAAGTCCTTTTTCTTTTGGTTCCATCGCAAGTGAAACATCGAGAAAACCATCTGTTACAAAGTTGAGCCAAATAATTTGAGCCGCTAAAATTGGTAATGGCATACCCAAAAGCAAAGCTCCAGTTATTGTAAGTACTTCACCAATGCTGGTTGAGAAAAGATATAGGATCACTTTCTTTATAGTTTTATAGATACTTCTTCCTTCTTCAACAGCAGAAATAATACTGCCAAAATTATCATCAAGTAATATTATATCGGCCGCTTCCTTTGCCACTTCAGTGCCAATGTTTCCCATTGCCACGCCAAGGTCGGCGGCCACAAGTGATGGCGCATCATTAACTCCATCTCCGGTCATTGCAATAATTTCGCCACGCTTTTTAAATGCATTAATAATTTTTAATTTATGTTCAGGTGTTACTCTGGCAAATACAGTCGTTCGAGGCAACTTATCTGAAAGTTCATAATCGTTCATTGTATCAATTTCACTTCCAGTGAGTATATCATCACCATCATGATATATGTCTGCTTCGCGAGCAATTGCCATAGCAGTAATTTTGTGGTCACCTGTAATCATTACAACCTTAATGCCTGCTTCTTGGGCTCTATCCATTGCCTCTTTAACTTCAGGACGTAAGACATCTTTCATAGCTAAAAATCCAACAAAAGTTAGATCTGAAATTAATTCTGGTTTGATAACATTCTGAGTATTTTCTTTAACACCAATAGCAATAACACGTTGTCCTAATAGAGACATTGTTGTTAATACTTCTTCTAATTTTTTTCTATCTTCTTCTGATATTAAACGTGCCCCTTCCGCGCTTATTATATTTTTTGAAAGTTCAATAATAATTTCTGGCGCGCCGATTACTGTCAGTAAATTTTTATTTTCAACAGAATTAACAACTGCGCGATACTTGAGTTTGTAGTCAAAAGGTATTTCTTGTAAAAGTGGCGATTCAATAAGCAAATCTTCTTTATTAAATCCAATTTTTCTTGCAAAAACTACCAGGGCTCCTTCGGTTGGATCGCCTGCGATAGACCAACGTTTTTCAGTATCAGAAAATAAGAGTCGAGCACTAGCACACAAAGCAGTGATCTTACCAATAAAAAGTAATTCAGGGTGATTGGCTACATCAACAATATTATTTTCAAATGTTATATCTCCCACGGGTTCGTAGTTAACACCACCAACATCAAATAATTTATCTGCGGTCCAGACTTGTTGCACGACCAATTCATTTTTTGTAATAGTGCCAGTTTTATCAACCGCAATAATTTGCGCCTGGCCAAGGGCTTCAACCGCTTGAAGTTTTTTCACTAATGCATTGCGTTTAGACATTCTCCAAACTCCTGTTGCCAGTACTAAGGTCATAACAATAGGCAATCCTTCCGGAATAATAGAAACCGAAAGCGATACGACAATAGTAAACATGGTTCGTATTGATTCGCCAGTTGCAATACCAATACCAAACAATACTGCACAAATTATCCCCGCAGTAATAATAATTGCTCGGGATAAATATCTAATGTTTGCTTTCAGTGGAATTTCTGTATCGATAGAAGAAATTTCTCTGGCAATTTTACCTATAACTGTAGTAGATCCCGTTCCCACAACCACAGCCCTCCCATTCCCAGAAACAATATGTGTACCCTTGAATAACATATTTCTTTGGTCAGCGACAGAAACTTCTTGTTTTAGTGTTTCGGATATTTTATAAACTGGTTCTGATTCTCCCGTAAGCGATGCTTCGTCTGCTTTAAGATTTTGTGAAAGAATAACTCTCGCATCGGCTGGGATTTTCTCTCCCTCCTCTAGGTTTATAATATCCCCAGGCACTACTTCACGATCCGAAATAATAAATTCCGCGCCACCACGCAATACGGTTGCTTTTGTCTCAACAAACTTTTTGAGAGCATTAAGGGTATTTTGCGCCTTGCCTTCTTGAACTGTCCCGACAATTGCGTTAAAAATAAGTACAGCGAATATTATATATGCATCTGTTGTTTCCCCGATTATATAAGTAATAATACTTGCCACCATTAATATAAAAATGAGTGGACTATTAAATTGATTTAAGAAAATACTTGCCAGAGATTTTGGTTTCTTTTCGGGCAAACTATTGAAACCATATTGCCTGATTCTGTCTTGAACTTCATTGAGAGTAAGCCCCCTTGATGATGTTTTAAGTTTTTCAAATATTTGCTCTTGGGATAATAAATGCCATTTTGTTTCCATGATTATTTTTGTATCTTTCATATTCTATATTATACATAAAATACAAAAAATCCCCTTTGGGGGATTTTTTGTATTTTATCTCGAGATAAAATTAGGCAATCATATCCTTCAAACCTTTGGCTGCTCTAAATTTTGGAACTCTCTTCGCCGCTACCTTGACTTGCTCTCCAGTTTTTGGATTGCGTGCCATTCTGGCAGCTCTTTGTTTTACGGAGAAGATACCGAAGCCGGCGATTGAAACCTCACCACCACTTTTCAAGGTATCAATAATAGCACCAAACAATCCGTCTACGATTTCCTCAGCCTGTACTTTTGTGCTGCCAAGCTTTCCATGCACCCATTCAGCTAATGCTTGTTTGTTCATATGTTTTTAAAGTTATTTTTTTTAATTCTTTCGACCTTACTCTACCGTAGTAGCAGAGTTTTTTTACTTATAAATTACTACTTGTCTATTATATATCAAGGATTTTTTAAGGCAAGTCAACAATATGTTGGTTAATTTTAGCGAGCGTATTCAATGATTCTCATTTCTCGGATCATTGTCACTTTTATTTCTCCTGGATACTTTAGTTCTTTCTCTATTTTCAGGGCTATATCACGAGCCATGAGTTTTGCTTCTGTATCGGAGATTTTCTCGGGGGTGACAAATATACGAATTTCACGGCCGGCCTGCAAAGCGTATGATTTTTCAACGCCCCCGAAAGTATTTACCAACGCTTCTAATTCTTGTAATCTTTTTAGATAATTTTCGACTGAATCGCGACGAGCTCCAGGTCGGCCACCAGAAATTGAATCAGCTGTTTGGACGATAATGGATTCAATTGTTTCATAAGGATAGTCTTCATGATGACTCTTCATCGCGGTGATAATTCTTTCGTCGGCGCCAAATTTTTGCAAGATTCGCATACCTATCTCGATATGGGTGCCTTGGACTTCATGGTCGAGAGCCTTGCCGATGTCATGAACTAAAGCTCCAGCTTTAGCGATCGCGACATCTGCTCCCAACTCTTCCGCGAGCATTCCCGCAATGTGCGTCATTTCAATTGAATGTTGGAGCACATTTTGTCCGTAACTTGTACGAAAATATAATCGTCCAATGATGGCAATGATGCGTGGATCAAAGTTCAATATTCCGCATTCATAAACTGCTTGCTCGCCTTTCTCTTTAATTATTTTATTTATTTCTTCTTTTGCTTTTTCTACTAGCTCTTCTATCTTGGCTGGTTGAATGCGTCCATCTAAAATCAAGTTTTCAAGCGCCAGCCTGGCGACCTGTCTTCTAATTGGGTCAAATGAAGAAATGACGATTGAACCGGGGGTATCGTCCACGATGAGTTCCACTCCGGATGCTCGTTCAAAAGCTCTTATATTTCTTCCTTCTTTTCCTATTATCTTACCTTTTATTTCATTATTGGGGATAGATACCACAGTCGTCATAAGTTCCGACGCGGTGCTTGACGCTAGACGCTGGATGGAAGTGGCTAATATGTCTTTGGCTCTACGGTCTAATTTTTCTTCATTGTTATTTTCTAGTTTTTGAATTCTGGTTAAGATATCTTCTTCATATTTTTTTTCAATATCACGCAAAAGCTCTTCTTTGGCGTCTTTTTCTGTTAGTTTAGCTATTCTTTCTAGCTCGGTTCTTTTTTCTTCTTCTATTTTTAGCACTTTTCCTTCTATCTTTTTTATTTCTTCTACTTTTGTTTTTATATTTTCAACTTCCTTATTTATCTCAACCTGGCGAGTGTCTAAAAACTCGTCTTTTTTGATAAGTCTTGATTCTTTTTCCCTCCATTCATGCTCTTTCTTTTTTTCTTCTTCTTTTAATTCGGCCAGCTTGGTTTCCAACGCCTTTTTTGCCTCGTCGGTTATTTTTTGCGCTTCTTCTTTGGCGCTGACCATCATTTGTTTTATATCAATTTCAATCGAGCGTCTTTTTCCGAGCGCGACGATTACGCGCAGGTAATATCCCACTCCAACACCCAAAACAAGCGCTCCGGCGCTTACTAGAATTATCATTAATGTGCTCATAAGCCTTGTGTCAGCTTACAAGAATACGCCACTATTTATGGATTTACCCCCAGTCCAAAGCGGACTTCAGAAAAGATTTTATTCACCTCGCAGTTGCGTGGAAAATTTAGCTTTAAACACTTCATAATATGATGGAATATTCCCCTAAACCGATAAAATAAAATTTTTAAATTCAACAGCTTCAGTATAGCAAACAAGAGGGAAGATGTCTAGCTTTTAAGCCATAGCAGATCACTTGACATTAATATAGCAATTTTGCTATAATACTTATATATTTTTTACACGCTTTTAACCAAGCAAAGTTCAAAAACACCAAAAAGAGAGATAGATTATGCAGAAAAACTATATAAAATGGTAATAGAAAATTAACTTAAATAAAAAAATGAAAAAAATAAAAGGTTTAGATTTTTACACATATGATGAAGTATTTGCAAAGAGTTTCAAATCTAAGGCTTTTCGAGATGCCTACAATGAGGAACTTGTGCGATTGAGACTTGCTCATCAAATTAAAAAAATTCGTCTTGAAAAAAATCTCACCCAAAAAGATGTAGCTGGAAAAGCTCAAATGCCTCAATCAGTAATTGCCAGGATTGAAAGTGGCACGCATAGTTTCTCTCTTGGCACACTTAATAGAATCGCAAAAGTGTTCAATAAAGAAGTTGAGTTAACTTAACTGATTAGGACACTATTCTTGCCAGTCAGGGGAATATGTCTAGTTGACAGGTTTCGCAACTGGAGTCTTGGATTTGGTGACTATTTCATCAACAATTCCATATTTTTTTGCTTCTTCGGAATCCATAAAGAAATCTCTTTCCACGTCTTTTTCCACTTGCGGGAGAGATTTGCCGGTATTTTTAGCTAAAAGTTTGTTTAAATTATCTCTTGTTTTTAAAATATGTTTTGCCGTGATTGCGATATCCGTCGCTTGACCTTCCACCCCACCGAGTGGTTGGTGGATCATAACTTCCGCATTTGGCAATATAAAGCGTTTGCCCTTTTTGCCAGCGGAGAGAATAATCGCTCCGCCGGAAGCGGCCAGGCCAACACAAAAGGTGGAAACATCTGGACGCACATGGTTCATCGTATCGACGATCGCCATAGTGGAAGTGACTGAACCGCCAGGGGAATTAATATAGAGAAAAATGTCTTTTTTTGCGTCTTCCGATTCCAAGAAAAGGAGCTGGGCGATGATTATATTCGCAGTATGATCGTCAATCGGTCCGCCTAAAAATATAATACGTTCCCGTAAAAGCCGTGAATAAATATCATAGGCTCTTTCCCCGAATTGAGATTTTTCTATAACGGTTGGTATCAACATACACATACTATATATTAATTAGTAATTTTTTCAAGCTCTTGACAGACTACTATTTTCTTGTTATACTATACAACAGTATTTTGAATGTTCTTTAACAAGAATCACTTTTCTGAGACGAGCTTTTTGAGCCTTAAAAAACTAGGACTTATAAAGCTCGTCTCAAGCAGAGACAAGACGTCGCCGAGCGTTTTCGGTAAGTCAAACATATAGGAGATGATGTCGATGAAAACTTCATTGAACACGTCTGCAGTGGTGACGGCAGACAATCCGAAAGGACAGCGAGCCACCGAAACGTTCCGCGCTCAGTACAACAAGGCGGGACTCGACGAAGACAGCGCACAGATTCTGAATGAGCACCCCGGCTTCGCCGCGTACTTGCTCACCGGGATTCGTCGCTTCTCAACCAAGGCGCCCGACTACACGCTCTGGCGCAGTCCATTCCTCGGCGCGGATTTCATCACGCCGGAGGAAGTCAACAAGGCTCGCCCGAGCATCATCTACACCGACGAACAGATCACGGCACTCGCCGAGACCCTGCCGTCGGAAGACGTTCTCAAGTGGTGCAAGGATAACGGTTACGCCGTGATGCCCGCACCGCCCACTGCGATGTCCCTGCTCGACGTTCGTGAACTCCAGTCCGGTCACTTCTACAGCAAGACCGGGGGCTGGTACGCTGATCAGAAGTTCGCCCGCGAGGACAAGACGTCGTTCGGATGGCTCGCCATCAGGAAGACGCCGGTTCCGAATTCGACCAGCAAAAACTGGAAGGAGCAGGGCAAGCTTCTCTCTGCACTCGAACACGTTCCGAACGCCGCCGAGATGGGCTGGTTCATCACGACCTACTTTGAGGTCCGTGGTACCCGACTCTTCGAAAGCATCTACGTTCGGACGTCCAGTCTCGACTCGGACGGTATCCGCGTCTACGTCGGCCGCTTCGATGCCAAGGGTCTCCGCGTCGACGCGTGGTTCGGCGACTTTCGCCGTTCCAGCATCGGCGTTTCGTCTGCCAGGAAGTAGAGCCTGGAATTCTTGAGGGCTTGATCCTCTTGAATTTTGAGCCTCCGCGCCAATTTTTTTTTGGGCGCGGAGGCTCTACAGGGAAGTGATTCTTAATATCTGATAATAAATCTTGTTCATTGAACAAGTACGAACCACAAGGTTCGTCAGACCTCGTGAAAGCCCTGCTTCTCTCGAGGTCTTTCTATTTTATATCCAATAAGTTAGTATATTTATATTTATTCATGGCAGGTTTCTTTTTGCTACTTGCTTTTATTTTTTAAAATGTTAGTATTTTACCTAATGTATAAAGTGATGAAAAAGCTCGATATTGAGCAAAATCTGCTTCATTATATTTTTTCATTTCCAGTTTCTATTATAGTTTTTTTTACCAAAACCCCAGTCGGGGTTATTTTTTTATATGCTTAGCATCGAAGGCCTTATCGTAAATACTGAAAGAAAGAAAAGATGTCGGATTGAGATTGACCAGGAAAATGGGTTAATTAAAAAAATCGGCGCGCCGACCGGAATGGCTGACGTGGTGTTGAGAGATGAATTAATTTTTCCTGGATTTATTGACCTTCATGTTCACGCGCGAGAAGACGCGAGTCATCTCCAAGATTACAAGGAAGATTTTATTACAGCTGGAGAAGCGGCGATCAATGGCGGAGTGGTGGCCTTTGTGGAAATGCCCAATAATCCCATGCCTCCCATTGATGATGCAAGTTATAAAATAAAAAGCAATTTAACAAAAAAGTCTCCCGTGGCTGTGGTGCTTTACGCTGGAATTGGATCTAACACTAAACCTCTTTCTAAAAAAGTTCCATATAAAGTTTTTATGGGTCAATCAGTCGGAGATTTATTTTTTACTTCGAGGGAGGATTTGGAAAATGCAATTTTAAGATATAAAGGACAGTCTATCAGTTTTCATTGCGAAGACCCGAAAATTTTAGAAGAAAACATAAAGGCCGACAAACATGAAGACAAACGTCCCAAAGAGGCGGAAATTTCAGCGATTGATTTTGCTCTGCAACTCATAGAGAAATACCATCTTCTGGGTAAAATTTGTCATTGTTCTACCTTGGAGGGAATAAATAAAATAATAGAAGCCAAAACGCGTGGAATAAATGTGACGGTAGAAGTTACGCCGCATCATTTATATTTTGATGAGTCTATGTTGAATGATAATCGAAAAAAATTTCAAGTAAATCCTCCGATTAGGCAGACTAAAAAAAATCGTCTGGCTCTTATTTATTTATTGAAAAATGGCGACATAGATTATCTGGCTACCGATCATGCTCCCCACACATCGGAAGAGAAAGAAAAAGGTGTTTCCGGGTTTGCCCATTTAGACACTTACGGTCCATTTATCACTTGGTTAATGCAAGAACACAATTTTACAGCCGAAGAAATTGCGCGAGTCTGTTCCAGAAATCCTGCGAATTTTTTAAATAAATTCTTGGAAAAATTACCCGCCCAAACGGCTGTTCAGCCGGGTGGGTATGGGGAAATAAAAGAAGGTTATATTGCTTCTCTTTCGATAATAAATATGAATAAGCCTATAAGTATTATTAAAAATATGCTCAAGACCAAATGCGGGGAGTCTCCATTTTTGGGAATTACTTTTCCAGGCAGTGTGTATATGACAGTGATTAAAGGAAAGATTTATGCCAAGTAAAAATATGGCAAAACTGATATTAAAAGACGGCACCGTATACGAGGGGATCAATTTTGGGGCTGGTAAATCTGTTTCTGGTGAAGTTGTTTTTGCCACGGGGATGGTCGGTTACCCTGAAGCTCTTACGGATCCCTCATTTAAAGGACAGATTTTAGTTTTAACCTATCCGTTGATGGGGAATTACGGCGTGCCTAAAAAAGATTTTTGGGAATCTAATAAGATCCAAGTTTCAGGACTAATCGTTTGCAACTATATAGACACACCGTCACATCATGCCATGGAAAGCAGTTTAGGAAAATGGTTGAAAAACGAAAAAATTCCGGCATTACAGATAAAAGATACCAGAGCATTGACGCAAAAGTTAAGAGATGAGGGAGTTAGCTTGGGAAAAATAATTATTGGCGGTCAGGATGTTTCTTTCGAGAATCCTAATGTGAGAAATTTGGTGGCGGAAGTTTCCACCAAAGAAATTTTATCTTTTGGCCTTGGTAAGAAAACAATTGTGCTTCTAGATTGCGGACAAAAACAAAATATTGTAAAAAGACTTGTCGCTCGCGGATTGAAAGTCAAAGTCGTCCCTTGGAATACCGATATTTTAAAACTTGGTTTTCCATTTTCGGCCGTGATTATTTCCAATGGGCCAGGTGATCCCAAAAAAGTAAAAGTTACGATCAATAATGTGAAAAAAATTATTGCGAAAAAAATTCCCACTCTTGGGATTTGTTTAGGAAATCAAATTTTGACACTAGCCTTGGGTGGCACCACTTACAAAATGAAATTTGGACATCGAAGTCAAAATCAGCCGGTAGTGGAGAAGGGTACAAATAAGTGTTACTTGACAACCCAAAATCATGGTTTTGCAGTTGCTAAAATACCCCAAGGATTTAAAGAATGGTTTTATAATGCCAATGACAATACCAATGAAGGTATTTTTCACCCAAGTCTGCCTTTTATGTCTGTGCAGTTTCATCCCGAGAGTTCTCCCGGACCGCTTGATACCGATTGGATTTTTGACTATTTTCTTAAAAAATCAAAAATTATAAAATAATGAAAAATAAATTTAAAAAAATATTAATTCTGGGTTCAGGCGCGCTGAAGATTGGCGAAGCGGGGGAGTTTGACTATTCAGGGAGCCAGGCTATCAAAGCTCTGAAAGAAGAAAAAATTAAAATTATTTTAGTAAATCCAAACATTGCCACCTTTCAGACTTCTAAAACACTCGCGGATGAAGTTTATTTTTTACCAGTGGATGATTATTTTGTAGAAAAAATTATTGCCAAAGAGCGACCGGATGGAATTATGCTGTCTTTCGGCGGGCAAACAGCACTCAATTGCGGACTGGCTCTGGAAGGAAAAGGCGTATTTAAAAAATACAAGGTAAAAGTTTTAGGCACCTCGATTTCCTCCATTGAACTCACGGAAGATAGAGAAAAATTTGCGGAGCATTTAAGGAATATTGATATTCCTGTTCCACCCTCTGGCAGTGCCACGAATTTAAAAGAAGCCAAGCTGGTTTCTAAAAAAATAGGTTTTCCATTAATAATTCGGGCCGCTTTTGCTCTGGGTGGGCAGAAATCTGGAGTAGCTACGAATATGAAAGAGCTGGAAGAAATTGTCAAAGGCGCATTGGCCATCTCGCCCCAGGTTTTGCTTGAAAAATATTTGCATCATTTTAAAGAAATTGAATATGAGATTGTGCGTGACAATTTTGGCAATACGGTTGCAGTTTGCAATATGGAAAATTTTGACCCTCTCGGAATTCATACTGGAGATTCTATTGTGGTCGCGCCTAGTCAGACGTTGAATAATGAAGAATATCATGGCTTACGGGAAGCTGGTATTAAAATTGTTCAAAGTTTAAAAATAGTTGGCGAGTGTAATGTGCAGTTTGCGTTAAATCCCTTTCCCCACAGAAGAGGGAGAGGAGGGGGTAAGGGGCTGGATTATTTTGTCATCGAGGTAAATGCGCGTCTTTCTCGCTCTAGCGCTTTAGCCAGCAAAGCCACGGGTTATCCGCTAGCGTATGTGGCTGCCAAATTAGCGTTAGGTAAAAGCTTGCTTGAAATAGTAAATAAAATTACCCAAGTTACCAAAAGTTTCTTTGAACCCGCGTTGGATTATATCGTGGTAAAAATGCCCCGCTGGGATTTAGAAAAATTTGTCGGAGCCTTTGAACGGATTGGCAGCGCCATGAAGTCCGTGGGAGAAGTCATGGCGATTGGTCGCAGTTTTGAAGAAGCTTTACAAAAGGCTGTACGTATGAACTCTGGCGCGGTGGAGAGTGTCACTGATAATGGTTTTAAAAATGCCAAAGAATTAAAGAAATTTCTAAATGTTTCAACCCCGAGGCGAATATTTGCTATCGCCGAGAGTATAAAAATGGGGACTAGTTTAAAAAAAATTCATAAAATAACGGGGATTGATTTATGGTTTTTGCATAGAATCCAAAATATTGTGAATCTTGAGAAAAATTTTTTAAAGAACAAAATACTCAACCAAGAAAAATTACTTCTGTTAAAACAAAATGGTTTTTCAGATAAAAAAATTGGCAATCTCTTGCAAAAAACAGAACTTCAAATTAGAAATTTGCGCAAAAATATGAAAATCACTCCCTCAATCTTTGCGATTGACACATTGGCTGGCGAAGTACCAGCGGAAACTAATTATTTATATCTCACATATCATGGAGTTCATAATGATGTGTCTCTTCTTGGCCAGAACGCAGTGATAGTGCTCGGGAGTGGACCTTATCATATCGGTTCTTCGGTTGAATTTGATTGGTCTTGCGTGAATGTTTCTTTGGCTCTTAAGAAATACAATAAAAAATCCATCATTATAAACTGCAATCCGGAAACTGTTTCGACAGATTATGATATGTCTGACCGGCTATACTTTGAAGACTTGTCTTTTGAGACAGTGGCTGATATTTTTGAATTTGAAAATGCTTCCGGAATTATTATTTCTGTTGGTGGACAGAAACCAAATAATTTGGCGCAAAATTTAGCAAATGCCGGTTTCCCCATTTTAGGCACTAAAGCGGAAGATATCGACCGAGCGGAGGATCGTAATAAATTTTCAGAATTACTTGACAAGCTTGATATTTTACAACCAAAATGGACAAGTTTTACCAATATGAAAGAAGCTCGTCAATTTACGAATGAACAAGGTTTTCCGGTGTTAGTCAGACCTTCTTACGTGCTTTCCGGAGCGGCTATGCGAGTATGCTATAATGAGAAACAATTATTTAATTTTGTGACCAAAGCGGCTATATTATCCCCCGAATATCCAGTTACTATCTCCAAATATGTGGAAAATGCCAAAGAGTTGGAGTTTGATGGAGTAGCGCAAAAAGGCGAGTTGATGATTTACGGCATTTCGGAACATGTGGAAAATGCCGGAGTGCATTCTGGAGATGCCACGATTGTTTATCCGACTCAGCGCGTATATGCTTCAACGGAGTTTCAAATTCGGGAAATTTCCAAAAAAATTGTGCAATCTCTTTCGGTGACAGGACCATTCAACATTCAGTTTTTGGTAAAAGACAATAAACCATTTGTCATCGAGGTTAATTTGCGCGCTAGTCGTACATTTCCATTTCTATCTAAAGCGATGAATGCTAACTTTCCGGAAATAGCGGTTGATAGTTTTTTTGGAAAAGCAAAAACACATAATTTTACATACCCCAAAAGCGTAGTGGTAAAGTCTCCGCAGTTTTCTTTTGCTCGATTACTTGGCGTGGATCCGGTCTTACGGGTGGAAATGTCTTCGACGGGGGAGGCGGCTTGTTTTGGCCGAGATTACGATGAAGCTTTATTGAAATCTATTTTAAGCACTAATAAATTTGATTTTAAAAATAAAAATGTTTTCCTTTCTTTAGGAGGAGAGCTAAATAAAGCCAAATTTTTAGAAACAGCGAAAATATTGATCTCTGTCGGCTATAATATTTTTGCCACTGACACCACTGCCAAATTTCTTAAAAATCAAAAAGTGAAATGCACTATAGTCCGTAAAGCATATCAGCCATCGCCGAATGTTCTAAATATAATCGAAGGTAAAAAAGTTTCTTTTGTGGTAAATTTAAGCAAGGCTGAAGCGACAGAGATAACGGAAAAAAAGAAGATAAAGCGCATGGTTACAGATGGTTTCCGCGTGCGCCGAGCGGCGGTCGATAGCCAAATTCCTTTGTTTACCGATTTGCATTTGGCGCGCGCTTTTATAAAAGCCCTGGCGCGTTATCCGATCGAGAATTTAGAAATCAAGTCTTATAAAGAATATTTAAATTAATTTGGTGAGTCAAATCGAACTATGAAAAATATTATTTCGGCTAGTCAATTTAAAAAAGAAGATCTCGAAAACATTCTCCTGCGAGCTAAAGTGTTGGAAGAAGCGTGCCAGAATGGCAAAATAGAAGAAATTTTGAAAAACAAAATTGTGGCCTGCATCTTTTTTGAACCTTCGACTCGCACTCGTCTGTCTTTTGAAACAGCTGCGCTTAAATTGGGAGCGCGAGTTATTTCCGCGGAAAACGCGATGAATAATTCATCGTCCTATAAGGGTGAGAGTATCGAGGACACTACAAGAATGCTCTGTTGTTACGCAGATATTATAATCCTGCGACATTCTCAAGAAGGCTTTGTCGCGCGGGCTGCGTCCGTGGCTCAAAAACCGGTTATTAATGCTGGCGATGGGGGGAATGAACATCCGACTCAAGCTATTTTAGATTTATATACTATTAAAAAGCATCTCGGTCAGCTGGATAATTTAAATATAGCTTTTGGTTTTGATCCAAAGCATTCAAGAACAATTCGCAGCTTGGCCTTATTGCTTACTCGCTTCAAAAATAATCATTTTACTTTTGTTTGTCCCAAGGCCCTGAATCCAACTCCAGAGTTTTTAAAAGATTTAAAGAAAAGGGGAGGAAAGTTTAAATTAACTGAGAATTTATCCAAGTTTAAAGAATATGATATTTTCTATGCCAATCGTTTACAAGGAGAAAGATTTAAAGACAAAAAAGAATTTGAAAAATATCGTAAAATCTTGGTAATTACTAAAAATTTAGCGCAAGATTCGAAAACTTTAATTATGGACCCGCTTCCCAGGATAGATGAGATAGAAGTGTCTGTCGATGCCCTTGCAAATGCTATTTATTTTGACCAAGCCCAAAATGGTCTATATGTCCGTATGGCCTTGTTGCTTTACGCTTTGGGCTTATAGTTTACTGACTTTCTAAAAACTGGATGATGCAAAGCTATTGAGTTATTACGAAAAATTTGACTTTTCCGTTGATTTATGTTAGCAAGAAAGTAAGTAGAAAACACGGAATGTCCTTTTTATGAAGAAAAAATACCAATCCCTTGTCGGGGCAGTGGCACTTGCGTGTTTCACTGTCGTAACCTCCGCTAACGCGGGTATGTCCGTCCAGGCTTTCTTTAGTCCGGGCGTGCCTACTGATTCAACCAACAATCTGCAGAGCCAGCAGAACAAAATGGCTTGGCTAGATACGGGAAATTTGGTGGGCGGTGCCTACGAGACCAACCCAGTGGCGATGACTCTTCCAAAAGTTCTCAAGGTGGGAGACCTCATTCGTTTCCGGTCAGGGGCGTTTCCTGGCTGGCTTGCAATCGGGACATCATCTCTACCTGATGCATGGGGCGCTCGGATGTTCTGTATGGGGAAACTCACAAACAATCTGGCGAACATCAATCCTCGCCGAATCAGAGTTCGTACTTGGACGTCTCTTACGAATGATGTCCTTGTGTCCACGAATTGGCTTGGTATCGACAGCACAACTGGTCAACCGATTACTATGTCCTCCACTTTGGTTGGACGAAAGTATGGCGCTGACGGAGTGCGTGATGGTTCGGATGATGTTGTTTTCAATTCTGGAACTTCTGACCTTGAGTTCAATGAACTCAATACAGTTGGACCACGAATTTTCATCAACATCACAAATCAGAGTGACTTGGTCTCCGCTATGAACTATTGGGATAGCTTGAGACCGATCGAACTTCATTGCGAGTATGTGGCGTTTGACACTGACATGGTGTCAGTGCTCGGAAGGACAGAAATTGTTCTCCCTAGTCGCCCTTATTTGTGGTGCAATCGCAGTCCTGATTTGAGGACTCAATACATCCGAATGGAAAGCGAACGCCTTCCAAAGACTTACCAGCTCTTGAGGTTAGAGAATCTTAGCGGAAATTGGACGGATGTTTCTGGGGGATTGTTGCAGAACGGTGGCATCTATACCAACGACACCACATTGGCTACGACAAATTACTTATTCTTTCGATGCCGAGAGTAAGCTGACTTAACAACGGGCTCGATGGGTTCGTTTAATAAAATCAAAGACGTCGTTATGAGCAAGAAAAGGCTCCATCGACGCCTTTTCTATTTATATAAGCAAAAAAACTGGATGAATGCAACGGATTGACAATTTCATTCTTATAGTTTAGGGTAACTATATAATCAAGTAAATCGCGCAAAGATTTTGGTGACGATTTTTATGACTACAAAACAATATAATAGAAATGGGATGTCTTTGAAGCTAACAGCGTCGTTGTTAGCTTTTTTGTTTATATTCACCCCTCTTGCTCCTGTTTTGGCTAAAAAGGTAATCAAACCTCGGCCCATCGCCTATGCAATAAAAAGTCCTTTAGTAAAATTTAAAAAAGATAATTCTCTTTTGCCAGAAAAACAACTTGTTAAAGTTCGAAAGCACATTTTGGATAATAAACTTCCGCAGACTTTTCTTGATCGGCTCGATACGTTTGAAGCGCAATTGAAAAAGACTCCCAAAAAAGAAAGCATTTTCAAAAAAACTTTTGATTTTATTGCAGGCAATACTGCAACCGATAAAGAAAAGCGAGAGGCGAAAAATCTCCTAAAGCAAAAATCGTTTCGGGTTGAGACTTTTGAGGGAGATATTAACACCGCTCCGGAAAAAGATTATAAGAAAACATTCCCTGACTTAAATTTCGGCGGAACAAAAAAGAAGGAAGGGATATTGTCTCGACTTTTCAGCAGTCAAGAAGTTTTTGCAGACGCGAGCGATGACCCAAATGTTTACCTTGCTCCGGGTAGCGAGATAACTTTCTCGCAAGCCATCCGAGATCAAACAAATGCCCTTGGTAAAGACCCGCTTAAAATGCTCAACTTTGTGCGAAATGAAGTTAGGTACATTCCTTACTATGGATCAAAGAAAGGAGCCGATGGAACATTAGTCGAACTGGCTGGAAATGATATGGATCAAGCATCGCTCCTTATCGCGATGCTTCGATATAGCAACATTCCGGCTCGCTATCGCTATGTTAATGCCAAAATGAACATCCGAACTGTCACTGATTTATTGGGGGTTGATTCTCCAATTGCCGCCGCGCAGATTTTATCACTCGAGAAAATACCCTACATTCTCTATACTGACCAAAACGATGATCCGCTCTTTTTTGTGGTTGAACACACCTACGTGGAAGCGTATATGCCCTATGGTTATAGCCGAGGCATAGATGTAAATGATGGTGGAATTTTGCAATGGGTGCCGATGGATCCCAGTATTAACGCCTATTATTATGAACAACTGGTGGATGTTGTCGATTATTTAAAAACTAATGGTTTTATTATTGAAAACTTTTTTGAAAATTATTTAAACAATGCTTCTGGCACGCTTGAACCTCTTGAGGCTTTCAAAAACGAAGTAATAAATAAACTAGCTTCCAATCCTCCAACCTATTTCCCCAATATGACCTACAGTGATTCACTGATGCGTTTCTATCCAAAAATCCAAAATCTTGAATTCATTCCCGGTTCTCTTCCATTTGAAATTTCAGCAAATTTAAACACTTACGACTATCTTCCCGCCTCGCTCCGTCATCTGATCAAGTTCACGGTGAAGGACAAAGATAGCAATGTTGCGCTTACTCATCTGGCTTATGTGTCTGATCTGGCTGACCGTGAATTGCTTGTCACCTACAATGCCGCGACTCCGAATGATCAAGCGACGATAGACACCTTTGACACCATTTATGATGTGGTTCCGCTTTCTCTTGTTTTGGTGAAACCGGTGCTAAAGGTGAATAGCAATGTGGTCGCAACAGGTGTTGCGAGCTTTACTCTTGGTCAATCACAAAAGTACATAATGGAATTCATTATACCAACCCGAGCATCAAGTGGTTTGATTGTTGCAAATAGCGCAGAGATTACAGAGAGAGATATTCTTACTGGGAATACCAATGCTATCGCTCTCAATACTGATCGTGTTGTGCCTCCAGAACTTCGCCCGAGAGAAGACGTTTCCTCTTATAGTTTTATGTCCAACCAAATGCTTTATCGCGCCGCCTTGGATTTTCTTGATCGCCTGCAATACACTCACGGAGAGCTTGCAAATATCATCGGTGCGGACTTCACCAATGTTGCCACCAGCGCGGCTATTTCTAATGGCATAAAAGTAACATACAGTAGCGATCAGCCGTATTCGTTTGACTGGAAAGGGTTACGCATTGATTCTTCTTCAGATGTCAAATATTTCAGCCGATTCAGCAACAGCGCGAACACTCACAAAAAAGAATTTGTCGCTCTCTTTGGCCTCCAAGCCTCCCAAGACGAATCAGATATTTTCGAAGACAACTTCAATGTGGAGTCGGTTGCTACCGTTAAAGGATTAAAACTTGTAGCCAAGGGACAATTCCCTGGTGTAACGATGAAGAAGATCACACAAGCCAACGAATCCTCCATCGATTCTCTCAATATATCAGCCGATGTCAAAACCGCCTTCCACACCGCCATCGCTGAAGGAAACATCATCTACACCCCCACTCAAGCTGTCACCTACGGCGAATGGAATGGTCTTTTCTACGTTACCACCAACTTTGACAATGAAGCCTCGTATATAATAGGCGAAGGATTGAATGGGGGGTATACAATAGAACAATGGGATAGTGGCTGGGAAAACTTCTGGAGGTCACATCTTCTTCTTAATCTTTCTGCAAATATTATTTCTCCGACAAACAATCAATCCTTTATCCAAGGTGATTTAATAAATTGGAAAGCAGAATACACTTCAACATTTAAAGATTGGATTGAACAAAGGTTTTTAGACACAAACTATTATGGAACCGGAAATCACATAATCAGGTCGGGGTATGGGACGAACGCCAGTGTAACTTTTAAAATCAATAGGACAATAATTGGGGAGGATGGTAAAAATGGGAATAATGATTTTACTTTGGATGAGGAGATTGATGATGTTGTAAATACAACAGGTCTTCAAACATCAAATCCAGATTTCAGAAAAGTACTAAAAGCTATTTTCCAGAATGAATCAGCAAGGGGTGAATTAAAGAAAATGAGATATGAACCTTGTGTAGATAAGGATTATATTTACCCAAATATAATAAATCAACACCCATTCTCCACATGGCGTTTACCGGGTAAAATGCCAAGCGGACCAGATTTGGTAAAAGGAACTCAAGTAGATTCACTAAAGACAAATCATGGAAAAACACCACAAGAAATGCTTAAAGCATTTACAAATTATGGAATGAACTTAACCGACGATGACAATGATGGGATTGTTGAGCCGACAGATAACGATGGGACTTTATCAATTTATGAAGTTTGGAAGAACAATGATGGAGTACAACATTATTCAGGACCTAGGAATGACCAATGTACTAGTTTAAGAATAACTACAGCTAATTCTCAACCAGCTCAATTACTTTTAGCTAGTAGTTATGGAATAGGTCAAGTAATTTATGGTTTGTGGGCAAAAGCCGCGTTTTTTGATACAGGTAATCCGCCAGAGCCTGCAAAAGATATTTGGCTGTTGTTTAAAAGAAAAACAAATATTGAAATGGCAGCACAAGTGATAAAATATTCTTGGGAACATTCCGATACTAATTTGGGATATCAATGTGACCCCGGCGATAGATTATGGAAAGCCATTTATGCATATAATGGGAGTGGTGGTTCAGCAACACAATATGCTAATACCGCATGCTTAACTTATAAAGGTTTGCACTGATTAATCATGACTAAGAAAACAATAATTTTTCTTGTTTGCGCAATTCTTTTTATAGTTTTTTGTGTTTTTTTGGGAATAAAAAATAAGAAGTCAGTTGATACTACAGAAAATATTACAGAAAAATTTGTTTTGTATGATAAGGAAGGAAATGTGATTGATTATAAAAAACGTATGAGGGAGGGATATATGAGTTCAACGAAAGAGGCGGTATTTTCGAATCTAGAAGAAAATATAAAAAATATTCAGGATGGTCTTACACCTTTAATGTACGGTAAGGTTTTGGTTCATGGTAGTTATGATGAAAAAGCAGTTGCAGTTTTTGATTTTAAAAAAGAGGGCGGAATTGTTATGGATGATTACATTGAATCACCTATCTTTTCTGAATACGGTCTTGTAATTATAGATTCTTATCTTATTGATATAGACAATAATGGAGAACTTGATATTTTTGTGATCGCAGATTCTGCGGATCGGAGAAGAATGGGGACAGCCTCAATTTTATTGAATAATAAAGAGAAATATAAATTAGCAACACCATTGACTCCATCTAATATTAATAGAGACAAAGTTTTATCCGGAGATTTATATGCTGAAAATGCAACTCTCTTGACAACTTATCCGGCATCTCATTCCTTTAAACTATATGATTTAGACAATGACAAAATTTTAGAGTTAGTGACTCTCGATCTTCTATCGCCTCCACAAAGTGAAGGTTATGAAATCGAAGGAAAAGTGACCAAAAGAGTGTACGAGTTGATTAATGGCGTGTATACTCTTAAATCAGAAAATCTGATAGATACAAAAAGTCAGGAATATTTAGAAATAAATAAATGGCCTGTAGTGCCAAATTAATTCATGAAATCACCTTATTTCAAAATCACTCCTTCCAAAGCTGTCACCTACGGCGAATGGAATGGTCTTTTCTACGTTACCACCAACTTTGACAATGAAGCCTCGTATATAATAGGCGAAGGATTGAATGGAGGGTTTAGCGTGTGCGGATTGCCAGGCGCGGGAGGATTGTGCGAGTGGACCCAGAACTTCTTTGATCTGCTGGTGCCTCAGGTAAAAGCTGATGTCTATACAGTCACCATTACTGCCAGTAAATACAGCGTCTTGGTGGGAGAAAAGATTGCCATATTCATAAATTTTCTCAAAAACGGCATACTAAAATTCACTCAAGAATCCTCCTACACTCCCACTCAAGCAGGTATCCAAAAGATTGCTTCTCAAATTGATCCGAATGCGAGTGTGACGGTGGTGGTGAAGAAGGAACAGTTGGGAGATAAATATATTGGTTTTGATAAAGACCTTATTGAAATTGCAAAGAAGTACCCCCTTTCTGGTTATCCAGATGGAATACCGCCTGATTTATTAAAATCGGTGATCTATCAAGAGTCGCTGCATAAAAGTGATCCAGAGGTAGGTGGTCAGGAAGTATTTAATCCTAAATCATATAGATACGAAGCACATAAAGATTATGATTGGTATTCAAGATTAAGTTTGTCGACTGAATCATTTTTGGGTTGGCGAGGATTTAATAAATATCCTGAAAAATTTTTCACCATTTCAGGGAAAAATCTTGTCGGCGAGATTATTCCACCAGGCAACCAAGTTCCAAGTGATTATCTCGATTGGAGTATAAACATGGGGGGAGGAAAACTAAATCTTAAAACAACACAATCAAATGGACATGTGTTAGCTTCAGAAATTTATGCAAACAATCCAAATAGACGATGGTATGCACGATCAAGTTTTAATTTTACGGCACAATTAATTTTAGCTGCTAGTTATGGATTGACTCAGACATTGTATGAAGTTGCTGTGAATAGAAAATTTGATACCAGAGGAGGAAATGGCACTGAAGCTGTTCCAATTGAAAGTTTGTTTGATCCATCGGTAAGTATAAATTTGGGTGCTAAGCATATTGCGGAAATATATACACCAGCGAAAGATTGGTGGCAAACATTTTATGAATATAATGGTGCCTACAATGATCCAGATCCAAAAAAGTACGATTCTGTTGATTATGCAGATGCTGTAACGAATCGATGGAAAAACGGTCAAGGTGATTTTAAACTTATATTAAAAAATAATTAAAATGAAATTTTTAAACGAAAAAATAACCCCATTCTTAATAGTAATAATTATTATACTAAGTTTATTATTCTATATTGAGAATAAACATAAAATAAATTTTAATAAAGATAATATTATTCAAAATCAGGACATTACTAATATCAATAAAGTTCCCGAATTAACATTCGGTCAGATAACCCGAAAAGAAGTTATAGATCATGTAAACTACTTTTTTAAAGACAGAAATAAATACGCAAGAAATGCATTAGAGGTGGGTGGTAAAAAAAAATTTATAATAGGTTTCTATCAACCCAATTATAGGGATCTTGGATTAGCTGAAGAGGATAAACGAGCCGGTATAATGGTTTTTGAAGTTAAAGATGATAAGATAAAATTAATCTGGGAAAGCACAGAAAAAATTGTTTTGGTACGTCCTACCATAGAACTAAAAGATATCACTGGTGATGGAAAAGTTGAGATATTATCAATATGGTCTGATGGTAAAATCTCAATGTTATACATTTATTCTTGGGATGGAAAAACCTTTAAATTTATTACACCACTTATAAAAGTTGAATCAGAATATATAAAAAATGATCTATATTCTCCATTATTTGGTGCTAGTGGTGATATACAAATAAAAGATTCCAATCATGATGGATTAGATGATATACTCCTAATTAGTCCAAAGATAGATGGTGGTTATAGCACAAGTATTTATAGTTGGGATATTAATAAAAAAATTTTTGTTAAAATTAAAGAATTGACAACTACAGATCCTCCCTAAATTTAATATGGGAGTAATGAAGAAGAATCTAAAAAAGATGAGCCTGCTATAGTGAATTAAAACATGCAATCACCCTACTTTTCAAACGAATCCTCCATCGATTCTCTCAATATATCAGCCGATGTCAAAACCGCCTTCCACACCGCCATCGCTGAAGGAAACATCATCTACACCCCCACTCAAGCTGTCACCTACGGCGAATGGAATGGTCTTTTCTACGTTACCACCAACTTTGACAATGAAGCCTCGTATATAATAGGCGAAGGATTGAATGGGGGGTATAGTGTGTGTGGACTGCCGGGAGCGGGAGGAATATGTAATTGGACACAAGGATGGATGGATTATTTAAGAGGAAATAACATCGTTACTAATGCCACAATTATTTCTCCTGCCAATAATCAAAACTATACTGTGGGCGATACGATTAACTTTGAGGCCCAATACAAATATGTCGTTAGTGGCATCACTTACCATCAATGGACAGAAAGGAAAACTATCAAGACCGATGATCTAGCGCCAGGGACTATAACTCTGACAACTGGTTACGGAACTCAAGTAAAAGTGAATATCATTCTTAACCCTAATCCTGATCGGGACTTGTCTAATATAGATATACCCGTACCGAAGGAGCCGAAATTTATCGAAGGGTTCATAGACGAGATTGCCATAGATTATGGAGTTGAAATCACCAGTTTTGTGGCAGGCGTTGGCATATCTGAAGGCATTCGTCTGATAACTCCAATGATTGCGAAAAAAGTCGGTGCGACAGTTGCCGGTAAAATTATGGCTCGGTTTATTCCAGTCGTTGGAGAGGTGTTGTTGGTGGGCTCAGTTGGAGCTATCGCATTCAATGCGGGACCGCTCACTTTAAAATGTTTCAGCTTCAGCGATTCTGTGGATGATAAGCTTTTGGAATCAAGATCGCCTTGGTATTTCTGTGGCAAGCTGACTGCTCAATCTCTTTTTATCGCTGCTGGAGTGGTGGCGGATAGGTTGGTGGGGGCTCCATTAACATCATACATTGCAAGAAGAATTGGGATAAGTACAATTATACGAAGCGCATTGAAAACTGAAGTGCGGACATCGTTGGAAGTTTTGGAGAGTGGTAATTGGACAAGAAGATTTCCGTTTAGTAGAGATGGTGAACCTTGGAGAAATGATCCAATAAATACTGGAGTTAGATTATTACCAAATAATGTAACTTATACCGAATGGGATGTATATGAAGCAACTTCTGATGCAACAAGAGGATTAGAGAGATTTGCAAGAGGAAGTGATGGAAGTGTTTATTATACGAACAACCATTACGGTCAAGTTCCAAACGGGGAGCCTGCATTTTATAGAGTAGAATAAATTATATGAAAACAATTATAATTGATCTTAAAAATTTAAGAAATGAAAATGACATAGTTTTTCGTTTTTACGAAGCTATTGGATGTTATTATTATTATAACAACAAAGAAACAATGGAAGAAGTAGTGAAGAAAAATAATCCTCCATATGTAGTTTGGCAAGCATTTGAAGATAATATATCTGGAATTGACATGAAAGATGAAAATGGAAAAGAAGTTGAGGATTTGCTTTTTATTGTTACAAATACACTCGATGTACAAAGAAGTTGTTCAGAGGAAACATTAAATAATTTATTAGTCACTCTTTCTTATTTAACCGATCCAACTCACAGAGCAGACAAAAGAAATTTCTTTTTTCAAATTAGATTAAAAGATTATGATCCCGCAAAAGAAGAACTTAATACCAAACTTCACATGTCGTTAAAAAATAAAGATAAAGGTGTAAACAGGGCATGAGGCGTCGCAAACAATAAATATGAAAAATTTTTTCACAACAAAAAATATATTCACAAGTGTAATTTTATTATTAGTAGTAGGTATTTCTGCTTTCTTTTTAATAAAATCTACTTTTTCCAAAAATCAAGAAAAAGCTAAAAAAATTGAAATTGAAAACCAACAAAAAGAGTTTGTATTACAAAAAGCCATTGATAAACTTTCGAGAACACTTACTGAACCATATAGTATCAAAGATGGGGAAATATATTATCAAAGCACTTTAATGGAAGTAGCGGATATTGTTACGTTTGAGCCATTCCCTGATCCCAATCGCAGTTTCTCAAAAGACAAAAGTCATGTGTATTATGTTACTAAAATATTAGAAGGAGCGGATCCAGCAACTTTTGAGTTTTTTAATAATGGTTATATAGGTCTTGCACGAGACAAAAACATGGTCTATATAAATGATACTCCTATAATTGACGCAGACCCGAAGACCTTCTCGTTAATTAAGGGAACCGCATATTTCAAAGATAAAACATATGTGTTTTTAAACACAAAGAAACTACCAGGAGCTGATCCTGGAACTTTTGAACCTGTTAGCTCAACCCGTGTTTGGAAAGATGGTTCTTCAGTTAAGTTTTTTCATTATTCTAAAGACAAAAATGCTATCTATTTCTTGCCTTCAGATTCTGACTCAGATCCGATCAGAATACCGAATTCCGACCCTGCAACTTTTATCCCAATAACTGATCAGAGGGGAGAAACATTATATTTCAAAGACAAAAATCAAATTTACCATATTGAAGACGGTCCCCTAGAAGGTTCTGACCCAACAACATTTCAGTTTCTCACTTCAGGATATTCTCGTGATGTGGGCTCGTTTTATTATAAAAATATGCGAATTCCACTAGTCGATGTTGCTACGTTCAAGGTATTGGGAGACGGATATGCAGAAGACAAGAATTATATATACCATGAAGAAAAAATTATCTTCGATTTAAGTAAGAGTGCAAATCCTTTTGAACAAGCGGCAACACACATTTTGGACATTACACCAAAAGGCGATATCGCTATAGATTATATTGTCAATACATATTATGATCTAACGCTTTACTATGGTAATTGTTGCAATTTCAATATTTTTGAATTAGAGGGCGAATGGAAAGACAGCGACACTTTCTTTAACTCATTCTTTAAAGAATTAAAACGGTCAACATTTGATTTGGCTGAATTTGTACCGTTTCGTATTGCATTTGTTGCGTCGAATTCACCAGCATCTTTAGTTGATTTTCCACAACCGATCGGGCCGGGCATTGGCGGTAATGTTGTAGGCCGAAAGCTCCTTGATTCGGAGACCATGCTTGTCTACGGACGGAGCGGATCGCAAGGATATCTTGGACCATCTGCTTATCTATGTAAGGAGTCGGGAGATAACATTGATAAATTTATTTTTAAAAAGGTAAATGAAGAATGGAAAATTTGGGAGATCGACGAATCTATCGATCAGTGGATGACAAATAATGAAGGCGACACTGAGGAAGAATGCAAAGAAATTAATCAAGATCGAATAGAAAAATATAAAATATAAATCTATGACCCAAACCCACCCACAAAAAAATATCTTTTCAAAAATACTTCCGGTATTTTTTCTTGCCAGTTTTCTTTTTGCGCCACTTAGTTCGTATGCGTCTTTGACGCCGACTATACCGACATCCTCAACACCAACGATAGAGGAGACGATTCCTCTTGAATCGGTTATCAATATTCCAAAGATGATGGTTGGAGAAAAAGTTATATCAGATATTTCTCGTGTTGATTGGGGACAAGAAGTAATACTAAATGGCAAAAGTGTCGCTCTAAATTCTGAAGAAGCGCTAAACACGCTCGCTATTTCCGACAACATCAAAGAAATTATAAAGTTATACCGAGATGAAAAAACAGCAATCGGCCAAAAAAGATTCATATTGCCGTGGATAAAGACTGAACCGAAAAAATATCTGGATGATGGTCTAAAATTTTCCATAGCAAAAAGTCTAATTGACCAAGGAATAATATTGCCAAAAGATTATCTTGAGCTAGATACGCAGGACTTGGTGCAGCCACAAGACACTATGATAAATGTCTCGAACACGAAAACACTTGATCCTGCTGTTCTTACCGGCGTCGAGCCAACTGTTAAAATTATTAATATAAAAACGATAGACACCAAAAACAAAACGAGAAAAGTTTCAGCAATTCAAAAAAGTGGTGTCGGTGTCTTGGTCAGTGAAAAAGCAATTGCTTATCTTGCCACGAAACAAAATGCAGATGGATCGTGGGGAACAAATAATTCTACCAAATTCATTACAACAGTCGCAGTGCTTGAAGCGTTTCATGCACAAGGCATAACGAACACTGCGACAGATAAAGGCATTGAATGGATTAGCGCTTATTTTGCGGATAATAATGATTATATGGCGCAGAAACTGAAGGTCATAATTTCTGCGGGTGAGCCAGCAAGCACCGCTGAAATTTTGGTATATGACCAAGACACTGTTCTCGGTGGGTTTCCTTTTGATGGTAATTATAAAGTTGATCCTCTTACGACGGCTCGGGTAATCCAAGCGCTCTTTGCTGCTGGCTACGAAAATCCAGGCGACGAACCAAACGCTACTCAATCTCTTGCGCTAAAATATCTCATTAACACCAAACGCTTTGATAACGGCTGGAGCGTATTTCCGGGCGGAGTGAGCTCCATTCCGGTCTCAAGTGAAGTCATCGAAGCCCTACTCCTCTGGAAGCATCGAACACTCGGCGCTACAAAGGTGGATGACACCCTTCTCCCTGCAGTTTCATCCTTGACAAGCACACAGAAAACAAACGGCACATGGGGAGATAATATATTGAATACTGCGTTGGCATATCATGTCATAAAGACAGCCGGGGGAATCCCAGTCCACCAACTCGAAACTGTGGATTATTTTGAAGGTCATCAGGCAAGCAACGGTAGTTTTGAAAACGATCTCTATACGACTGCAAAAGTATTGAAGGCGTTATCTATTTCTACAGATTCAGGAAAACTTGTCATCACTGATATTGCGCCTTTAGTGACGCTCCAAACTGGGATTGCAACGGAGTTCAATATTGTAATGACTAATACTGGCAATACGGCTGTTGATACTGGCCTACTTCACATTATTGCAGACGGTTACCATACTGATTCTTTTGATTTTAGAACCTATGGCATTGTCGTGAATGCTGGTTCGACCATAAATCTTACTGTGGAAATATCTAACACCAGAAATTACCTAGGTAATGTTTTATTCAAAGTTTTCGTCGAAGGCACAAACAGTGTTATTCATCCCGGCTCGCTTTATGAAGAAACGCTCTCATACGCTCCAGATTCCACCAACCGTTCTGCGCTTCCGATGTACTTTGTTGCGTATAAAAGTGTTTCAAGCACAGGTTTGCCTGCGATCACATGGCGTTGGCCAGTCAAGACTGACCCGAATTTGATAAATGTACGCCTTATGTATAGGAAGATGGGAATAACCGCATGGTCATATTATGATGTCATTTCACCTACGAGATCGGACACTACTCTTCAAGGATTTCAACAGGACCAACTGTATGAAATAACACTAGGGACATTGTCGCAAAATGGACTTGTTTATTTTTATTCAACCCCTGTACAAGTAAAAGCAAGTTCCAATCCAAGCGACTATATTGCCGGTTCCGTATCTGGAAAAGTAAAATCTTTAGGCGGAGCGATTGCTGGGGTAGATGTTTTAGGCGTGACTGCATCCACGACCGCCACCTCTCTAGAGAATGGCGATTACACTCAAAATAATGTTCCTTGGGGATCGGGTTATGCTCGAGTATCTAATTTCCGTTATGAGAATTATGTAAAAAAATACGAAACTTCCAATAATGCGCTCTCTCTGGTGGATGTCTATACTAATCTGAAACCAGATACACAAGATCCGATCGTTACCAACGTCTTTATTGTCGGAGAATCTGACAAGATAATGCTAAACAATTCAACAAAGTTGATCCAGTACAGCGTCAACGACGATATCGGATTAAATGGCAATGGAATTATTGAAAGCGCTTCCTTCTATTACTTTGACCCTCATGATTCCACTTGGCATCTCATTGGTTTTGACTATGGGCTTCTCACTGGTACCCGAACTTACGCTTGGAATATTCCTGGAAATCTTCTTGGAAAAGGATTCAAAATCAAAGTAATCGCCCGAGATTTTGCTGGAAAAGATTCTGCAGAGGCAGAGTGGGGAGACACCTTTGAAATAATAGCGCCTCCACCATATGTGCCATCATCAGGTTCTGAGAACGGAAATGAATTTCCAGATATCCCAGCACCTAGTTCTGCAATTAGATCAGGAAACAGTATTCCATCATCAGACTCTTCTAACGAGAATGAAATCCCAAATATTCCCGAACCTCAGATAGAAATTCCATCCTCAGGCTCTGAAAGTGGAAATGAAATATAAATAGAGTCGTATTATTTCTCTTAAACCTTGAATTACGAAACTCCTAATTTAATTGAAAAGCGGAGTTTCGTAATTCACAGTGGGAAAATGGCTTTGTGGTGTTTTGTAATTCAAAGATATGTAATGACTCAATAGCTTTCCAAAAACTGGAATATTTTTTCGTTCGTGAGAATATTCTCGGCATGCATTCTGGCGCGCTCTTTGTCTGCGTCTTTATAGTGCTCTAAGATGGCCGCAATTTTTTTTCCAATCTGTTCTTCCTCGGCCACTATCTTTTCAACTTTTGCTATTTCATTCAAGATTAGAGCCAATTTAGCCTTTTTCTCCCCGTCATTTCTGAATTCACTTCTCAGATTCTCTTTTGTTTTGTTTAGATGTTTTAAATAATCTTCAAATTTAAGCCCCATTTGGGTAATGTCGGACTCCATTCTGTATAAAATTTTGTCCAATTCAACTTCAATTAAAATATTTGGCATATCCATGACACTATCTTCTATGATTTTCTCAATAATTTTTAACCTTGTTTTTTCTTTGGCTTGATTTTCTTTCTCCAACTTTATATTTTCTTTTAATTTTATTTTAAAATCCTCCACATTAGAAAATGGTCCAAGCGCTTGCACAAATTCGTCATTAAATTCTGGCAATTCCTCCAAAGGACGGTCTTTTGGGGGGCTCTCTAAGGGACCGTCCTTTAAATTCGGGGTTTCAGCAACATGCTTTTTAGGCGCGCGAGATTTTCTAATATCCATAATGGTGTTTTCCAAATCTTCAGCCGTCACGACAATATTTTTCTCTGCGTCCGTAATCTTTGATATTATTTCTCTCGCGATATTTTTATAATCGGGGAGTTTTATTTCTGGCAAGACCGCCGTCTTTATTTTGAATCCCAGAGGATTTTTTCGAGCCAATTTGGTGATAGAAATTTCGGGTCTCCCTATCGCATCAATTTTTTCAGGCGAAAATTCTCCTTGGATTATTTTAGGATAGTGTTCCGCGAGCGCCAGCTCCGCCATTTCTTCCAAAATGTGAATTTCCGGAACTTTAGAAAGGAGAACACTTTCTGGTATTTTGCCTTTTCTAAATCCGTCTAATTTAAGATTTCCACCAAGCTTTTTCAGCGCCACTTCGAAATAACTTTCAAATATCTCCGTTTCCAATTCTCCTTCTATTTCCACCTCGCTTTTTGGCAGTTTAGTGATTTTTATTTTTAACATTTGGTTATCTTATATATATTAAAATGTTTTGTCAAAAAAAATACCACACCGACCTGAGCTGGCATGGTATTTTTTCTCTTGTTTTAGTTTTCTTATTCAACACTGTTTATGACATTTGCGCCAACATCAATGTCTATGGTATTAAGATCTTGATCCAACGTATTGAGGTCAGTGGAATCTTGATTGGTAACAGTTTCAGAATTTGCAGGATTTTTTTCTAGAGTATTTTTATTTGACTGCCATATATATACTCCACCAAGAACAAGGATGATAATTATGACTACTAATCCAACAAGCGCTCCATTTGATTTTTTTTCTGGTTCCATAATATGTTTAGTTAAAAGTTATAAAATATTTATTGATTAGTTTCTGTTGTTGGAGAAGTTTCAACTTTAGTTTTAGCCTCCATTTTTACTTTGATTGCCTCTCTCAGCGCTTTCACTGAATCCTTCAATGCATCATGAGTTTCTCTAAGTAATGTTTGTATTTCCTGTGTCAATGTTCTTAGTTTTGTTTTGTTTTCTAGAGTAAGTTCGTTAATTGAAGTAGCAAGTAAGACATTAGCTTCTATAATTTTCGCTTTAGTCGCATTTAATTTTGTTTCAACTGTTGCTATAAAACTTTCTGCGCTAGTAACGTCTATTTCTTTCAGTTCAAGAGCAGATATTCTTGCGACTATCTTATCTTTTAGACCAGTTATTCTTTCTACCGCTACATCAAATCTCTTAAGCGCGTTTTCTCGTCCAGTGATCCTTGTCTCTTTTATTTTTGCTTTAGCTGTGTTTTTTTCTTCTTTGATTTTTTCTTTCAAGATTTCCATTTTTTGCTTTGCTTCTTCTCGAGCAACTTCTATTTGTTTTTTAACTTTTTCTCTTTCAGAAATTTCTATTGTTTTTTTTAAATCAGCCTGAGTTTTAATTTTTGTGCCTGTTGAAATATTAGAAGATGCATTATCTTCTGCTCTTGTCGCATTAATGTTTATAACAAATGCCATTGCCAAGACAATAAACAAAATAGTCGATAAACCTAAATATTTTTTCATAGATATTTTCTAGATATTAGATTGTTAATAAAACCCATCCTATTATATCAAGAAAGCCACCAAAAGCAACGCAACGATATTTAAGATTTTTATCATCGGGTTGATCGCCGGACCGGCGGTGTCTTTATAGGGGTCGCCGACCGTATCGCCAGTCACCGCGGCTTTATGAGCCTCACTTCCTTTTCCGCCATGGTTGCCTTGTTCTATATGTTTCTTGGCATTATCCCATGCGCCCCCGCCGGAAGTCATTGAAATAGCGACAAAAAGTCCAGTAATAATGGAACCGACGAGGAGTCCTCCCAAAACTACCAATCCATTTTCTTTGCCAAAAATCAAAATTACTAGAATTGGCGCCAGTACTGGTATTAGAGCTGGCAAGATCATTTGTTTTATGGCCGCGCCCGTAATAATTGATACGGCTTTGGCATAATCTGGTTTTGCTCTGCCTTCCATAATTCCTTTTATTTCCCTAAACTGTCTTCTAATTTCTTCAACCACCTTGCCCGCCGTCTTTCCGACCGCCTCCAGACAAAGCGCGCCGAAATAATAAGGCAGAAGTCCTCCGAGAAAAAGACCGACAATTACGTACGGATTGCTTAAATCAAAGGTTATACTTTTACCAGCTTTTACGATTTCTTCCGTATAAGAAGCAAACAGAACCAGAGAGGCAAGTCCAGCCGAACCAATGGCGTAACCTTTTGTAACAGCTTTGGTGGTATTTCCCACGGCGTCTAACGGATCAGTCACATCGCGGACTTCTTTGGGCAATTCTGCCATTTCGGCAATCCCTCCCGCATTATCTGTAATCGGACCATATGCGTCTATGGCCACAATAATTCCCGTCATTGAGAGCATAGACATTGCGGCGACAGCGATTCCATAAAGTCCGCCATAGTAGTAGCTGATTAATATTCCGAGAACGATTGTGATTAAAGGTAAAGCGGTAGATTTCATTGAAATAGCTAAACCTTGAATGACATTTGTGCCATGGCCAGAAACTGACGCTTCGGCTATTGATTTTACCGGATAGTATTTTGTAGAAGTAAAGTATTCCGTGATGACGACCAGAGCTCCAGTGACAAAAAGACCCACGAGAGAGCAGATGAATAAATCTATTACGGTATACTTGCCGTTGCCTTCCATCAATAATTTAGTGACAGGATAGAATAGAATAGCCGCGATAACACCAGAAGCAATAAGACCCTTATATAAAGCGCCCATTATGTTTATCCCGTCCTTGGCGGGGTTTTTAGATTGACCTTTTGGGCCTAAACGCACAAACCAAGTGCCAATAATTGACGCGAATATTGCCACTCCACCGATAACCAGCGGAAAAACAATCGCATTTTTAAATCCTACAAAAAGAAGTGAGCCTAAAAGCATTGTGGCGACCAAAGTAACAGCATAGGTCTCAAACAGATCAGCGGCCATGCCAGCGCAGTCTCCGACATTATCACCTACATTGTCTGCGATCACTCCAGGATTTCTTGGGTCGTCTTCCGGGATTCCGGCCTCAAGCTTGCCAACCAGGTCTGCGCCGACATCTGCCGCTTTTGTAAAAATTCCTCCACCCAATCTTGCGAAAACGGAAATAAGGGAAGCGCCAAATCCAAGTCCAATCAGCGCGGTCACGTCTTTCGTGATCGCATAAAAGAGAGTTACCCCGAGGAGCGCCAGTCCAACCACTAAAAGTCCGGTCACTGTTCCGCCTTTGAATGCCAAAGAAAGCGCATCATTGATTCCGCCCCTGGCGGCTTCGGTTGTTCTGACGTTTGCTCTGACTGACACATTCATACCGATATATCCCGCCAGAGCGGAAAAAATGGCTCCAACCAAAAATCCGAAAGCCATTACCCAACCAAGTTTTTGGATAAAACCTATGACGAAGAAAAGTATTATAGCGATAATGCCAATGGTTCTATATTGTTTGTTTAGATAGGCTTCCGCGCCTTCTTGAATCGCTTTGGCAATTTCTTGCATCCGAGTATTTCCAGGGCTCTTTTTTAATATTGACTTAGCTAAAAATAAACCATAAGCAATAGCCACCACCGAACTAACAATTGCAAACAATAAAAATTGATTCATATTTTTATTTCATCCCGTTGCAACGGGACAAGTTACTTTATAATAATTTATTTTACCTCACTTCGCTTCTTCCACTTCGACTTTTTCGGGAACCATTTTCTCTGCCTGCCCCGCGCGCGCAGGCGCGGCAGGCAGGCCGTCACCTTTGATGTCGATTCTCCAACCAGTAAGTTTAGCCGCTAGACGCACATTTTGTCCACCCTTGCCGATAGCGAGAGAAAGCTGGTCATTAGCCACTTCCACCGTGGCTTTGTGATCTTCTTCATCTATTTCGATCGAGATGACTTTGGCAGGAGAGAGAGAATTAGACACGAAAATTTTCGGGTCAAGCGACCACGGAATGATATCAATTTTCTCTCCCCCCAGTTCTTGCGTGATAGTGTTCACTCGGGTGCCTTTTTGTCCGACACATGATCCGACTGCATCGATATGTTCATCTTTCGAAACTACTGCTATTTTAGACCGAGCGCCGGGCTCTCTGGCAATAAATTTTATTTCCACGACTCCATTTTGAATTTCTGGCGCTTCCAGAGCAAAAAGTTTTTCTATAAATTTTGGATGAGTGCGAGAAAGACGCAAGTTTATGCCTCTGGGCGTATCCTCTACGGAGTAGAGATATACTCGCGCTCGCTGACCCCGTTCCCAATATTCTCCGGGGATTTGTTCTTCCGCGGGCAAGATACCGGTCGCTCGGTTAAAGTCAATATAAATATTTCCTCTTTCAACTTTTTGCACTATCCCTCCGACTATTTCTCCTTCTTTGTTTCCATATTCATCTATTATGGAGGTGCGTTCAGCCTCACGGATTTTCTGGATGATGACCTGCTTGGCGGTCTGGGCGGCAATGCGTCCATAATCTTCTTTTGACTCTAATGGAAAAACAACTTCGTCATTTAATTCTGCCCCTTTTTTTATTTTTTTCGCATCTTCCAGCATTATGTGATGCTCTCCGTTGAAGTGTACGCGCTCGTCGTCAGTTTCTTGGAGAGAATACTCCCTTTTCTCTCTCTCCTCTCCCTTATTAAGTGGAAGGTTGGGTAGAGATTTTTTGTCTCCACCAATAACGGCAATACTTTCGTCTACCACAATTTTTACTTGGAAAAAATCAGTCTTGCCTGTCTCCAGGTCAAACTTGGCGCGTATAATTTGCCCTTTTTTGCCGTAATCCTTTTTATAAGCGGCCGCCATTGCCTGCTCTATTGCGTCTAATATTTTTTCTTTTGGGATTTTTCTTTCCTCTTCCAGTTGTTCCAACGCTGATTTGAATGTTTTTAGATCTAACATATGATTTTGCAAATCACGTCGCGTAAGTCGATTTGGCGCGACGCAATCTTCTATTAAGTTTTAATCAAAAAAGTCCTGTTGCGACAGGACCCATACACTGCAAGAGTATCATAGATTTTATTGAAAGGCAAACTTTACCTGGGTAAAAACAAGGGGCTCTTCTAATAAAAGGAGAGCCCGGTGATGATGTGGCTGGTTACTTTGCCAACCTAAAAAATTGTCGGTCGCCGTCCATGGGGATGGAAACGCTAACAATCCCGTTGTTAGTCCGGAAAGGACCCAAAACGTCGCTCCAACTGCTAGGAGTGACGAAAGATTCGGAAGATTGGAGCCGGTATCCGATATCGGCCCAACTGAGATTCAGCAACCCTGCCGAAGGCTGGGCTGTGACCGAGGGCTTCATTCCGCCCTTGACGTCTTCCGGGGAAATGGTTATTTCCATGGTCGCACGACCGCCCGTAGCTTCCCAGAAGTTGTAGAAGCCGGTTTCAGATCGGGTCGGACTCTGCTTGGAAAAATTTCTTACGGCGCTGTCGTAGTAATCGAAACGCGCTTCGGAGAGAGGCGCAGAAGTCACTACTACAAACAACGTCTTGAAATCTTTCTGTGAAGCCGTGTAATCGGGGATGCGAGTTCCGTCGATGGCGACTATATCCGCGCTCGTTATGGTTTTGAAACCGCTGGCGGTAAAAAAACTCCGACTGGTGCCAATAAATGACGCGTCTATGGCAACCTCGATGTCTGGAACTTCTTGTATAGGCACGAGACCCATAAGATAAAGTTCCAGTTTCATGTAGGGAACCTTATTCCCTGCGTTACCAGACGGGTCAAACCAATTGCCTGGCTGGCCGTTATTTGCCGAGTATTGGCCGTTGCCCAGATATTGGAGTGTGTCAATCTGCCAGCCGCCTAACTGACCATTGACACTAGAGAAACCCCAATGTGATCCCAGACCGGGAATGGAATTTAAGAAATTACCCCAACGGTGCATAATTTCATGTAAACCCGCCCCACCTATAAGACCATTTAATTCTGCAAGGTGGATGATGCACTGCAACTTTCCACTGGATCCATAGGAGTCGCAGAAGTTGTAGATGCTCAGGCCGATACCTTTTGTATCATTCTGGATTGCTTGGATCTGACCGCCATAGGCGGCACCAGTCGGGGGCCAAACTTGATCACTCTGAAAAATGATGAAGTCAAAGTTGTCTTCAAACTGGTCGTAAATGTGTTTGGACAACTGAGGGGTTATCTGGAACCCATCATGGGTTGCGCTGGAAAACAACTTACAAGCGTCAGGTGAGACGACGAGATTCACGACCCGTCTTGAGTCGTTGACCACGATGGCATAATCACTGCCATTGTGTGAGAGGACTGTCGCAATTACTGAGACTTGGGTTGTTAGCCCAAAACTCAATAGGACTGCGATTTGTTCTATTTTTTTCATATTAAGTTTTGGTGAGCTTTCTGGATTATTTTACAAAGAAATAGAAAGAATGTCAATTTTTTTAGTTTTTGGTGTTGTGGATAACTCTATTGTGATGGCTTCTCTATCAGGGTATAATTAGACAATGAAAATTTATTTGTTTAAGATTATTTTTACTCTAGTCTTTTTTCTCTTGCCTTTTTGGCCTTCTGTTGTTTCGGCTGGAAGTGGACACAATATGTCCGGTTGGGCTTGGTCCTCGAACATAGGTTGGATTAGTTTCAATAATACCAATGATGGTGGAAGTGTAGATTATGGCGTTAACAAGAATACTGATGACACTCTCGTCGGTTACGCTTGGTCCTCGAACATAGGCTGGATACAATTTGGTAATCTTGCAGGGTTTCCAACTGGCGGTGGAACACGAGCTGAAAATGCAAATATAAACGGCAGTAATCTAGAAGGTTGGGTCAAAGCTCTTTCCGCCGATGGCAATGGCTGGGATGGTTGGATTTCTCTGTCTGGCTCTAGTCCAAGTTATGGTGTCAATTTTAATAACGATAATTTTTCAGGTTATGCTTGGGGGAGCGATGTCGTGGGTTGGGTTCGTTTTGATGGCGTTATCGTTGGGTCTGCTTCTCTTGTGAACGGCGCTTGCGATGTCATACACTACAGCTGTCTTACAGGCAATAGCAGAAATAATGTGGATGGCGCTTCTACTTGGACTTGGTCCTGTAATGGTATAAATGGCGGAACCAATGCATCTTGTTCAGAAACCAAGATTGTTGTTAATGGTGGCTGGAGCGTTTGGAGCGCTTGTAGTGGTGGAACACAAACTCGTACTTGTACTAATCCCGCTCCTGCGAACGGGGGAGCTAGTTGTAGTGGTAATTCTTCTCAATCTTGCGGTGGCACTGGCACTTGCTCTGATGGAATTCAGAACGGTGATGAAACAGGTGTTGACACTGGTGGTCGTTGTGGGCCCCCTGGCACTTGCTCTGATGGCATAAAAAATGGAAATGAAACAGGTGTTGACACTGGTGGTCGTTGTACCAAGAAAAAACCAATCTTCATAGAAGGTTAACAATTAGCAAAAAATCCCCGCCAATGTTTATTGGAGGGATTTTTTGCTATAATGCTAGCGTATGCAAATCGACGAAGAACAGTTGAAGAAATTTATTCTAGAATCAGGGCTTGTTTCTAAAACAGATTTTAACTCCGCGGTAAAGTTAGCCGAAACCAAAAAACAAAAATTTGGGAATATTCTGCTAAGTGAAGGAAAAATATCGGAAACTGATTTAAAGCGGATGGAAGCTTTTGTCTTAGGAATACCATTTATTAATTTAACTAAAGCAAAGATTGATTTTTCGGTGCTTTCTCTCATTCCCGAACCGATTGCGCGCAACGATAATATCGTTGCTTATAAAAAAAGCGAGAAAGGGCTAGAGGTGGCTATGCTGGATGTCGACGACTTGCCGGTGATTGATTTTATTAAGAAACGTTCCGGACTTAAAATCTTGCCTCGATTGACGGATACGATTTCCATCAAGTCTGTGCTCGTGCAATATAGAAAAAGTTTAAAAGCTGAATTTAAAAATATTATCCAAAAAGAATCCACTACCCTGGCCGATGTGTCAAATGAAGCGAATAAAGACGGTGAAAAATCTGAATCGGAGTTGAAAAATCTCGCTGAAGATTTGCCAGTTATAAAAATTGTTGATTCTTTAATTTTTCATGCGATTCTGCAAAATGCGTCTGATATTCATATAGAACCAGGAGAGGGTGAACTCACTGTCCGTTACAGAATAGACGGCATATTGCGCGATGCGATGATCTTGGATAAAAATGCTGGCGCCGGAATCACCGCGCGCATCAAAGTGCTTTCAAATTTAAGACTGGATGAAAAAAGATTGCCCCAAGACGGCCGATTTAAAAAAGAACAAGACGGAGAGAAGATTTCCTTCCGGGTATCTACTCTGCCTACTTTTTTTGGAGAAAAAACGGTACTGAGAATTTTAAAAGAAAATGCGCATGGATTTTCGTTAGAAACGCTTGGTTTTCATGGAGAAGGATTAGAGCGAATACATGCGTCACTCTCGCAAAAGACTGGAATGGTGCTCGCGACCGGTCCTACCGGGAGTGGAAAAACAACCACCCTCTATACGATGCTTGATATTTTGAATAAGCCGGAAGTCAATATTTCCACCGTGGAAGATCCGATTGAATATCAAATGCCGAGAGTAAACCAAACACAAGTTAAACCGGAAATAGGATTATCTTTTGCCAATGGCCTGCGTTCTCTTCTACGTCAGGACCCGGATATAATAATGGTGGGAGAGATTCGAGATGGCGAAACAGCCGGACTAGCGGTGAATGCTTCACTTACCGGCCATTTGGTTCTCTCGACTATTCATACCAATAGCGCCTCTGGCGCCATACCTCGATTAATCGATATGGGGGTTGAGCCTTTTTTAATAACAGCCACCGTCAAAACAATTATCGCGCAAAGATTGATACGCCGGCTTACTCCGAATAAAGAGAAATATTTTTTATCGTCCGTCGAAATAAAAAATTTAGCCAAGGTTGTTGATTTAGACAGAGTACTAGGATTTTTAAAAATCGAGAATATCGTGAGTGTCAAAGATACTTGGGACAAAATTCCTTTTTATAAAGCGGTCAAGAGTGGCGAATTTGAAGATGGGTATGGAGGGCGTATTGGGATGCATGAAGTTTTAAAAATTACGCCCACCATCAAAGAAATGATTATCAGTGGAAAATCTCAAGATGATATAGAAGTTCAAGCGAAAAAAGAAGGAATGATGACGATGCTGGAAGATGGAGTATATCAAGCGGTATTGGGCGTGACGACTTTGGAAGAAATATTTCGGGTTGTTTCGGAGTAAAAATTAGCAAGTGTGTATAATACACAATATATATGCTTTTTTTTTATAAAGCAAAATCAAAAACAGGGGAAATTTCAGAAGGTATTTTATATGCGGCCAATCGTCTAGCGCTCGCTCGCGATCTGCGATCTCGCGGAAACACGCCTTTATTGATTAAAGAGAAAGATGAAAGCTTTTTTGACAAGATGTCACATTTCACAAGTATTTTTTCCAAAATAAGCGTCAATGAACAAATTATTTTGACAAAAAATTTAAGTGGAATGTTAAAAGCTGGACTTTCATTGTATCGGGCGCTGTCTGTTTTAAAAAAGCAAACAAAAAATTCTAAACTTAGCGACATTTTGACATCTCTTTCCGATGAGATAAATTCTGGAGAAAGTTTATCAAGCGGACTTTCAAAGTTTCCTAATGTTTTTTCAAAACTTTTCATATCAATAACTCGCGCCGGCGAGGAATCAGGGAACCTGGCCGGCGCGCTTTCTGATATTGGGATGAACCTGGAAAAATCGCACTCTTTGACCAAGAAAATACGGGGGGCTCTTATTTATCCCGGGGTGATTCTATCCGCGATGGTTGTAATTGGTGTTTTAATGTTTGCTTTTGTGGTGCCAACATTAGCCAGCACTTTCAAAGAGCTTGGGGTTGTTTTGCCTGTTTCCACTCGGATCCTTATTTTTTTTGGTAATTTTTTCTCCAATAATCTAATCCTGACCTTTGTTATTATAATTGGATTAGGGGCTGGACTTTACTTTCTTTCTCGCGCTGGATTTATGACAAAATATATTGATTACGCGATTCTCAAAATTCCAGTCATCGGAAATTTAGCAAAAGAATTAAATACCGCCCGCACTGCTCGCACTATGTCCTCACTGTTGCTCGCAGGGGTTTCCATCACTCGCGCGGTAGAAATTACGGAAGATGTAGTGCAAAATATTTACTACAAAAAGATTTTAAATGAAGCTAAGATTGCCGTAGAAAAAGGGGCTCCGTTTTCGAAAGTTTTTGGAGCCAATGACAAGCTTTATCCTGTAATGATGTCGGAAATGATCCAAGTTGGGGAAGAAACTGGCAAATTGTCAGATATGTTGCTCGAAATTGCTTTGTTTTATGAGGGAGAAATTGAAAATAAAACTAAGAATCTTTCTACCATTATCGAGCCTCTCTTGATGATTGTGATTGGCGCGGGGGTTGGGTTCTTTGCCATTTCGATGATTTCGCCACTCTATTCAATTTTAGGCAGTATAAAATAATGAAAAATTTTCTCAAAAAGGGAATAACTGTGATAGAATTATTGGTAGTATTAACAGTGTTGGGTATTATAATTTCAGTCGCAATTCCACAATTTTCACAGATCAGAGAAAATCAAGTGTTTAAAAGTGGAGTGGCTGACATATTATCCTCTATCGACAAGGCGCGCGGAGAAACTCTTTCCTCTCTTTATTCTTCGGAGTATGGAGTGCATTTCGAGTCCAATAAAGTTATAATTTTTAAAGGTAAAATTTTTTCTGCTACGGCGTCAGATAATGAAACAATCAACATAACTTTACCTGCAACGATATCCACTATTACAATTGCAGGAGGAGGCGCAGATCTTTATTTTAATAGATTAAGCGGTACACCTAACGTTACCGGATCAATAATTATTTCTAGTACGAATTTTATTAAAACTATTACAATATTTGCTACAGGTATGGCGAGCGTAAATTAAAATGAAAATTTTTTTTAAAAATAGTGGATTTATGGTCGTTGAAGTATTAATAGTCGCTTCTATTATTACTATTTCAGTTTTAGCGGCGATGACAGTTGCTCAAAAATCCATTTATGTTTCTCGCCAGGCCTTTCACACTACCCAAGCGGCGTTCTTAATGGAGGAGGGAGCAGAAGCAGTACGCATAGTACGCGACAATGCATGGAGTAACATTTCTAGTTTAGCGGTTGGAGCAACTTATTATCCCAAATTTTCTGCTGGTACCTGGAATCTGACTACCACATCTAGTGATGGTGCTGTGGGGATTTTCACCCGCGCTATAGTTTTAGCGGATGTAAACCGTGATAATACTACTAAAAACATTGTAAGTTCTGGAGGGGCACTTGATATTAGAACAAAATTAGTCACTGTTATGGTGTCTTGGCTTGAAGGTGGCGCGACTGTCACTAAAAATTTGCAATTTTATATTATGGATATCTTTTCCTAAACTGATTATGATTAAAATTAACAAAAATAATAAAAAAGAAAATGGTTATGCAGTATTAGAACTTCTTTTTTATATTTCTTTTTTTGTTCTTCTGTCTATGGTGGTAATCAATTCAATGGTGATAATGACCCACGCGTTTCGAGAGACTACATTACAGGCCGAACTTTTGCAAAGTGGATCGATTATGGAAAGAATGTCTAGAGAAATCAGACAAGCTAACGATATTAGTTCTATTGGTGTTGATGATTTAACGCTTAGTGCTAAAGACTCTACTGGTTCAGATAAAACTGTAGAATTTAAGTTTATCAGCCCCAATATAGAACTTTGGGATGCCGGTAACAATATAGGAAATTTAAATTCGCCCAATATTACAGTCACCGCTCTAACATTTACGCAAATAACCACAACAAAAGGCAAAGCGGTGAAAATATTTTTAACAGTTAAATCTGCCAATGACGCATTGGATCGGACGCAGGATTTTTACGATACAATTGTGTTAAGAGGCAGTTATTGATTATGAAAAAAGATTTTAAAAAAATTAAAAAAAACGGTGGCGCGGCAATGTTGATATCTGTCATCTTTTTTCTTTTTATATCTTTAGCTATAATTTCCGGACTGGTGGGGCCTTCAGTGCGCGAATTTAGAACTGTTAATAATTTGATAAAATCTCAACGGAGTTTCTTTCTTTCTGAGTCGGCGGCGGAAGATTCATATTTCCGTCTCAAGACGGGTAAAGCTATAGGTTTAACAAATACAATTACTTTAGAAAATAATTCAGCCACCGCTACGATAAGTGATTCTGGTTATAACGAAAAGACCATTTCTTCTTTGGGAGATGTTGATTCTCGTCAAAGAAAAAGCGAGCTTGTCTTAAATACTGGCGTAGGAGTTTCTTTTAGTTATGGCGTACAGACCGGTCTGGGTGGTTTCACTATGGAGAATAATTCTTCTGTGAATGGCAGTGTTTATTCAAATGGAAGTATCACAGGATCAGGATCTATCACTGGTACTGCTTTATCCGCTAATTCGGAAGCGCTTACGGCAGATCAGATGAATGGTTCTGGTGTACCTTCTTATGATATTATTTTTGGAAATGCAAATGGGACACAAGATTTTGCCCAAAGTTTTCAAGTAAGCGTAACGGAAGTAGTGAATAAGGTAAAACTCTATCTTAAAAAAATTAGCACTCCTTCTAATTTGACTATCAGGATTGTATCAGATTCAAGTGGAAGTCCGAGTACGACCACTTTGGCATCTGGCCCTCTTTCTGCTTCTTTAGTGTCTACCACCTATGGTTGGGTGGATGTTCCATTTTCTTCTAACCCAGAATTAACGGCGGGTGCAACCTATTGGATTGTGATTGACGGGTCTACGAATTCAACAAGATATTATATGATTGGCGCAAATAATAACGAATATTCAAATGGAGCCGGTAAAATTGGCGCGTATTCTGGAACCTGGAATAATACCAGCCCGTCTAATCTTGATGGTTTTTTTAATTTATATCTTGGTGGTTTGACGGGTCTTATCAGTGGTATAACTGTCGGGACGGGTGGCGTAGGCAATGCCTACGCTCATACAGTTAATAATTCAAATATCGCTGGTATAAATTATTGTCAAACTGGGAGCGGTAATAATAAATCTTGCAACACAACACTCTCAGATCCAACTCAAGTTGCGATGCCCATTTCTGATCAAAATATTTTAGATTGGAAAAATGAAGGAACAGCAGGGGGGGTCTATTCTGGGAATTACACAGCTGGTAGCGATTCTTCTTTAGGGCCAAAGGAAATTACCGGGGATCTCTCTGTAAGCAATGGCGCTCACCTTACTGTAACCGGGACCCTTTGGGTGCGTGGCAATGTAAACGTTAGTAATAATGCCACTGTAAGTCTTTCATCTAGTTATGACACTTCGGAAGGCGTCATAGTTGTGGATGGTATTGTAAATATAGGCAATAATGCTGTGTTCGACGGCTCAGGTTCTGCTGGGAGTTATTTAATGGTGCTTTCCACTTCCACTTCAACGGAAGCTATAACACTATCAAACAATGGCGGAGCTGTTATATTATATGCTGCTAATGGCACAGTTAATTTAAGCAATAATGCCATTGCAAAATCTTTAAATGGTAAATATATTCATTTAAACAATAATGCTATCGTGATTTATGATAGCGGGTTAGTTAACGCTAATTTTGTGAATGGGCCTTCGGGTGGGTGGGGCATAACATCCTGGAAAGAAGTTCAATAAATTATGTTATTTATGCTATAATTTGCCATTATGGCTAAGAGGACGATAATTATTGGCAATTGGAAAATGAATCCGCTTACTCTGAAAGAGGCGGAAAAATTGTTTAATGATGTAGTGAAAAATGTTTCTACCGTGAAAAAAACAGAAATTGTAATCTGTCCGCCGTTTTTATATTTGGAAAAATTAACAAAAATTAGAACCAACAAAATAAAACTCGGCGCGCAAAATGCTTTTGGGGATGAGCCGGGCGCTTTTACGGGCGAAGTGTCTGCCGAAATGCTTTATAATATTGGCGCTAGGTACGTGATCTTGGGGCATTCGGAAAGACGAGCGCTGGGAGAAACAAATGCGTTCGTTAATAAAAAAATCAAGGTATCGCTCGGAGCGGGGCTTGTTTCGGTGCTCTGCGTCGGGGAAAGTGTTCGTGATGAAAGTCACAGTTATTTTAGTTTAGTGAAAACACAACTGGAAGAATGTTTAAATGGAGTTAAAAAAACTTTGATTTCGAAAATTATTGTTGCCTACGAACCAATTTGGGCAATTTCTAGCACGATCAATCGTTATGATGCTACCCCGGCTGATTCCTTGGAAATGACTATTTTTATTCGCAAAATTCTCTCTGATAAATTTGGCGCGGATGGAGCGCGCGCGCGAGTTATTTATGGCGGTTCGGCCAATGAAAAAGACGCCCTTGATTTTTTACAAAATGGAGGGGTCGATGGACTGCTTCCGGGTCGCGCGAGTTTAGACCCAAAAAAGTTTACAGAAATTATTAGTATCGCAGAAAGTATTTCTTAAGATGAAGCTTAAAATCTTAGAGAGCGTAAATTTGAAAGGTAAGACTATTCTTTATCGCGCGCCTTATGATATTGAACTGAAAGAAGTAGATGGGATTCTGGAGCCTGTAGATGATATGCGCATAACGGCAACGCTTCCTACACTGCAATATCTTTTGAAAGAAAATTGTAGAATAGTTATTCTTACTTATGTGGGGCGTCCTGATGGAAAAATTGTGGAAACGCTTCGCACCAATCCTCATGCGAAGAGATTAAGTAAGCTTTTAAATCACCCAATTGATCAAATTGATGATTGTATTGGCCCATCGGTGGATAAAAAAATTTCTGATATGTGTTCTGGTGATATTTTAATGCTTGAAAACGTAAGATTTTACAACGAGGAAATAATTGATGATGATGAATTTGCGCAAAAACTCTGCAAAGGAAAAGATATGATTGTTTTTGATGGTTTTCCTCAAGCGCACAGAATTCATGCGTCTACGACTGGTATTGAAAGGCATTTGCCAGCTATCGCCGGTCTTTATTTACGACATGAAGTTGAAATGTTATCTTCTTTACTAGAGAATCCGAAACATCCTTTTATAGTTATTATTGGCGGAGCAAAAATTTCCGATAAAGTGGATGCTATTCATAATTTATTAGTTATAGCAGATACCATTCTGGTCGGGGGAGCCGTGGCGAACGTTTTTTTGAAAGCGCAAGGCAGAGTACTTGGAGATTCTTTCATTGAAGATGTTTTTGTAGATAAAGCGAAACGTGAAAAAAAGAATTGGGTGCAAGAGGCAAAAGATATATTAAAACAAGCGCAGTCTTTGGGTAAAAAAATTGTAATTCCAAGAGATCTTGTTATATCTGACGGTACTTCTACAAAAATCATCACTACAGAGGAAATTCCTATGGGATGGAAGATTCTTGATATCGGACCAGAAGCTCAAAAAGAATATTCTCTTGTTATCAATCAATCCGAAACTGTTTTCTTAAACGGTCCGATGGGAAAGTTCGAAGATGAAGAATTTGCGCAAGGTTCAAAGGCTATACTTGTTGCTATGAAAAATTGCAAAGAAAATCTTAGGGGAGATACCACTATTGCTGGTGGAGATACTATAGATGTTGCTCGAAAATATGGAAGTCTCGGCGATTACTCGCACATAAGTCTGGCCGGGGGCGCTACTTTGGAATTTTTAGCAGGCAAAGAATTACCAGCGCTTAGGGCGCTTATGGAATAGAAGAAACAATTTTTTTAGCGACTTTTATTGCTTCGCCTTCTTGATAGGGTTTTTTGCCACACCATAAACCGAAGCCGTCATTTTTGATTCTTGGGATTATATGAATATGCGAGTGGAAAACTACCTGTCCCGCGGCTCCTTCGTTGTTCATTGTTATATTTATACCATCCGCGTTTAGTCCGCTCTTTAGAGCATGAGAAATTATTTTTACAACCTTCATCATTTCCGTCAATATTCCCTCAGGAGTTTCGTAAATATTTAAAAAATGTTTTTTGGGTATTACTAGAGAATGTCCGATGTTCACTGGCGCAATATCTAAAAAAGCCAAAACATTATCATCTTCATATATTTTATTACACGATATTTCTCCTTTGATTATTTTACAAAAAATACAATCATTCTTCATATTTGTATTATATGCTAAAATTCTAGTTATGCAAAAATATGGCGAGTTGTTAAAGACACTCTTTGAGAAGCGAGGCATTCTAACCGAGACGGAAGCTGATATCTTTATTAATCCAGATTATCGGCGAGACTTGCATGACCCTTTTTTGATGCGAGATATGGAGAGGTCTTGTGTGCGACTGCATAAAGCGGTAGAAAACAAAGAGAAAATAATCATTTATGCGGATTATGATTGCGATGGAATACCAGGAGCCGTAATTTTGAGTGATTTATTTAAAAAGATAGATCACAAAAATTATGAGGTTTATATACCACAAAGAAATTCTGAAGGATATGGACTTAATCTTGACGTGTTAAAAAGATTTGCAGAATCTGGCGTAAAATTATTAATTACCGTTGATCTTGGCATTACAGCCGTGGCGGAAGTGGCCCAAGCATCTACCCTTGGTGTTGATGTGATAATTACTGACCATCATTTACCTAAAACTTCGTCGGCAGAAAATTTTCTCGGGTCCTCGGAAGAGGGTCAGCCAGACCAGCTCGAAAATTCTCTGCCGACTTCCGCTTTTATTTTGCCTCGCGCCTATGCGATTTTGAATCCCAAAATAGACGAGTATGAAGAAAAAATGCTTTGTGGCGCAGGTGTTGTTTTTAAATTTGTGCAAGGTTTTATAAAAAAGTATGGCCAAGGGAATAAACAGTTTAAAATAAAAGATGGTATGGAAAAATGGATGTTGGATATGGCTGGACTGGCCACGCTTTCTGATATGGTTCCGCTTGTAGGAGAAAATAGAACGCTCGCGCATTTTGGAATGAAAGTGTTGAAAAAATCTCCTCGTCCAGGGTTACAAAAACTTCTAGTGAAAATGAATATTGATCAGAGGTATCTTTCAGAAGATGACATTGGTTTTATGGTGACCCCCAGACTGAATGCTGCATCTCGGATGGATGATCCAATGAGGGCCTTTGAACTTCTCGCTACCGCGGATGAAATAGAAGGAAGTAGGTTGGCGGACCATTTGTCAAAAATAAATGATGAAAGAAAAACAATGGTGACGAGTATTATGCGCGAGGTGAATAAAAAATTTGAAAAAAGAAAAATAACTGAAGTAATTGTAATTGGAAATCCCAATTGGCGTGTGGGGGTGTTGGGACTTATCGCTGGGAAAATTTCGGATGTTTACAAAAAGCCTGTTTTTGTTTGGGGAAAAGATGAGAATGATTGCATCAAGGGTTCTTGCCGGAGCGATGGTTCGGTCTCGGTGGTGGAGCTGATGGCAGAGACCCGCGAATCGTTTATAGACTTTGGTGGCCATGAGCTGGCTGGAGGATTTACTGTTCAGAAAGATAAAATTCACTTCTTAGAAGAGGCATTATCTGCAAATTTTAATAAGGTAAAAAGAAACCCTCGAGCGAGCTTAAGGCAAGAAAATTATGATATGAAGCTGATTTTAGAAAATGTAAATATGAAAAATTGGCGAGAGATAGAGAAATTGGCGCCTTTTGGGTTTGGCAATCCGAAACCCATTTTTCTTTTTGAAAATGTAAAAATAGAAAAAATAAAAAAATTTGGCAAGAATGGTTCTGGTGAGCATTTAGAAATTATTTTTTCTGACAAAAATAATAATAAAGCCAAGGCAATTTCTTTTTTTTCCAGTGTCAATTCTTTCAAAAATATTTTAACAGAAGGACTGGCTGTAAACTTGTTAGCCACTTTCGATTTGTCTCGTTTTCGCGGTCGAGAAGAATTAAGATTAAGAATTATTGATATACCGTAAAAATATGTCTAAAAACAAGATTAAAATTTACACTGATGGAGCAGCGAGAGGAAATCCAGGAAAAGCTGGTTGGGCCGCTGTCATTTTGTTGAGGCAAAATTATGACGGCCAAAGGAATATAGAGGAGATAGGGGGACGGGTAGAATACGCTACTAATAATCAAATGGAATTAACTGCTCCAATTGAAGCGCTTAAATTTCTAGCTAGGCAAGGCCTAGCTAAGAGTAATATAGAAATTGTTTCGGATTCCAAATATGTGATTTTGGGAATCACAGAATGGATACAAAATTGGATGAAAAACAATTGGCGAAATGCTAACAGAAAACCTGTTTTAAATAGAGAACTTTGGGAAAAGCTTCATACGCTTACCAAAGAATTGAAACCTAAATGGACTTATGTGAAAGGACACAATGAAGATAAATATAATGAACGAGCTGATCTCATTGCCACCAGTTTTGCGGAGGGAGAGCCAGTAGAACTTAAAAAATAATAAATAATTTTTTGCGTCTTTCCTAAATGCGAGATAGAATTTTTTTTATCATTTGTTTTGGTTTTATATTGGGAGTTCTTTGGCGCTCTTTTATTTCGTTAAATTTTCATTTAATAATTCTGTTTGGTGTGATTAGTTTTGGATTATTTTTATTTTTTTCTCTGATCTCAAAAGATAAATGGGGAATTTTATCTTCAATTTTTATTCTAACATTTTGTCTTGGAATTTTAAGGTTTCAGGCGGTTGACGTGCCGGCGTCAAGTATTTTTGAATCGCAAGTAGGCCAGCGAGTCTCTTTTTCTGGAAAAATTATTGATGAGCCAAGTGTTGGAGAAAATAATCAAAAAATAACTGTTCAAACGATATCTGGGAAAAACCAGATTAGAATATTGCTATCAGCCAGTTTGGGTAAAGATTATAAATACGGTGATGAAATTAAATTTGAAGGAGTTTTAAAAAAACCGGAGAATTTTTTTACGGATCAAGGAAAAAAATTTGACTATCTAAATTATTTAAGAAAAGACGGAATTTTTTATGTAATGAATTATCCTAAAATTAAAACTATTTCGCAGGGGAATGGCAATTTTATCAAAAGCATGCTCTTTTCGGTCAAAGAAAAATTTTTGGAAAAAATAAATTCAGCGATTCAAAATCCCGAATCACTTCTCTTAGGCGGGCTTATTTTGGGAGAGAAATCTTCTTTTAATCAGGCCTTAAGGGCTAGCTTTGTTAATACCGGCACGATCCATATCGTCGCTCTCTCCGGTTACAATGTAACCATGGTTGCGCAATGGTTTATGAAATTATTTGCCTTTTTACCTCCAAATATCAGCATTGGTGCTGGTATTTTCTCAATTTTTCTTTTTATATTAATGACTGGCGGGAGTTCCACGGCCATCCGGGCCGGTATCATGGCGACTTTGGCGCTCATTGCTCGCGCCACCGGTCGGAATTACGATGTCGCGCGAGCGCTTATGCTTGCCGCGGTGGGAATGGTAACGCTCAATCCATTTGTGCTTGTTTACGATGTTTCTTTTCAACTTTCTTTTATTGCGACGGTCGCGGTTATATTTCTAGCTCCTCGCATTGAAAAATATTTCTTCTGGGTGCCTAAACATTTCGGCTTGAGAGATATTGTGTCTGTGACTTTTGCCGCCTATGTTTTTGTTTTCCCTTTTATTCTTTACAAAATGGGTAATTTCTCTCTTGTTGCTTTGCCGGCTAATGTTTTAATTTTACCTTTTATTCCTCTTACAATGATCCTTGGATTCATGACTGGTTTTATCGGATTTATTTCATATGTGCTAGTTGTGCCGCTCGGATATATCTCATATCTGTTTTTGCATTATGAACTCGGAATTATAAATTTTTTCTCCAATTTGCCATTTGCGGCGTTTTCTTTTCCAGATTTTCCTTTATTTTTAACAATTCCGATCTATATCTATTTTATTTATAGACTTTTTGGCGGGAACATAAAAAATTTTTTTATTGCGCCTTTTTAAAATTTTCTTCTACGACTTCCCAGTTAACATTGTCTAAAAAAGCATCAATATATTTTTTCTTATCGGTCGCATAATCCAGATAAAAGGAATGTTCCCACATATCAATTCCAAAAATCCACTGAAGTCCAGTTAGGTGTCCCAGATGCTGTTCATCGATCCAAGCATTGATCATTTTTTTATCGATGGGGTCATAATAAAGCACGGCCCAGCCAATCCCTCGCGTCAGAGCAATTGTTTTGAAGCGGGCGAACCAAAGATCAACGCTACCCCATTCTTCCTTTATCGCTTTTTTAAGCGGACTTTCTTCTTTCATTATTTTTACTCCGCCTTCTAAACTCTTGAAATAATATTCATGATTTCGCATTCCATCAAATTCAAAAGCAAAACGGCGTTGAATTTCTCCAAGTTCATAAGCATTTTTTTCGCTGTCTTTTGAAAGTTCGATTATATGGTCCAAAATGAGATTGCTATGTTTCACGTATCCAGCATAAAGTTTTAGGTGTTCCTCAATGGTCTTTTTGGATATTCCCTTTAATGCTCCAATATCAAATTTTAGTTCTTCAAATTTTTTCATGCGATTTTGCAAAATCTACTGAGCATAATTCTATTAGTTAATTATTAATATGCTAACATTATAACATGTTTGAAAAGTGCAAGATATATTTCAAGGAATATGGCTCGCTTATTTTCACTTTTTTTCTTTTTATAGTCGCTATTTGTATTTTCTATCAAGACTTTCAAGATTCTCATCGAGGACTTACTTTTGCGATGTTAGATATTGGTCAAGGTGACGCATTTTTTATTGAGTCGCCGACTGGAACGCAGATATTAGTTGATGGCGGTCCGCCCAGAAAGATATTAAGCGCTCTGGCGCGCGTGATGTCTCCATTCGATAAGCATCTAGACGCAATTATTATTACTAACCCCGATCAAGATCATATTGGCGGATTTCTGGATGTTTTGAAAATGTATAAAGTGGATAGAGTCTTTGAGTCTGGCACTTATAATGATTCTAAAACTTATCAAAATCTTGAGAACGAAATAAAAAATAAAAATATTCCAGATATTTTGGCAAAACGGGGAATGCGACTCGAGATTGGAGGCGGGGCAGTAATCGATATTTTATTTCCGGATCAAGATGTCTCAACTTGGGCAAGCAATGATGGATCAGTGGTCGCCAAGCTCACTTACGGCGCAAGTTCCGTTATGTTGACGGGTGACGCGACAATGCTAACTGAAAAGATAATTCTTAGAGAAAATTCCACCGATGCGCTTAAAAGCACTGTTTTGAAAGTGGGACATCATGGTTCCCGCACTTCTACATCACAAGAATTTGTAAAAGCCGTAACGCCCTCCTACGCGCTTATCTCCAATGGCAAGGATAATAAATATGGCCATCCGCATCAAGATACATTGGAAACTTTAGCTTCATCTGGCGTAAAGATTTTAAGAACTGATTTATTGGGTAATATAATTATGAAATCTGATGGTCAAAATACTGGATTTTCATTTCGCCGATAAATAAAAAAACTCATGTTATAATAAAAATATGCGAGACAAACAAGTAGAAAGATTAATAAAAGCCGAAGAGAAAAGGCAAAGAGAGGGCTTGGAGCTTATTCCCTCCGAGAATTATGTTTCTAAAGATGTCTTAGAAGCGAATGGTTCGGTATTTACAAATAAATATTCTGAAGGTTATCCGGGGCGCAGATATTATGGAGGGCAAGATTTTACGGATGCGATTGAACGTCTGGCAATCGAGCGTGTCTGTAAATTATTTAATTGCAAATTTGCTAATGTTCAACCACACTCTGGCGCTCCCGCCAATTTGGCTGTTTACGCTGCGCTTTTGGAACCCGGAGACACAGTTCTTGGTATGGATCTTTCACACGGAGGACACCTCACGCATGGACACCCGATGACTCTTCCCGCGAAGATATATAAATTTGTTACCTATAAAATGAAAAATCCAGATACGGGGGAAATTGATTTTGAAAATTTGCGTAAAACCGCGATAGAAAAAAAACCAAAATTAATCATTGCTGGATTCTCGGCATATCCTCGAACACTCGATTATAAAAAGTTTGTGGAAATTGCTCGGGAAGTAGGCGCTATCACTATGGCGGATATGGCGCACATTGCCGGACTTATTGCCGCTGGCGTTTTACGCAATCCATTTGATGATGGATTTGATATTATCACTTCTACTACCCACAAGACTCTTCGGGGTCCACGCGGAGGAATAATTCTCACTCGGGAGAGTGAAGAAATAGCCAAGAAAATCGATAAAGCTATTTTTCCTGGAATCCAAGGCGGACCGCATATGCACATAATTGCCGCCAAAGCGGTAGCTTTTGGAGAAGCGATGACCCCCAAGTATAAAAAATACGCAGAGCAGATTTTAAAAAATGCCAAAGCGATGGCAGAAATTTTTCGCCAACACAATATCCGCTTGATTGGTGGCGGTACGGACAATCATCTTATTCTGGCTGACGTATTTGGTTCTTTGGGAGTGACCGGAAAAGAAGCGCAGACGGTGCTTGATGAAGTAGGGATAACACTCAATATGAATTCTATTGCGGGAGATATCAGAAAACCCCTTGATCCTTCTGGGATTAGATTTGGCACGCCAGCTATCACCACCAGAGGTTTTAAGGAGAAAGAATGCAAACGGGTCGCGGAACTTATGATTCAGGTCTTGAAAAATAAAGATGATAAGAAATTGAAAGAATCTGCGCATAAAGAAATCAAAACTCTTGCCAAGAAGTTTCCAATACCAAAAAGATTTGTGTAGAAAATTAATTTTCAATTTAGGTGTTTTTCTGCTATATTTTAGGTATGGCGAAAAGAGGCAAACTCATAGTGATCGATGGCACAGACGGAAGCGGGAAGGCGACGCAAGTCAAACTCTTGGGCGCGCGACTTATCAAAGATGGTTATACCGTCAGACTTTTTGATTTTCCAGAATATTATAAAAACTTTTTCGGCAAATTTATCGGGCACTGTCTATCGGAGCAATATTATAATTGGATAAATATTCATCCTAAAATTGCTTCTATCGCCTATGCGGCCGATCGGTGGGAATCTTCCGAAGAAATAAAAAATTGGTTAAAGAAAGGTTATATAATTCTTTCAAACAGATATGTGAGCGCCAATCAAATTCACCAAGGCGGAAAAATTGTCAATACTAAGAAACGTAAAAATTTTATAAGATGGCTGGATGAAATGGAATATAAAGTTTTTAAGGTTCCGAGACCGGAGGCTGTTTTTTATTTGCACGTTCCGATGAATATTATTTTAAAGTTGATAAAGGAACGCAACCGGATAAATTCTCGGGCGTATACGGGAAAGCGGAAGGATATTATGGAGGGAAACATTCCGTATTTAACCAATTCTCATAAAACAGCGCTATGGCTTTCAAAGACGCAAAAGGGTTGGATTAAAATAGAATGCGCAAAAAATGGCCAGATAGAAACTCGCGAAAATATTCATCAAGAAATTTATAGAAAGGTTAAAAAAGTTTTGAAATAAAATTATTTAAATGATTATAAAAATAAAAAAAATTAAAGAAAACGCAAAATTGCCCAAATATCATCATCCGGGAGATGTGGGTATGGATTTGTATACGATGGAAACAGTCACGGTAAAGCCAGGTGAGCAGCATCGTTTTTGGCATGGATTTGCGCTAGAATTTTCTCTAGGCTATGGGGCTTTCATTATGGATAAAGGCAGTATTTCAAAGGCAGGGTTTGTTCATACGGGTGGAGTTTTTGATGCAGGATATAGAGGTGAATATAATACGCTTTTAGTAAATTTGTCAGACAAGAGTTATACTTTTGAAGAAGGTGATAAAGTTTCGCAACTTGTAATCTTGCCCGTAGCCATTGGAGAGCTAGAAGAAACCGAGATACTCAGTGAGTCCGCTCGGGGTGAAAATAGATTTGGAAGTACGGGGAAAAAATAATATAATAATGTTTTTAAAAAAATTTTTATCAAAAAATCGCTAAAATTGTAAATGCCAGAAAAAATAAAAAATTTAATAAAAAAAATTCTTAGAAATCTGAAAATAGAAGAATCTAATTTTGTGGTGGAACATCCGGAAGATTTTAAAAATGGAGATTACTCCACGAATGTGGCTATGGTTTGTGCTAAAAAATCAAAAATAAATCCAAAAGAACTGGCGGAGAAAATAAAAAGAGAACTCGAAAAAAAATTGTCAAAAGAAATTGGAAAAATAGATCTGGCCGACCCAGGTTTTATAAATTTTTTTTTAGCCCGTAAATTTTTTGCTGAAAATGTTGAAGAAATTTTGAATAAGGGAGAAAATGTTGGGAAAAATGATGTTTTGATTGACCAGAAAATAATGATTGAATATACCGACCCGAATCCTTTTAAACCTTTTCATATTGGGCATTTGATGACAAACGCGATTGGTGAATCAATGGCGAGAATCTTAGAACATTCAGGAGCGGAAGTGTCTCGGGCCAATTATCAGGGCGATGTTGGGCTTCATGTGGCGAAAGCCATATATAGTCTTTTGAAAGATAAAAAATTACAAGACAAAAAAAGCTCTTCTATTATCCAAGCGGCCAACATAGGAAAAGCTTACACGCAAGGCGCCCAAGCTTATGAAAGTAATTCGGTCAGTCAGCTTGTGGCAAAAAAAGAAATAGATAAGATAAATAAAAAAATTTATGATAAAACTGACAAAAAAATAAATGAAATATATAATTGGGGTTTCAAGGTGACAATGAAAGCCTTCGAAGATTTATATAGAGTTCTCGGTACAAAATTCGAATTCTATTTCCTAGAGAGCCAGATGGCGCCGATTGGGGAGAGGATTGTTAAAGATAATTTAGGCAAAGTTTTTGAAAAGTCAGACGGGGCTATTGTATTTAAGGCTGAAAAACATGATCCGAAGCTACACACTCGAGTTTTTATCACTTCGGAGGGTTTGCCCACTTATGAGACTAAAGAGCTGGGATTAACAGAAGAGAAATTTAATACAGACCCGGATATGAATTTATCAATTGTTGTTACTGCCAATGAACAAGCGGATTATATGAAAGTGGTTGCCAAAGTTATTTCCTTAATTCATCCTGAGCATGAGAAAAAAATGTTTCATATAACCCATGGGATGATGAAGTTGGCTGATGGTAAAATGAGTTCTCGCAAAGGCAACACGGTGACTGGAGAGTCGCTCATTCGAGACACTATTTCACTAATCGGAGAAAAAATAAAAGAGCGTAATTTTTCTGAAAAAGAAAGAAAGAAAATTGCTTCCGATGTCGGCGTCTCGGCCATAAAATATTCAGTGCTCAAGCAAGCAACTGGTGGAGACATTATTTATAATTTTGAAGAATCTATTTCTTTTGAAGGAGATTCTGGCCCGTATCTGCAATATTCTTACGTTCGCGCAAATTCCGTTTTGGAAAAAGCGAAAAAGGAAGATATCCTTCCAGACCCTCAGGCTTTCCCGCCTGAAATTTTTGAAGTAGAAAAATTATTATACCGATTTCCTGAAATCGTGTTACGATCGGCGAGAGAATATGAACCGCATTACATTGCGAATTATTTGATAGAAGTGGCCCGCGCGTTTAATAGTTTTTATGGCAATATATCCATCGTGGACAAGAGAGATAAAACTTCAGCCTACAAAGTGGCTTTAACCTATGCCTTTACTTTCGTGATGAAAACAGGCCTCCATCTGCTCGGTATTGTTGTCCCGGAGAAGATGTAATAGAATGGAAAATAAAAGTACAACAAAAAAGTCAGAGGTGGCTCTTCGCGAAGAAGCTGTTTTGAAGTTTTGGAAAGAAAATAAAATTTTTGAAAAGTCTTTGATTAAAAAGGCTCCGAAAGGCAACTATGTTTTTTATGATGGCCCGCCTTTTGCCACCGGGCTCATGCATTATGGACATATTTTAGGTAGTACAGCCAAAGATGCGATCGCGCGCTATCAAACCATGAGAGGCTATCGTGTTCTTAGAAAATGGGGTTGGGATTGTCATGGTTTGCCGATTGAGAATATTGTTGAAAAAGATTTGAATATTGCTGGACATCAGGAGATAGAAAAGTTTGGCATAGATCTTTTTGTGGAACACGCGCGCAGTAAAGTTTTACAATATGACAAAAAATGGGAAAGCGGGGTAGAGCGCATCGGAAGATGGGTGGATTTTCGCGGTGGTTACAAAACGATGGACAATACTTTTATTGAATCCGTTTGGTGGGCATTTAGTGAATTAAATAAAAAAGGTCTTATTTATGAGGGGGTGAAGGTTTTGGCTTATTGCGCGAGGTGTGAAACACCCATAGCGAACTCTGAAATAGCGATGGATAACAGTTATAAAGATATTACGGATATTTCTGTTTATGTAAAATTTGAGTTGGAAGATGAACCCGGTACATACTTTCTTACGTGGACTACGACTCCATGGACTTTGCCCGGGAATACCGCGATTGCGGTCAATAAAGATATTTCTTATGTAAAAATAAAAATAGGGAACAATATGTTGATTCTGGCCCAAGAAACATTGCAAAGCGTGTTGAAAGATAAGGAATATTCTATATTGGGTGAAGTTAAAGGAAAAGATTTATTGGGCAAAAAATACAAACCGGTTTTCCCATATTATCAAAATATTGATCTGCCGAATAAAAAAAATATTTGGAAAGTTTGGCATGCGGACTTTGTGACTACCGAAAAAGGCACGGGTCTGGCGCACGAAGCGTCCGCTTTCGGAGAAGACGATATGAATCTCGCCAAGCAGAATGACCTCCCTTGGATTATTCACGTGGATGAGACAGGTAGATTTAAAAAGGAAGTGACGGATTTTGCCGGCTTGAAAGTAAAACCGAAAGATACGCCGGAAGACAAAGACGCTCATCTGCGGGCGGACATTGAAGTGATTAAATATTTACAAAAAACAGGAGCCTATTTTGAGAAAGAAAAAATAATCCATTCATATCCACATTGTATGCGTTGTGACACGCCAATTATTTATTATGCGTTGTCTTCTTGGTTTATAAATATTCAAAAAGTCAAGAAACAAATAATTCAAAAAGCGAATGCAATGCGCTGGGTTCCTCCACATTTAAAAGAAGGAAGATTTAAAAATATAGTTGAAAATGCGCCTGATTGGAATGTCTCCAGAAACCGTTACTGGGCTTCACCCTTGCCTGTTTGGAAGTGTCTAAAATGCGCGGAGAAAATTTTTATCGGTTCTCTTTCCGATCTGAAAGCCAAAACAAAAAAGTCCAATAATAAATATTTTGTGATGCGCCATGGGGAAGCAGAAAGTAATGTCAAAAGCAATCTGCATGGCGTCGTCTCTTCTCTGGTGGAAAATATCGACCATTTGACGAAAAATGGAGAGGAACAAGTGCAAAAAACTGCCAAAGAATTAAAAAATAAAAATATTGATCTTGTTTTTGTTTCGCCTTTTATGCGTACTCGCGAGACGTTCCATGTTTTAAAAGAAAGCTTGGGGTTAAAAGATGAGCAAGTGATTTTTGATAAAAGATTGGGAGAATTAGATGCGGGAGATTTTGAAGGCAAACCTTGGGATGAGTATAAGAGTATGTTTAAAAACGCCAGAGAAAGGTTTTTAAATCCGATTCATGGCGGAGAATCATTGCTTGATGTGAAAAAGAGAGTCGGAAATATCTTTTATGAATTTGAAGAAAAATACCAGAACAAAAATATACTAATAATTTCACACGGGGCTCCGCTTTGGATGCTTTTTTCTATATTGAATGGATATAATGTCAATGAGTCTATTTCTATGACTGGCGGATTATTCAGACATTCAGAAGAAGTTGAGAAAGGAGTGTCTGGCCAATTTCATCTTTTTGCAAATGCGGAATATAGAGTCGTTAATTTTATTCCTATTCCACATAATTCCGATTATGAACTTGATTATCATCGACCCTATATCGACAACCTGAAACTTATCTGCCATTGCCAATCCGAAATGAAGAGAGTGCCGGAAGTTCTTGATTCTTGGTTCGAATCTGGCTCTATGCCTTTTGCTCAAGATCATTATCCATTTGAGAATCCGGATTGGCAGAAAAATAATTTTCCGGCTGGTTTCGTGGCTGAATATATTGCTCAGACCAGAACGTGGTTTTACTATACTCATGTTCTTTCCACTGTTCTTTTTAAGCACGCGCCATTTGACAATGTTGTCACGACTGGCACCCTCCTTGCTTCGGATGGTCAAAAAATATCAAAATCAAAAAAGAACTATCCGGATCCGTGGATATTTATAGACAAATACGGGGTTGATGCATTGCGTATTTATTTAATGACTAGTCCGTTAATGAAAGGAGAAGATGTGAATTTTTCAGAAAAATCGGTCCAAGAAATTTCGAGCAAAATAATAGGACGACTTGGTAATGTGGTTTCTTTTTATGAATTGTACCGTGATCGTTCGCTAGAAATTGCGACTGGTAATTCAAAGTTCAGTTCTAATATGCTCGATCAGTGGATTTTGGCGCGCCTGAATCAACTAATAAGTGAAGTTACAGATGGCATGGAAACATACGATATAAATGAAGCTTCTCGCCCGATTGAAAATTTTATAGAAGATCTTTCGATCTGGTACTTGCGTCGTTCTCGTGAGCGAATCAAGGAAGAGGGCAAAAAAGCTCTCGGCCGTAGATCTCCGGGCGAGGCCAAACAAACTTTATATTTTATTTTAAAAACTGTGGCTAAAATTATGGCTCCTTTTGCACCATTCACGGCGGAAGATATCTGGTTGAAATTGAAAAACGAGAAAGATGCAGAAAGCGTGCATTTGGGAAAATGGCCAGAAGCGGGGAAAATAAATAGAAAAATCATAGATGAAATGAGAATAGTTCGCGCTATTGCTTCTTTTGGGCTTGAAGCTCGTCAAAAAGAAAAAATTCAAGTTCGTCAGCCCCTAAATAAATTGGAAGTTAAAAATTTTGACTTAGGAGAAGAATATATTAAGCTTTTAAAAGATGAATTGAACGTAAAAGAAGTAAAACAGAATAAAAATATCAAAGCCGAAGTTGTTCTTGACATAAACATAACTCCGGAATTAAAACAAGAAGGGAACTATCGCGAATTGGCGCGGGCTTTACAAGATATGAGGAAAGAAATTGGATTGACGCCAAACGATATTGTTTCACTCACTTTTGAAACAAATGACTTGGGTAAAAAATTGATAAAAAAATTTGAAGCTGATCTAAAAAAAACTGTTCTGGCATCTGAGCTAGAATTTAAAAAAAATGATGGCAAAGAAATTAAAATAGATGAATTGGTTTTTAAGGTAAAAATTGAAAAATAAAAGATGAAGTTAATTCTTTTTGAATCAGAAGAAGTTGCAAGCAGAACCTGTAAAAATTGTTAACACGTCAGAGGATCTGATAAAAATTATTAAATAAATTTAATGTGGTAAAATAGAAAGGTACTGAAATACGCTATCGCTGAGTTTGCTACCTTTTTATTTTTTCTATATAATATATTTATGTCTATCATATCGAACATTTTAGAAGAATTAAGTCATACTACCATCCCTTACAAAGGTACGCATGTGAATTTATTTGGTTTGCCAAAATTATCTTTGTATAAATATGGATCTCTTAAATCTGGAATCAGCCAATTAAGAAAGAAAAAATATATCGCCAAGAGTGGTTCTGCATGGTTTTTGACCTCCAAAGGAAAAAAGTATCTTGCAGAAAAATATGATTCTTTAATCCAATTCAATTCTCCTTTCTTAAAAAATGACTCTAAAAATTTGCTAATTATGTTTGATATACCAGAGGCTAAAAAAGCTGAGAGGGAATGGCTTAGGTGGCATCTCAAAAAATTTAACTATGTTCTAATTCAGAAAAGCGTCTGGCGAGGACCTTCTCCGTTACCAAAAGAGTTTCTTGATTATATTAAGAAAATAAAGCTTCAAGACCATTTGAAAATGCTTAAGATTTCAAGAATTAGTTAATCTGAGAAAGGTACTAAACTTCGCTATCGCAGACAATAGTACCTTTGGTTGTTTTCTTTAATTCTTAATTTTGTGATAAAATAGAAGAATGGAAAGAAAATTTATTTGTGGCAATAAATATACAATTTCAGCAACCAATACTATTGGATTACCAGTTTCATTAGAAAATTTACCGAAAGAAGTGGGAATAGATAACAATACATTATCATTAAAGTCCTCTTTTCATGTTAGTTTGGTGTGTATTAGTGAAATTATAAAAAAATACAAGATCTCAATTCCTGACTTTAAAAATTTAGTAGTGACAGATTTTTGTGATTTTGTAGAAAAAAATGATATAGATATTTTAAATTATACTGAGGAATTTAGATTTGCTGAAAAAAATGATCTAAAAACAGTAGTCGTTATGTGTAAAGTGTTAAATCTGGATAAATTCTTTGAAATTATAAATAAAAAATATGGATTAGAGGTAGAATATCCACCTACCCACGTGACTCTGTATACTCTTGAGGGCAAACTTGGTATTTTTCTGATTAATACCAATGATATAAAAAGTTTAACAAAACCCATTGCAAATCCGATAGGTCATTCATTGTAATTCTCATGCACCACATTTTTCACACAGAAGGAATAATATTAGACAGTCGTAATTTTGGCGAAGCCGGAAAATATTATTCTATTTTTACTCGTAATTTGGGTATGATCACGGCCACGGCCTCGGGGGTGCGGAAGATGTCTTCAAAATTGCGTTTTGTTTTGCAAGATTTTGCATATCTTAAAATTGATTTCGTGCAAGGTAGGAATATCTTTCGGGTGACGAATGCATCAAAAACAAATGTGTTAGAACAAATTATTAAAACACCGGAAACTTTTAAAATTTTTGCGAATATTGCGCGCTTATTAAAACGTCTACTGGCCGGCATTGAACCGAATGAAGCCCTGTTTGTTGATTTACTCCAAGGTCTATTTATTTTAGAAAAAAGCGTAACAAAAGAAGACTTGCTTAATATTGAAACAATTATCATTTTGCGTATACTAAATAATTTGGGATATATAGGCGAAAATGAAATACTCCAAAATCTTATCAAATCTCCGTTTGAGGAAAATCTAGTGTTTGAAGTTTCCAGAGATAGGACCAAGGTATTGCGCCAAATAAACAAGGCGCTTAAAGAGACACATTTATAGATGGAGATATTAAATTACAAGAAATTAGATGCTTCTTCTGATTTTTTCTTTTAGGTGGTACAATTCTAGAATGTCATTAAATGATAGGGATAAACTAAACAGAATAGAAGAACTCAAAGGCAAGCTTTTCAGTAAAAATTATCAAACAAAAATAGAACACCAAGATAATTTTACACGTTTAAATAGAGAAGACGTGCCGGATACATGGGAAAGTGGCAAGAAAGTTGAAGCTGACCCTTTTTCCAATCAAGATAAATTTTTTATGAAGACTTCTATTTTTAAGAATTTTTTTATATTTTCATTAGTTTTTTTTATCCTCACTTTGGGATATGCTTCCTATGTATTCTTTTCTAAAGGAAACACTGTGTCTAATGATAATATTGATATTTCGATACTTGGAAATAATTTCACGGCTGGTGGAGAAGACTTGTCACTTGTTGTTGGTGTTACAAATAAAAATAGTTCTGCGCTCGACTTAGCAGATTTTATTATTAAATATCCAAAGGGATCTTCGGATATTCTGGATTCTAGTGCAGGCCCAGATTCATCGGCAAGAACTGAAACGAGTCGTGTGTCTTTAGGTACGATTCCGGCTGGGGCAGTACGCAATGAAAATATAAAATTAGTGCTTTTCGGGCAACCAGGATCCGTGCGTCCTGTAAAAATTTCTCTAGAGTATCGAGTCGAGGGATCAAATGCTATTTTTGTAAAAGAAAAATCTTACAATGTTACCATAAATTCTACACCTCTGGATCTTTTTGTCAATGCGCCTCTGACCGTAAGTCCCAATCAAAATATCACTCTCAATATTAAAGTGACACTTAACGCTACAAGACCAGTTTCCAGAATACTGCTTAAGCTTGATTATCCAGTTGGGTTTCAATTTGCATCATCTATTCCAGCTCCCTCTCTTGGCAATAATACCTGGAATTTAGGAGATCTTGCCTCTGGCGCGGAGCGTAATATATCTCTGACCGGTAAAATGATTGATGTTGTTGACGGAGAAGAAAAAAGTTTCCACATCTTTAGCGGGTCGCAATCTAGCGCCGATAAGTCTATGATTGATGTTGTTTTTAATTCTCTGCCCTATACCGTTACAATAAAAAAGCCTTTCATCGAGGTAAAGCTTTTTATAAATGGCGTATCAGGGAGAGAGTACGCGACAGACATAAAAACCCCCATCCGTGGCGAAATAAAGTGGATAAATAATTTAGATACAAAAGTGAATGATTTGTCGATTCAGGCAAAAATCTCCGGAAATGCGGTTGATCGTAAAACAGTCAGTGCCCAACAAGGTTTTTATGATTCTTTAAAAGATATAATAACTTGGGATAAAAATTCCGTAAATAATTTTAAAGAAGCAAACCCAGGCGATTCTGGGTCTGTAAGTTTTTCTATTTCTCCACTTTCTTTATTCTCGGCTGCAGGCGGGATGCTTTCTGACCCTTCTATCAATATAAATATCTCTATTTCCGGCAAGCAACTTGTTTCTGGCTATGCCACAGCTGATTTAAATAATTCTGACTCAGGAATAGTCCGGATTATTTCTGATGTTGGATTTACGTCCAAGGTTCTTTATTATTCTGGATTTTTTACTAACACCGGCTCAATACCTCCAAAAGTTGAGAAACAAACAACTTATACAATAGTCTGGTCTCTTTCCAATACAGCAAATAATATTTCAAAAGCGGTTATCCATTCTTCCATTCCTTCCTGGGTAAGTTTTGTCGGACTAATAGTGCCCTCGGACGAAGATTTAACTTATAATTCTTCCACCAAAGAAATAATTTGGAATATAGGCAGTATCCCGAAAGGTGCTGGTATCACTACCACAAACAAAAGCGTTTCCTTTCAAATTGTCTTTACTCCTTCACTTTCTCAAGTTGGCACTATTCCAATTCTTTTAAATGATGCAGTTTTGACGGGGCATGATGATTTTGCTAATGTAGATGTGAAATTAAGCAAGACGTCGCTTCGCACACAGTTAGACAATGACCCTCAATTCCCGCCGGCTGGGGGCACGGTAGTTAATTAATTAATCCGGAGGGTAATTTTGCTGAATTATATGCGAGAAAAAAAAATGAATAAAGATCCAAAGAATGATTTAATGGAAAAAATAGTTTCACTTTGTAAAAGGCGTGGATTTATTTTCCAAGGTTCGGAAATATATGGTGGGCTAGCTGGTACCTATGATTGGGGGCATTTTGGTTTGACTTTGAAGAATAACATTAAGCAATTTTGGTGGAAAAAATTCGTAGATTCCAGGATAGATATGTATGGAATAGACACGGCTATTTTAATGAATAGAAAAGTTTGGGAAGCTTCAGGGCACGTAGCCGGGTTTTCTGAACCGCTGGTAGAGTGTGAAAAGTGCCAGAGACGGTTTCGCGCTGATCAAATTGAAGATGCAAAAAAGTGCGCCGAATGCGGAGGCAAATTGGGGGAAAAGAAACAATTTAATATGATGTTTACCACCCAAATAGGCGCAATGGAAGATTCGGTTGCCACTGTTTATCTAAGGCCGGAAACAGCGCAGGGAATGTTTGTTAATTTTAAAAACACAGTGGATGCTTTTCACCCTAGACTGCCCTTTGGGATGGCGCAAATCGGTAAGGCCTTTAGGAATGAGATTACGCCTAGAGATTTTCTTTTTCGAGAGCGAGAATTTGAACAAATGGAGATTGAGTATTTTATCAGACAAGAAGATTGGGAAAAATATTTTGAATATTGGAAAGATGAGATGCTCGACTTTATGGAAGAGATCGGACTCGATATGGCAAAAGTTCACGAACTGGAAGTGGCCAAGGAAGATAGAGCGCATTATTCCAGCCGGACAGTTGATTTTGAATTTGACTATCCTTTCGGGAAAAAAGAACTTTTTGGTCTTGCTTATAGGACAGATTTTGACTTAAAAAATCATAAACTCGAATACATAGATGAAGAAAAAGGGGGAAAGATGATTCCACATGTCATTGAGCCGACTTTTGGTGTCGACCGGGCCGTTCTTGCTCTGATTCTTTCTGTTTACACTGAAGAGAATAAAGACGAGGAAATACGTTCCTATTTAAAATTTAAACCCAATATTGCTCCCGTAATCTGTGCTGTTTCGCCCTTGCTTAAAAACAAACCAAAACTTGTAGAATACGCCAGCACAAAAGTGTTTGCTCAGCTTAAAGCGGAATTTGGTCGTGTCGCCTGGGATGACAATGGCAATATTGGCAAGCGTTATCGCCGGCAAGATGAAATTGGCACGCCATTTTGCATTGTGGTTGATTTTGACACTTTGGCTGATAACTCAGTGACCGTGCGGGACAGAGATACTGGGAAACAAGAAAGAGTAAAAGTTTCTGATTTAAAAAATTATATAAAAGAGAAAATAAATTAATAAAGATTCATTGTCGTTGAAGGTAAGAAATTTAAAGAAAAATCTTGAATTTTCTTCAGGATTTACTATAATAATGCTATAGCATACTTATAGTCAATGTTAGTAGCAACAAATAATATGGGACAGTTAGAAAAAGAATCAAAGAAAAGAACTCGCAAGGCTAATCTTCAAAAAGCTATTTTGACTGCAATTTTTGTCATAGGTGGACTTGGTGTCGCTTTGATAGCCCCAAAAATGACAAAAATTTTAAGTAAATTAGAACCGGAGTTTATGAAAAGTAAATTTCGTAAATATTCTTTCAATCGTTCTTTAGAGAGGTTAAAAAAGAATGAATTAATTTTATGGAAGAAGGTAGATAATAGAAATTTTGCACAGCTGACCTCGAAAGGCGAAGCAAAATTGCGACAATTGGAAATAAATGATTACAAAATAAAAAAGCCCAGAAAATGGGATGGGAAATGGCGGCTTCTCACTTTTGATATTAAAGAGGAAAGGAAAAGTTTAAGAAATAGAGTTCGACATACTTTAAGGCAGATAGGTTTTGTTCGTTTACAAGATAGTGTATGGGTTTATCCTTATGATTGTGAAGATTTGATAATGTTGCTCAAAGTAGATTTTAAAGTAGGTAGAGATTTAATTTATATAATTGCGGATAGCATCGAAAATGACAAGAATCTTCGAAGGGAATTTAATTTATGAGTTCAGTCAGGTTTAAACTATAATTATGCTATAGCATAAAAATAGTCAATAAATTTAAATTATGTAAGATGTGGTTTTTGTGATATATTTTATTTATGCAAAAAGGGATTGATTATATCGGTGTTTCCGTTGGTTATGTTTGTCATGATGGTAAGGGAAATTATCTTATGAATAAAAGAGGTCTAAATTGTCGCGACGAACATGGCGTTTGGGATTTTGGTGGTGGTAGTCTTGAAATTGGGGAAACAGTTGAAGCTTGTTTTAAAAAAGAATTAAAAGAAGAGTACGGTGTTAACCCAATGGCATATAATCTTTTAGGTTATATGGATGTCTTCAGAAATCTAGATGCTCAAAATACGCATTGGATTAATATAACCTTTTTAGTTTTGGTTGATCCATCTAAAGTTATTAATGGTGAGCCTCATAAATTTGACAATCTAGGATGGTTTCGACTTGATAAACTTCCAACATCTTTGCACTCAGTAGTTCCTATTATTTTAGAAAAATTTAAAAATCAATTACCTTAAATTATGAAATTCTCAAAAAAAGTTTTAAATAACGGACTGCGGGTGATCACCGTGCCAATGAAAGATAACGAGACGGTGACGGTGTTGGTCTTAGTGGAAGCTGGATCAAAATATGAAACAAAAAAGATAAATGGGATTTCCCATTTTTTGGAACATATGTGTTTTAAAGGCACTCTTAAGAGACCCAAGGCTATTGATATTTCAAAAGAATTAGACGTATTGGGAAGTCAGTACAACGCTTTTACCGCGCAAGAATACACGGGATATTATGCCAAATCTGATGCTCGCCATTTTGATCGAATTTTTGATATTGTGTCAGATATATATCTCAATTCTACTTTTCCAGATGTGGAGATGCAGAAAGAAAAAGGCGTGATTATAGAGGAGATAAATATGTATAAAGATATGCTCCACAAGCACGTGCAGGATTTGCTGATGAAGTTGCTTTATGGAGACCAGCCAGCAGGCTGGAAGATCGCGGGTTCCAAGGCAAATATTTTAAATATGAAACGGGAAGATTTTATCAATTATCATCAGAAACATTATTTGCCAGAAGCGACTGTGTTAACTGTCGCTGGACAAGTGACAGAAAAGCAAGTAATGAGCGAAGTAAAAAAAATTTTTGGCAAGGTTGCGCGTGGCAACAAAGGTCCTAAAGTAAAAGTGAAAGAAAAACAAAAATATCCGCAGGTATTGATTAACTATAAAAAAACAGACCAGACGCATTTTATTTTAGGTGTACGCACTTATGATTTATTTAGTCGGGAAAATGTAATTCTTTCTGTGCTGGGTGGAGTACTCGGTGGGGGAATGAGTTCACGTCTTTTTATCAAACTTCGGGAAGAGATGGGTGTCGGTTATTATGTTCGTGCATCTAATGATTCTTATACGGATCATGGATTCTTTCAAATTTCCGCCGGAGTGGATAATAAAAGGATTGATGAAGTATTGCAGGCAATACTTCTTGAATGCAAAAAATTAAAAAATTACCAGGTTACTCCCGAAGAATTAAATAAAGTTAAGGAGTTTTTAATAGGTAATATGAAATTATCTCTGGAGTCGAGTGACGATATCGCGAATTTTTACGGTGGACAAGAACTTTTAAAACATAAAATTCAGGAAGCCTCCGAGAAAGCTGAAGAAATACGCAAGGTTACAGCCAATCAAATCCAAAATTTAGCCAAAGATATTTTTACGAATAAAAAGCTTAATTTAGCGCTTATTGGGCCTTTTACCACTCAGACCCGGTTTTTGAAAATACTGAAATTTTAATCTTCTACTCTCTTCATTTTTATGGTATCATATTTCTATGTTTGAAAAAAACGCCACCACTTCTATTTCTATCACTACCGAGACGATGGTTCGAGCGGTGCTCGTTCTGCTCTGTTTCTTTTTGTTATGGTTCTTGCGAGATTTAGGCTTTATAGTTTTAACCTCTATCGTGATTGCTTCTTTTGTGGAATCAGCTGTCCCTTATTTTAGAAAAGTGGGGATTAATAGGGTGTTTGGGATTGTGATTTTGTATGTTCTGTCGCTTCTTACTTTAGCCGGATTATTTTATCTTTTTGCCCCGCTTTTGATAACTGAAGTTTATAATTTTTCCACCTTTATTTCGACTTACATACCAGGTGTCTCTTTTTTAGATTATTTTCAAAATGAAGCATTCTCTGGCGCTAAGGACATAGTGAATACCCTCGGAAGCAACTTTTCGCTGACTACATTATTTTCAGTCTCCAAAGCTTTCATTTTGAATATTTCGGGGGGATTTTTTCAAATATTTTCGGCTGTCTTTGGAAGCGTTTTCAATTTTATATTGATTATCCTTGTTTCTTTTTATCTTTCAATTCAAGAAAAGGGAATAGAAAATTTCCTTCGACTTATTTTTCCAATTCAACGTGAAGATTATGTGGTGGATCTTTGGGAGCGCTCTCGCCGTAAGATTGCCTTATGGATGAAAGGGCAGATGGTTTTGGGAATGGTCGTGGCCGTTCTCATTTATTTAACACTTTCACTCTTGGGTATAGAGTATGCGCTTCTTCTAGCCATTATTACAGGAGTAATGGAAATGATTCCTTATGGTATTTGGGTTGCTCTGATTCCAGCTTTTACTTTTTCCTACCTTTCCAACGGAATTTCAAGTGCCTTGATGGTGACTGGGGCTTATCTCATCATTCATCAATTTGAAGTTTTCCTTTTTGCTCCGCTTATTATTAAAAAGATAGTGGGTCTTTCACCGATCGTCATCATTTTATCCGCTTTGATCGGTTTTGAATTGGGTGGATTTTGGGGATTAGTGCTGGCCATTCCAGTGGCGGTTATTGTGATGGAATTTCTGAGTGATATTGAAAAGAATAAGACTTTAGCTCGAACAAACAAGTAATGAAAAAAGATAGTTTTTATATCACCACGACGATTCCTTATGTGAATGCTGATCCTCATATTGGTTTTGCTTTTGAAATTGTGCAATCAGATGCCATTGCGAGATATCAGCGTCTTATCGGAAAAGATGTTTTTTTTAGCACTGGCACGGACGAGTATGGTCAAAAGATTTGGGAAGCGAGTAAAAAAGAAGGTAAAAATGTGCAAGATTATGTTGATTATTATGCGCAAAAATTTTTAGAGCTCAAAAACGTGCTTAATCTTTCGTATGATAATTTTATTAGAACCACCAGTAAAGAACATATTTTAGCAGTTCAAGAATTTTGGCGTCTGTGTGACGCGAAAGGGGACATTTATAAAAAGACCTATCGAGGACTTTATTGCGTCGGATGCGAAAAATTTATTACGGGAAAAGATCTTCTGGACGACAAGTGTTCGCTTCATCTGACCCAAAAACCCGAGATGATTGAAGAAGAAAATTATTTTTTTAGATTGACAAATTATAAAAAGCAACTTCTGGAATATCTTTCCAATGAAAAAGTTATTTTTCCAGAATGGCGCAGAGCCGAAGCTATAAGTTTTGTAGAAAACGATCTGGAAGATTTTTCAATCTCGCGCGACCGAAAACGTTTTTCCTGGGGAATACCGATACTGGGAGATAATACGCAAGTTATGTATGTTTGGTTTGGCGCTCTTATAAATTACATTTCAACCTTAAGATGGCCCGACAATAGAGGAGCTTTTGAAAAATTTTGGCGAGATGGAGAAACAGTTCAAACGGCCGGTAAAGATATGGTGAAATTCCAATCAGTAATGTGGCAAGGAATGTTGCTGTCGGCCGATTTGCCCACCACTGACTCTATTCTCTATCATGGTTTTATCACGGGCGAGGGTGGAATTAAAATGTCCAAATCTATCGGCAATGTGATAAATCCAGCCGATATTGTGAAAGAATATGGCACAGACGCGCTACGATATTTTCTTTTGCGGGAGATATCCACTTTTGAAGACAGTCCGTTCACAATAAAACGTTTCAAGGAGGTTTATAACTCTGGTTTAGCCAATGGACTTGGAAATTTGGTTTCGCGCATATTGACACTTTCCGAAAAATACCTAGATAGATGTCCGGAAATTCCCGAAAAATCTGATTTCAATAAATACTTCAGTTTTTTTGAAAAGTTCGATATCAAGCAAGCGGTGGATTATATTTGGAACGAGATCGGAGAACTTGATAAGTTTATTCAAGAGAAACAACCATTCAAAGTTGTGAAAATAGACGAAAAAAAAGGAAAAGAATTAATTTCCAATATGGTTCTTCGTTTATATCAAATTGCCAGAATGCTAAATCCGATAATGCCAGAAACAAATATCATCCTTAAAAAATTGATAAAAGAAAACAAAAAACCGAAGAAACCTCTTTTTTTACGCAAAGAATAATATGATGCCAAAATACATAGACATCCACAGTCACGTCAATTTTAAAGTCTTTAACGAAGACAAAGATGAGGTTCTAAAGCGTTCTTTTGAGAACGATACTTGGGTAATAAATGTCGGTACGCAAGCAGATACTTCCCAAAAGGCGGTTGAAATAGCCAATCAACACAAAGAAGGCGTGTATGCTATCGTCGGTTTACATCCAATCCATACTGGCGTTTCTTATCATGATAAAAAGGAATTGGGCGAAGGCGGAAAAGAATTCGCTTCTCGGGGAGAAGTTTTTAATAAAGAATTTTACCGAGCGCTTTTGAAAGACCCGAAGGTAGTTGGTATCGGCGAGTGTGGGTTGGATTATTATCGTTGCACGGAAGAATCAATTTCAAAACAGAAAAAAGCTTTTATCGAGCAGATAGAACTTGCCAATGAATTTGATAAGTCGCTGATGTTGCATATACGCCATGGCGTAAATCATATTGAGCATAACGCGTATCTCGACACTCTTGAAATTTTAAAAGCTCATTCAAAAGTAAAAGGCAATGTACATTTTTTTGCTGGGACTTGGGAAGAAGCAAAAGCGTTTTTGAATTTCGGTTTCACTCTTTCTTTTACCGGGGTTATCACTTTTACAAAAGATTATGACGAAATTATTAGAAATACGTCGCTTAATATGATTATGTCAGAGACGGATGCTCCGTACGTTACCCCTGTTCCTTTTCGAGGCAAAAGGAATGAGCCCGCTTACGTAAAACAAGTGGTCAAAAGAATCGCCGAGATTAAGAATATATCTGAATCGGAAGTAGCCCTGGCTATTATTGCTAATGCCAGGCGAGTTTTTAAGATTTAAATATAAATTTTACCTCAACGCTTTCACTTTGAGTATCGGGGTTTACTTTCTAGAGGGTTTTTGCTAATATGAAATTTATGCCAGAGACGGAAATTAAAGACAAAAATGAAGTATCAGAGAGTTTAAATTCCAGGGTTTACGAACTCGGATATCTTTTGGTGCCTGCAATCAAAGAGGAAGACGTAGGAATTATTTATGGCAATCTTAAAGAACTTATCTTATCTTTTAGGGGTGAGATTATTTCAGACGAAATGCCGAAAATTACCAACCTCGCTTACTCGATGCAAAAAATAACATCCAACGTACGCCATAAATTTAGTACGGCTTATTTTGGTTGGACTAAATTTATGATGGACTCGGAGAAGATTTTGGAGCTAAAAAAGCATCTCGATCTTGATTCTAACTTTATTCGATTTTTAATATTAAAAACAGTAAAAGAAAACACTATCGCGGCTAAAAGATTTGGGCGAGGCGAGACATATAAGAAACCCCTAATGAAGAAAAACGTGAATAATGAAGTTCTTACTTCTATTAACAAAGAGGAAATAGATAAAGAGATAGACGCGTTGATTGCAGTGTAATCAATTCATGATTACTTAATTTAAAAATCAATAATTAAAATTATATGTATTTAAACAAAGCAATATTAATAGGGAACCTTACTCGAGATCCAGAACTCCGTTCGTTGCCAACCGGTGTGAAAGTTTGTTCATTTTCTCTGGCGACCAATCGTGTTTGGAAAGACAAGAATGGTGTACGCCAGGAGTCCGCTGATTATCACAATATTGTGGTTTTTGGACGTCAAGCGGAAACAGTTGCGCAGTATATGAAAAAAGGAAATTCAATATTGGTGGAGGGTAGGATTCAGACAAGAAGCTGGGATGATAAGACAAGTGGAGAGAAAAAATATCGCACCGAAGTGGTGGCCGATCGCACCCAGTTTGGTCCAAAGGGAGGAGGAATTGCAGGAGGAACCCAAACTGCGCAAAAAACTTCAAGTGATAAAAGTGAAGAAGTCGAAAGTATAGAATACCCGGAAGAAAATATTAACCCTGAAGATATTCCATTTTAATAAATAAAAAAATGAAACAAGATTACTTTTCCGCTAATAATATAAAGTTCATAGACTATAAGGATGTTGAAATCCTCAAGAAGTTTTTAAACCCTAACGGCAAGATTATAAACCATAAGCGTACTGGTGTAACTTCTAAAAATCAACGCGCCTTGGCTTCCGCCATCAAACACGCGCGGTTCCTAGGATTGCTTCCTTTTGTGGTCAAATAGATTTCAAATCCGTTCTACATATTCTCCAGTTTCAGTATTGACACTAATCATATCTTCTTCACTTACGAACATCGGAGCGTTGAGAGTTGTCCCATTTTCCAGAGTTATCACTTTCATCCCTCCTTTCGACGTATCCCCGCGCACGGCCGGGGGAGCTTCTTTCACTTTAAATTCCATTTTAATTGGCAGGGCGACTTTGATTATTTTTCCATTGCCCGTCGCTTTAGCGTCATCGGATTCTTCACCGTTATCCCAGACGAGAGCCGTCACGTTTCCATTTTGTTTTAAAAATTTTTCTGCTTCTCCAATAAGTGATCCATCTAATTTAAATCTTTTACTTTTGTTGCTTGGATCACAAAACCAATATTCTCCTTTGTTATGATACAGGAAAGTAATATCGCGTTTTACGATATCTGCCTCATTCACCGATTCAGAAACATGAAAAGTGGCGGCGATTGTCTTGCCCGCAATCAGACTTTTGAGTTTCACCTGGTTTTGCGGTTTTCTTTGCTGAGTTCTCGCGACATGAGACTCAATCACTTCGCAAGGCTCATTGTTATAAATTATTATTTTCTTCTCGCGAATTTCGTTGTATTGAAGTTGGGACATAAAAATTATGCTTCTTCAGAAAACTTCTGGCGGATTTCTTTTAAGATTTGGTCCGATATTTTTTTATTCTCTTTTAAGAAGGTGCGAGTAGAATCATAACCTACGCCCAATTTTATTTTCTCGCTCGTCTTCGCCGAGGCTTCGGCGGGCACGTAGAAATAAGAATTTCCAGTTTTTTCTATTATTTTAAATTTTTCTCCGAGCGCCATAATTTCACCTTCTTTGGAAATGCCTTCATTGTAGATGATATCAAACTCTGTTTGTTTAAATGGAGCGGCCACTTTGTTTTTTACTATTTTTACGCGCGTGCGTGAACCCACCACTTCCTCTCCCTTTTTTATCTGCGCGATTTTGCGAATATCCAAACGCACCGAAGTATAAAACTTCAATGCTTTTCCTCCCGGAGTAGTCTCCGGATTGCCGAACATCACCCCGATTTGCATTCTGATCTGATTAATAAAAATTACCACCGTTTTAGATTTAGCGACAATCGCGGTAAGTTTGCGAAGCGCTTGAGACATCAGGCGAGCTTGCTTGCCCACATGATACGCGCCCATATCGCCTTCGATTTCATCTTTGGGAGTAAGCGCCGCCACTGAGTCAATGGCGATTACATCAATTTTGCCTGTTCGCACTAAAGATTCCACAATTTCAAGCGCTTGTTCACCATTGTCTGGTTGGGAAATGAGCAAATTATTTATATTGACTCCAAGCTTTTTGGTATATTCTGGATCCATTGCGTGTTCCGCGTCTATGTATGCGCAAATTCCGCCGAGTTTTTGTGCCTCCGCGACGATGTGAAGCGACAAAGTTGTTTTTCCGGAAGATTCAGGCCCAAATATTTCAATAATTCTACCGCGCGGTATTCCGCCGACCCCGAGCGCCATATCCAGGCCAATAGAGCCAGTCGGGATTACATTGACATCCACCTTTGGCGAATCGCCGAACTTCATTATTGACCCCTCTCCAAATTTTGTTTGAATTGCTTTCAAAGTATCTTCCAGCACCGCTATTCCCACGGTTTTGTCTTCCTTTTTTTCTTTTTTCTTTAACATATCCACATCATTAGCTTGATAATTTTACTTTTTTAAATGGTCTGGCTGACCCCCTTCCGAGGACCTTTAAAAAAGAAAAATTATTTAGCTAATACATTAGCTTATAATTTTTTTTATCAACATATCCAAACTTATCTTTGGCTATTATATTTATTATATTATATCCTGCCAGAAGCGCAATTGTCTCGTTGAAATTACCATTTTCATCTATTGAAATTTCCCGACCGTTTAAGGTTAAATTTGTCGCATTTTTTGCATTTCCGGTCACTTCCATAACACTGCTTGCGACTTTTGTTCCATCGACTATATTTACATTTTTTATTTGCACTCCAAAAATCAGATCCTGAGAGCGAAAAAAGGCATAAGTAATAATAAGCAGAAAAAAAACAGACAGAGTGGTTATTTGTAATATTTTTTTCGCATTGTTGTCCATATTTTATGATATGAGAGCAAATTTTACTTTTTTAAATGGTCTGGCTGACCCCCTTCCGAGGACCTTTAAAAAAGTAAAATTTGCTCTCATATCATATTTGTTCCAGTCTCGTCGCGCGTGATTTTCTCCAAAACCTCTCTTGGTTTTGCGCCATCTCCGGGACTTATTACTCCGCGTTCTTCTAGTTTATCCATCAGCCGGGCTGCTCTAGCGTATCCTAATTTTAATTTTCTTTGCAGATAAGAAGTTGACGCTTTGCCGGCTTCGATTACGCACATCCGAGCTTCTTCGTACATTTCATCGTCATTTTCCATATTTTTTTCATTTTCCAACGCGCTTTCAAAAATGCTTTTATCGGCTCCAATAGATTCTGAAGTTAATGTTATTTCTCCCGGAATTTCATCTCGATATGCATTTGTCAAATACTTGACGACTTTTTTGACTTCTGATTCTGAAATAAAAGCGCTTTGCAAGCGTTCTGGTTGAGCTTCTCCCGAAGAATAGAGCATATCGCCCGCGCCCAAAAGTTTTTCCGCTCCGCCAGCGTCGAGGATAGTGCGGGAATCTACCTGGGAAGATACTTTTAAGGCGACCCGGGCCGGGATGTTGGCCTTGATTAAACCGGTAATGATATTTACTTCGGGACGCTGAGTGGAAAGTATCAAATGTATGCCGACGGCTCTGGACATTTGCGCTAGGCGCACGATCGCGGATTCAAGTTCTCTCGGATAGGAGCTCATAATATCCGCCAACTCGTCTATCACGATGACAATGTATGGCAAGCGGTCCGCATCTAGCGCGCTTCCGCTATCCAGGGTAGTCTCGAGGGATTTTTTCTTCGAATTATATATATTAGCGTGATAAGACTCTATATCTCGCACGGATTCCGCTTCCAGAATATCATAACGGCGGTCCATTTCTTTAGCTGCCCATTTAAGAGCCAAAATTATCTTTTTGGGCTCGGTGATAACAGGCGTAAGCAAATGCGGAATATTATTATAAAGAGTCAATTCCACACGTTTCGGATCTATCAATATCAGTTTCAAATCATCTGGGCCGTTTCTATATAAAAGAGAAGTGATCATCGAGTGGATCGTGACTGATTTTCCCGAACCGGTTGTGCCGGCGACGAGAATGTGTGGCATTTTGGCTAAATTTCCAAAAACCGCTTTGCCGGAAATATTGCGACCGAGGGCGGTCGTCAGAGGTTTTGAAGAATTTTTGAATTTTTCGTCAGAAAGAAGGGTGGCCAGACCGACGATTGATTTTGATTTATTTGGAATTTCGATGCCGACCAAAGATTTTCCCGGAATCGGCGCCTCTATTCTGATCGGGTGCGCCGCCAGCGAAAGCGCGAGGTCGTTTTGCAGACCTACAATGCGGGAAAGTTTTACCCCTTCGGCCGGCTTGAGCGCGTAACGCGTGACAGTCGGTCCGATGGTTATTTCATCCATTTCCACTTCAATGCCGAAATTTAGGAGGGTGCGCTTTATTATATTTGCGTTCGCTTTTATGTCACCGGTGTTGGGTTTGCCTTTATCTTCCTCGAGGAGCGAGAGTGGAGGAGGCGTGTACGTGGAAACTAATCCGCCCCGTCTGGTTTTAATTGATATCTCTTCCTCTTCCTCCTCTTCTTTCTTTTTTCCAACTCCTAATACTTTTTTTATTTTTTCCCCAGTACTTTCTTTTTCCTCTTCTGGGATAGGTTCTCCAATATCCTCTTTAATTTCTACGGGTTCCTTTTGCGCTTCTTTTTTCTTTAGGCTGAAATTCCAAATTTTTTTCAAAAATGGAAGGAGATTTAACTTTGCGTCAAATATCGCTAGAATTGAAATTATTAAAATTGCGCCGAGAAAAATGATGCTCGCATACACATCAAAAAAAGATACAAAAGGGGTTGATAAAATTTTTCCCAATAATCCTCCAGAATGTTTTAAAGTGATGTCTATTATTCCCAAACTGGAAAGAAGAAACATTATTCCGCTGATTATTCGGGTCCACCCTATATTGGGAGTTTCTGATTTTAAGAATGAATATCCGAGCATAATAAATAATACCGGGAGAAGAATATAACCTAAACCAAGCAAATTTATAAAATTATTATGGATAAATATTCCAACTTTTCCAGCCACACCGAAATAAGACATTAAAAAAAATAACGCCAAAACAAAAAAAATAATTGCCATTATTCCGTGTTTAGTTTGAGTTTTTAATCCCCATTTATTTTCCTTGGAATATTCCTGACCATCTCCCTTGTTTCCATTTTTTACCATGCAAGCATTTTAACATATTTTAGTATATAAAAAATATAAAAAGAAAATAAAATGCTTTGCGAGCTGGTCTGGCTGACCCCCTTCCGAGGACCCGAGTAAAGCATTTTATTTTCTTTTTATAAAACAAAAAAATATCCATATCGTATTTAACAAAATAATCCAATTTTTGTAGTTGCTTTTTTACTTGTCCTATATATAATGGACAAATGTTAGCCGAGAATAAAGCTATGAATAAAAATTTTAAAGACATGGGGACCGATACAGACATTTCTTTAATGGACATTTCTTTTTCTATTTCCTACACTAAGACTCCTAGACTTATTACAGCGCTCTATATGGTAACGGACATAATAGACAAAGATGAACCCATCAGACACAAATTAAGAAGTCTAGGTACTGAAATCATATCAGACATGCATTTGATTCAGCAGAATTATGCTGGGCACATAGAGTCAGCAAAAGCTAGTACAAAAATAGCCGAAACCGTGTCCTTTTTAGATATTGCTTCAGCTATGAATTTTATTTCCGAAATGAATTGCGCTATTTTAAAAAAAGAATTTCTTGAGCTACAAGGATCTATGCAGGAATATATAAATAAAAAGTCTATGTGGCTTACAGAATTTTTTCGGGATTCTTCCTCTCCCGATGGATGGCCAAAAGCCGGAGTGAATAAATTAATTGCGCCTTTTCCTAAAGGACATTCAGAAAAAAAAGAATCAAATTTTAAAGGACACACTAGGCTTGGTGTCCAAAAGGGAAGTACCTTGTTGAAAGCCTTATCGGACATAAAGAACACAAATAAAAATAATCCTGCTCCGTATGAAGCTGAAAATTTTCGTTTGGGATTTGATATATTAAAGAAGCAAAGACGAGAAGATATAATTAATATTATTAAAAATAATGGAGGAAATTCCACTATAAAGGACATTAAAGAAAAAACAAATACTGGAGCATATCGGTCACTTGTCTGTAGTGAGAAAACACTCCAAAGAGAATTAATGTCTATGACGAAAGATGGTGTCCTTAAAAAGACGGGAGAGAAACGCTGGAGTCGATACCAACTTGTCAACTTGCCAAGTTGACAAGTTGGTATCTAGGACCCAGCTTCAAACCTAACCCATTTCTTGCATTTTACTTAAAAATATGAGAGTATTGGCAGGTGGTTTCTATTCACCCAAAAGTGAGTTATCCACATAATATATTGCTCTTTCTTTGAGCTATATATTATAATGTCCTTAGTGTTTGCGGATGCGCATTTGATTTAGCAAAATCATGCTGGGCATAATGCGTTCTGTATTCACAGAATTTATATTTGTTTTCACTTTAATTCTCGTTTGCGATTTCGTCGAAAAAATCTCAAATGATAGTTCAGTGAAAATGGATGGTCATTGAAAATTGAATAAAAGTTTTTTGTTCGGTTTTCAATTAAGTAAACATCTGTTCTTTATTTATTTATTCGTTGCATTACAAATTGTTTTTAATTATTATTTATTAGCGAATAGAAAATAAAGATAGAAAAAAATTACGCTTTTAGTTTTGTCGAAACTAATTAATGGCGTAAAATCCCGCAGTAAAATTTTAAAAAAATTTCACTGCAGGATAAAAATTAGAAAAAATTTATGAGTAAATTATTAAAATTAAAATTTCTTTTAGGGATGGTAATGCTTCTAGCTTTTGTTGTTACAACAAGTTCAGCTGATGCAACTATCACTTCCACTTTGAGAAAAGGTTCAAAGGGCACTCAAGTAACGGAACTTCAAACAGCTCTTGGTGTCTCTCCAGTTGATGGAATCTTTGGCAACATAACCAAAGCTGCTGTTGTCGCTTGGCAGTCTAGCGTAGGTTTAGTAGCCGATGGAATATTCGGTGCTAAGTCCCGAACTGCCCTTACAGGTGGCGCGGTCAGCACGACATTTCCAGCCGGTTGTGCTTCCGCTTCCGGATTTAGTTCTACGACTGGTATAGCATGTACGGCTTTAGTAGTCAGCACGACATTTCCAGCCGGTTGTGCTTCCGCTTCCGGATTTAGTCCTACGACGGGTCAAGCATGTACGGCTGTAGTCAGCACGACACTTCCAGCCGGTTGTACTTCCGCTTCCGGATTTAGTTCTACGACTGGCGCATCATGTTCCACGGGTGTAGTTGTGTCTTCTGGAGTTGCTGCAGTTGCGCTTGCGGCTGACAACCCAGCTTCCGGCACAGTTCCAGACGCTGGCAATGCGAACTTTACAAAGTTCACAATCAGTGCTGGCCCTACAGCTGTTTCCATTACCAGCTTGTATGTGACTCGCTATGGTCTCTCTATCAATTCTGATGTTGAAAACATCAAGATTCTTGATGAGGACATGGTGCAGGTTTCTTCATCTGGAAGTCTAAACACTAACAATAAAGCACAGATTACCTTCTCTCCAGCTCTAACTATCCCAGCTAACACTGTAAAATCTTTTTACATTCGCGCAGGTATAGTTAACGCTACAGTTGGTGGTAAAAGTGTGGCTCTTGGTATTGATGTAGCTTCCGATGTAATAGCAAATGTCACAGTCGGCGGTTCATTCCCAGTTAAGGGTAACCTTATGGGTACCGTGCTTCTTGATATCGGCGTATTGACTGCTGATGAAGATGGAACAGTTACAGACTCACAGCCGGACGGCGGTGCTACAGACGTAGTTCTTAATAAATTCAAATTGACATCCGGTTCAGTTGAAGCGGTGACAGTCAAACAGATTGCCGTTGAAAGACAAGGTACGGCTTCTTCTTCAGATATCGCAAACATTGAGCTTTTTGATGTTTCCAAAGCGGTCACTCTCGGCACAGCCGCTTCTTGGGACGCAAACGGTTTGGCAACTTTCAATAATTTGAATATCGTCCTTGAAAAAGGCGAGACTCGAAGGTTTGAAGTTCGTGTTGACATCGTTTCCGGCTCAAGCTTGACTGTAAACGCAGACCTTACTGACGGTTCTGATGTCCGTGTTCAAGTTGTAGGTAATACTTACGGTTTCTACATCACACCTACGAACTCTTTGACTAACGGTCAAGGCGGAAGCAACCAGACAATTCAAGCTGGTTCGCTCACCGTCACTAAGTCGTCTTCCACTCCGGCAGCCGGCAATATTAGTTCCGGTTCGGATGTGCATTTGGCAACATTTGACTTCCAAGTATTGGGTGAACCAATGAAGCTTACTTCCATCAATGTTGATACCACTTTAGCTACGATGACTTATGATGAAGTCACCAATGTTAAGTTGGTTGACGCTACGACAGGCGCTTTGCTTGCCGGTCCTAAAGACTTAATCACAGGCACGGAAGATGTGACATTTACGGATGTTGTTATCCTTCCTGTTGGTGTGACGAAAGTTAAGGTAACCGCAAATCTTGCGTCTGCTGTTTCCCTTGGCGACACTATCAAGATTGATCTTGACGCTCCTTCAACTGGTATCGTGGCGAAAGGTATGACTTCCAATGACTCTGTCACTCCAAGTCCTACTTCAGCTGTTTCCGGTAATACTATGGTAGTTCAAGCTGCTGCTCTTACTGCTGTCACCAACACGACTCCTGCGGCTCGCAGTGTCGTCAAGGGTCAGCAAGACTTCATCTGGGCTACGGCTACATTGTCCGCTTCCAACTCTGGTGAAGACGTAAATGTCTCCACTATCGTTGTGGAGAACACTGTGGACGAATTAGATACAACTACTGCTTCCGGCGCGCAAGACGTGGATAATGTTGAAATCTGGGCAGACTTGACGTCAGCTTTGAGCACTCGAGGCGATGTGTATGAAACGAAAATTGGAGATACAAAGCAATTCACCGGCACCGCTGATGGAGACGCTCTTCTGACCTTCAATCTTAATCCGATTGTTAGTGTTACCAAGAATGGTTCGGTAAATATCGCTATAATTGCCGACCTTTCTGCTAGCGCTACTACAAGTGATACATTCGCTATCAGTATAGATACTGACTCTGGTGATGTTACCGCAAATGGTAAGACTACCGGAACATCAGTTACTCTCACTCCTTCAGGCGCAGGTCAAGTAATGACTGTTTCTGCCGGCGGTACGCTGACGGTTTCTGTTGACTCTTCATCTCCTACCGCGGCTTTGCTTCTCGATACTTCAGCTGAACAAACAGTTGCTGTATTCAGACTGGCTGCCAATAATACTGAAAACTTGAATGTTGACAGTATTAAGATTACGGATGATGGTACAAGTGGCGATGACGTTGTAGCTTCTTACAAGTTCTACAATGGCTCTACGCTTCTCGGAACAGTAGTTCCTAGCGCAGGTCTTGCAGAAGTATTCCCATCTACGGGCTCTCTCGTCATTCCAGCTAGTGATTACAAGCTTGTGACTGTTAAAGTTATCTTGAATGATATTGATGGCACAGGATTCGTAAATGGTGATACTCTTATTACTACCGTTGACGCTGCTGGTGATATTGATACCACGGGTCTTGCTTCCGGTTCTGCTGTAGACTCAACACAGACAAGTGTTGACGCCGCTACACACACCGCTTATGAGACATATCCAAAAGTTGAATTCAATAACGCAGGAGTATCAACTGTTCTTGGAGCAAATGCTAACTATGTCGCGGGCCGACTTCTTATCACAAATATGGGTAACAAAGACGTTACTTTTGACAGTGATGACACGCTCAAGATTAACTTTGAGATTTCAGGCACATTGACAACAGCAACTGACGCTGTAACGCTTCGTGATGCTGAAGGAACTCTGCTTGACACAGTTAACATGGCTGCAACAACTGGTAGCACCTCTGCTTCAGTTCTCTTTGCGGATAGTACACTTACTATTCCATCTGGCGGTAGTGAAACGGTAACGATTTATGTTAACACCGGTGGTCTTACTACCGATGGCAACACTCTACAGCCATGGCTCAGCGACGACGCTGCCGCTAACCTTGAATTCAGTATTAACGCTGGTACTGCTGATTACAATGAAGCAGACTACGTTTTCAAGGGTGACATCTTCGGTCTCTCACACGTAAATCCTTCATAACTTTAATTAGTTAATGAGGTAGCTTTTAGAAGGTCGAATATCTATTAGCTTAACAAAAAACCACTCCGACCTAGGTCGGAGTGGTTTTTTGTTTTGCCTTTTTATGCTATATTCTTTGTTATGGCATCAAATTCATATAAAAATTTCGCATACATTACAATGATATTGCTTGTTGTTGGAGGTCTTTCTTTGTTCGCCAGGAAAGAGCAAGCCCCAGTTCAAGAGAGACCAGCAGAAATCCCGACCGAAATCGGGACCTCGACCACAAGCGTCGTGAAAGAAGTGAAACCAGCCCCCGCTCCTACTTACAAAGAATTAATCAATAAAGGCCATGAATTTTACCTAAAGGGGCAGTATGCACAAGCCCTACCTTACCTTAAAAAAGCCGTTTTGTTAGAGCAAAATGATCGTATTTACCGCTCTTTATATTCCGTTTATCTGGGGCTGAAAGATTACCAAAATGCCGAAAATGCGATAAAAAAAGCCCTTATTGCCGACAGCCGGATAGCCAGCAACTGGGTGGAATATGCATATTTTGAAAATTATTATGTAAAAGCCCCTTTTGACATTGTTTCAAAGATTTATCTTGAAGGCTTGAAAAATACTAAAGACAATATTGATTTAATTACCGGTTATGCTTCATATTTGGTTGAAAATAAGGAATACGCTGAAGCCATAGCGTATTTAGAGAAGGCAATCACTATCAATCCCGCCCGGACAGCTATATTCCAAGCGGAGATAGAAAGCTTGCGGACGAAAATATAGTTTGATATACTGGGAAGATTAGTTATAAAGTAATCAAGTTTTTAATGTTATAAAGTCTAAAAAAGATAAAATAATATGATTAAGAAAAAAGAAGTAAAAACTAAAAAGATGACAATTGATAAATTAGCGATGATGGTTGCTAAAGGTTTTGAGGACAATAAGGGTGATATTGAAAAATTGGCTATATCTACAGCCAAAGGATTTGAAGAAGTAGGTAGAAATATGGCTAGGATTGAAAATAATTTGATTTATCATATTGGTGGTGTAAATAGAAGGCTCGATGATATGTCATTAAATAGGGTTAAATATGAAGACCATGATAAATTAAAATCCAGAGTAGATTTTTTAGAAAAGAAAAACTTAAAATAAAATAAGTCATATTATTATTATAAATAATAATCAAAAAATGTATGTCAAAAAAAAATATCGTAATAGTAGCTCTAGTGGTTTTGGTTGTGGTGGGAGTTGGTTTTTGGGTGAATAAAGCAAATAAAAACAATGTTTATTCTGTCGTATATATGACAACCGGAGAAGTATATGTTGGTAAATTAACAACTTTTCCTGATATGAGGCTTTCAAACGGCTATATTTTGCAAGTTGTCAAAGATGAAACTGATGAAACTAAGAGTAATTTTACTCTTAATCCAATAAAAGACGCTCTTTGGGCGCCGGAGACTATGCATCTCATAAAGGACAACGTTGTCTTTTATGGTCCGCTTCTAGCAACCAGCAAAATTGCTGAAACTCTGACAGCGCAAGGGAAATAATTAGGTGCTTCTGGATAGAGTCTTAGGCTCTTTCTAGCTAGTTGCTAGGGACTAGTAATATGTTATACTTAAAATATGAAAAAGGTTATACAGTTTTCTATTACAAATGAAGATGGTATGTATGTTGCTTCTGGATTGAATGCTCCTATTGTAACTGACGGCAAAACTTTTGAGGAACTTGAAAAGAACATTGGAGAAGCTGTTTCTTTGTATTTAGAAGAAATGGTGGATGAAGTTGAAAATGAATTTGTTAAAAATCCAGGAGTGGTTGCAAGTTTCGAGTTCCATACCCCGTCATATGCCTAATAAGATAAAAACTAGCATTTCTGGGTCTGAAATAGTAAAGTTCTTTGAATCTCATGGTTTTATTATCTCCAGGATTTAGGACATCTTTATGAGCTTTCCATCGAACATTTTCAAAAAAGCTGTTTTGTGTGTGATAAATTAAAGAAACGTTTGGAGGATTTTATAGGTACAAAAGATGTCAAACGAATTAAAAATAGTATATGTAAGAACGGTTATTGTAAAATAAAAGACAAATAATCATTTTTTTCTAGCTCCTAGCTCCTAGCTCCTAGCCCCTAGTTTGGGAGTTATCCCCACTTTCTATTGTGTTCTAATATTTTTCTTTGTTGTATAATTAATAACGCATTAAAGTGTCGAATACTTTTTTGTCATCTTGAATTATCTAACAGTGCATTTCCTTAAGGGCACTATTAGGCAATTGAGGAAAATTATTATCATTATCAGGTTTATTTATTATTAGCTCGTCCCGCGAAGCTTTGGCAAAGTGGGATAAAATTATTAGAATATGAAAAATATATTTAAAGGTTTAGGTTTAGGATTTGTTGCTTTATCTCTTATCGCGGGAGTTGGAGCAGTGCAAACACTCGCGTCTTTTACTATCGGTGCAAATGTGCTCACTGAAACCGGCGCGCTGACAATCACCGGCGCAGTCGGTTCGGCAATGGGTTTTGCGACGACGGCTACAACTGGTGATATTACAATTGGTAATGCTAGTCAGGTTGGTGGAAGTACTATTATTTATGGTGGTACTGATACTGGTGTTGGCGTAGCGGCTGGTCTTTCTTTGACCCCGGGTACTGCCGGCACTCTTGTGCTCGGCGCAGCCGCTGGAACTGGCGCTGTCAGCCTTGGTACATCTTCAGCTGACCAGACAGTCAATGTCGCTCAAGGCGCTGCGGTTAAAACTATTAACATTGGGACTGGCAACACTTCGGGTGTAACCATTATCGGTGGTACGGCAGGAACAGGCAATATCACAGTTGGATCTTCATCTGGAGATCAAACTCTAATACTTGGTGGTGGCGCTGGTGTTTCAACAGTGCAAATTGCTGGTGGCACAGCCGCTAATGTTGTAACTATCGGTAATGCGCAACTAGCCGGTTCAATCACCGCTGGTACTCTAATGACCACAGGCACAATCACCTTTGGTGGTACAGGCCTTCATGTCGGCACAATGACATTCGGTCGTGGTACTGGCGCACAAACAGTTGCGCTTGCCTCTACTTCAGGTGTTTCTACCGTAACTCTTGGAACATCCGGTGCAGCCACTTCTGCGATAACAATCGGAAGCGCTGCGCAAACTGGCGCTACTACTATTCGTGGAGCTATTGCTCTAGATCCGGGAGTAGTTGGCAATACTATTGTAATTGGTAAATCAGATGGAACAGGCGATATTACTCTTGGTTCATCTTCTGGTACACAAACAGTTGTTATTGGTGGTGGCGCTGGTCTATCTACTGTTACGATTGCTGGTGGCACAGCAGGCGCTAATGTTGTAAATATTGCGGCGGCAAACACTGCAGTAGCGAATACTGTAAACATTGGTTCAGGACTTACTTCAGGCGCAGGTTCAAAAACTGTTAACATTGGCGACGGTGCAAACACTACAGGTGTTGCCACTATTAACATCGGTACAGGAGCTACGACTCTTGCAGGTGGAAAAGTTATCAACATCGGTACAGGCACTCCTACCGGTTCAGGTACAGAGGTAATCACTATTGGTAATATAGTTAGTGGTGTGCGTTACTTTGAAGATACCTTGGCAGTTACTGGTACGCAGGCATTAACGGCTGCCATGAGTGGTAGAACTTTCTATCTAGCTACTGCTCCAGTTATTACTCTTCCTGCCGTAGCTACTTCTAACGGTGTTGTGTATAGATTCGTCGTAGCAGCTGATGTCACAACTAACGCAACTATAACAGCAGCTACAGCAGTTATTGAGGGTACTCTTAAGGTTACCGCACTAGATGTTTCTTGTGCCGCCGCGACTGTCTTAACTATTGTTGCTACTGCAGAAGATGTCGGTGACTTTATTGAACTTCGTTCAAATGGTACAAAGTGGTTCATTGGCGCAAGTGGCGCCGATACAACAGGTGCCATTACTTGTGCATAATTATTTTGTTTCTTAAGTCTTAAATTATTAACAAAAAATATGCGGGATTTAGAGATTATCTTGCTTGCCTCGCCGAAGCCTCGGCGTAGGCGGGAGGTCGAATCCCGTATATATAATCTTAAAAACAAAATGATTAAAAAATTAAAATTAGGTTTACTGATAGCTGTCTTATCTCTCTTTGTTGGTGTAGCCAATTCTGCTTTTGCTTTGACTTATAGCGCTGATGTGGTAATCACAATCAACGGCAATAATTACACCATTTTAAGCGGTTCAGAAGCGACATCAATCGTGCTGGATACTACGACCTTACAGGTAGTTACTCCGGCATCAGCTACCTTTACTCTCATTTCTCCAAATAGGCACACTCTTACTAACAACGGAAGCTTGACCGCTACTTGTACAAATGGAGAAAGCAAGCTCATTATTACCGCTAGCTTAGATGTGACGGTCACTCCCTCTACGACTGCTTGTGGAGCGATAACTAGCGGAGGAGGCGGCAGCGGAGGCGGAGGATATGCGGCTACTCCACCTGCAGATACAACAGCACCTACTAATACTTCAGTCAGTATCAATGCTGGAGCAACGACAAGTGCTGTACTTACTTCAACTTTGACTCTCTCTGCCACAGACGCTACTCAAATGCTTATCTCAAATGACGCTGGTTTTGCTGGAGCATTATGGGAGACTTATGCGACGAGCAAAACTTGGACGCTTGTCTCAGGAGATGGAGTAAAGACAGTTTATGCTAAGTTCCGGGATGCTGCCGGCAATATGTCAATGGCTGTCTCAGACACCATCACTGTTGCAGGAAGCGGAACGGAGGTAGTGGTTCCACTTCCTCCTACGCAAGGATGTTCTGGTGGAAATAAGTACAATACTTCAACTGGAGTATTATGTGTTAACAATACGGGTCCTCAAATTCCAGGATGTGGAAATAGAATTAGTGGCTTTAGTACGGCTAATGGAGCGTCGTGTGTAGGAAATACTTCAGCGCCTTCTTCTACCACTACCGGAGTGTATAACTTCGGCGCCACCACTCTCAAAAATGGGAGCAAGGGCGAGCCGGTTAAAGAACTACAAAGATTCTTGAATGATAAATTGAATCTTGGCTTGGTAGTTGACGGTAAACTGGGTCCAAAGACCATTAAAGTCATAAAACAATGGCAGAAGGATAACGGTCTAGTGGCTGACGGTCTCGTTGGAAAGAAAACAAAAGCTCTGATGAACGCTCAGTAGGAAATAGGAGAGAGGTGAATTTGTGGTTCTCAAAAACCAGCTTTTTGGCTGGTTTTTGCTTTTTTGCTATTGTCTGAAAATTTGATATAATATAAAAACTATACTATTATAAAAATATTAAAAATTAACCGTCTTTATTTATAAAAATATAAGTACGGATAGTGTAATTTCTAAACGGGATGAAAGACAAACTAATTATTGAACTGATTGTGGTTTTAGCTCTGGTTGGTTTTGCGCTTTGGTCACTGAATAAAAATCCTGCTCCAATTGTAACGGATAACACAAAAAACGGTCAGGAAGTGATTCCCACCGAGGATACAAGCGTTGGCAGTGTTAATGCTAATGCGCCTACATCAATTACTTACGCGCAAGCTTTGGTAAAGTATAAAGATGCCCGCATTCAGCTTAATAATATATGTCAAGCCAGTCCAAATAATGTCACTTACAAAAACAATACTTCTATTATGCTAGATAACCGCGCGCCTGTCGATCGCACAGTGAAAGTCGGTTTTGTCTTTAATATAAAAGCTTGGGGTTTTAAGATAATCAAGCTCTCTAGCGCAAAGTTGCCAGCTACCTGGCTAGTGGATTGTGACACATCTCAGAATATTGCCACAATTTTAATTCAGAAATAACTTGTGTCAAAGAGACACTTTGACACTAAACTTATGTTTGCATTTTTTTTTAAAATTTGGTATTTCATCGCTATTTTTCCCTTTCTTATTTTTATAGAAGGCAGTTCGATGTTTTCAAATTTTTTAAAGAAAAAAAACATATATTCTCATTGGGATATTTATCATTCTTTTATTTTGGTTTTGGTTATTCTGGCTATTATCTTGTGGCTGAACGGGTACCGATAAAAATAGAAAAACGGAAGCAAGGCTTCCGTTTTTCTATTAATGGTATGATATAATAAAATTATGATAACAAAACATTTTTTTAAGACGTTGATTATTTTTATACTGATGATAGCCTTAGGGCTTACTGGGGTTTTCTTGGTGATTCATTTTGCAAAGTAACATAACTGTGCTATAGTCTACCTACCGCAAAGAAAGTAGGCAACAGGCGAAGTAAGTCCTATTTAGTGGGTCGATATCTCAAAATATCAAGGAGAGTCCTTGATATTGGAGGGTGAAACTTGCGGCGAAAGCCGTTTTTTGTTTTTTAGTAGAAACAATTAAAAATCACCTATGTTACAAAAATCAAAAAAAGAAGAGATAATAAAAGACTTAGAGGAAACAATCAAGGGATCTGAATCTCTTGTTTTTGTGAATTTCCACGGTTTGAAAGTAAGTGATGAAACAATCTTGCGTCGAAATCTTCGAAAAGAAAAGGTTGGGTATAAAGTTTCCAGAAAGACGCTTCTGGTTCGCGCGTTAAAAGGGAAAGCGGAAGGTGAAATTCCGGAACTGGCCGGGGAAGTCGCTATCGCCTACCTGCCTGCGCAGGCAGGCTCTAAAGATGCCACAACAACTCCGAGAGAAATCTATAATTTCCAAAAAACCCACAAAGGAATTTTAAATATTTTAGGTGGAATTTTCGAAGGTAAATTTATTGAGAGTGGCAAGATGATGGAGTTAGCGATGATACCGACAAGGGAAGTGTTACTTTCAAAATTGGCGTTCTTGCTCCAGAGTCCGATGCAACGTTTGGCTATCGCGGTGAATGAAGTAGCGAAAGGAAAAGTATAATTATTAACTAAAGCCAGATAGAGGCTAAACCTCTATCTGGCAACAAAAATTATGTCAAAATTTGATGTGTTTATGAAAGATCTTGAAGGCGCCTCAGTCTTGGAATTAAACGAGCTGGTAAAGGCTATTGAGGAAAAATTTGGAGTATCCGCCGCCGCGGTGGCGGCCACTCCCGCTGGCGCCGGAGCGGCTTCCGCCGCAGAGGAACAAGCTGCTTATACTGTGATGCTTACTTCCGCTGGTGAGCAGAAAATAGCGGTAATGAAAATCGTCAAAGAAGCCTTGGGTCTAGGTTTGAAAGATGCTAAAGATTTGGTTGATGCCGCTCCTTCGACTCTTAAGGCGGGAATGAAGAAAGAGGAGGCTAATGACTTAAAGAAAAAAATAGAAGCGGCCGGTGGGAAGATTGAATTAAAATAACCCAGAAAACCCAGCAAGGGTAGTCCTTGCTGAAATAAAGAACAAGAAAAACGGAAGCAAGGCTTCCGTTTTTCTTGTTCAAGTAGTCATTAACATAGAAAAAACGGAAGCCTTGCTTCCGTTTTTTTGCTTGTTTTTTCTTGAAAAAGCATTACAATAGGTGGATGGAAATTCTAGGGAAAATATTAGGAAATGGAGCCAGGGTAAAAATAATGAGGCTTTTTTTGTTCAATAAAGGCAAGGGTTTTGAGAGTAAAGATATTGCCAAAAGAAGCCGAGTAAGTCCCGATATCGTTCGCCGAGAACTGAAGCTTTTAGCTTCTGTCAATTTTATTAAAAAACGAGGAAGAGCTTCATCAGATTGGTATTTTAATTATCTTTTTAAATATGCGGGAGAATTTGAAGATCTGCTAGTCCGATCGGATAATTTGAATAAAGAAAATATTTTAGATAATTTAAAAAAAGTCGGACAGGTGAAACTCATTGTGGTTTCTGGCGTATTTATTAAAAATGAGGATAGTCGAGTGGACTTGCTCATTGTTGGGGATAAAATGAAACGGGGCAAAATTGAACAAGGAATTCGCAGACTTGAAGCAGAAATTGGCACGGAGCTTGTTTACGCTATTTTTGAGACCCAAGAGTTTATTTATAGGCTGAATATGTATGACAAGCTTGTCCGAGACATTTTAGACTATCCCCACGAGGTTCTCTTGCAGGTTAAGGAGTTATCCACACAGGCTTTAAAAAAGAATTAGAATTTGGTATAATAATAGCTAGAACTTTATAAGGTCGAAACTTAAAAGTCTTATTAATTAATGTTTTTTACTATTATGAATAACATTTGGCTTTCATGGGGTGATGTTTTTAACGCATCGCTTCAAAATTTATGGTGGGGTTTTATTCAGTTTGCTCCGAAGCTTATCATCGCGGTTATATTCTTTGCGATAGGTTGGGTTTTAGGTAATATTATCGCTAAAGCTCTGGAGCAAGTTTTTCGTTCTCTTAAAATAGACAATCTTTTAAGATCTATTGGCGTAGACAATTTATTTAGAAAGGCGGGGATGGATCTCGATTCTGGATACTTTATTGGACAAGTGGTGAAATGGTTTGTGATTGTTGTTTTTCTTATTCCTTCGCTTGATTTGGTTGGCTTGAATAGTATAAAAGATTTCTTGCAAAATGGCGTATTGGGTTTTTTGCCTAAAGTTGTCGTGGCTGCTCTTGTTTTAATAATTGCTTCAATTGTGGCTGAAGGTTTATCTAAAACAGTGGTCGCTTCCGCAAAAACCATAAACTTGACTTCTGCCAATATGCTTGGCGCTATCGCGAAGTATGCTATTTGGATATTTGCCTTCATCATTGCGTTAGGGCAGCTTGGGGTAGCTGATTACTATATGAGCGTCCTTTTCACTGGCATAATTGCAATGCTCTCAATCGGTGGCGCTCTAGCTTTCGGTTTGGGTGGCAGAGATGCGGCGGCGCGATTTATCGCCAAGGTTAGTGAAGAAGTTTCTCATAGATAATATAAGTCTCTTTAGTTTCTTAGAGTATTTTGGCAAAAAAGATGTCCCCAGTTGACATCTTTTTTGATTTCGATTATACTTTTTCTATCAGTATGAATATGATAAGAAACAAGTTCAAAAGGCGGCCTTAATTGCAGACTTTCTTTTGTCTGTTAGCCGCCCGAAAGGCGGTTTTTTCTTTTACAGTAAGGCTAGAAAATTGAAAATTAAAAACTTATCGGGTAGTAAGAAGGGTCTTCAAAAACCCAGATAAGTAAAAACTCTCTTTGTTTAAAGAATTTGAGCGGTCAAGTTTTTAAACAAGTTAAAGAGAGTTGTTTAATTTTGTGGTTTTCAAATTTCTTAACAGGAAATTTAAGGGCGTACGGTGGATGCCTTGACTTTAAGAGGCGATGAAGGACGTGGCGTTGCTGCGATAAGCTTCGGGGAGGTGCTTAGCAACCTTTGATCCGGAGATTTCCGAATGGGGAAACCCTGTTGAGTACACCTCAACAATTTTTATCTTTATGATAAAAAAGCAGACCCTGGGAAGTGAAACATCTCAGTACCAGGAGGAGTAGAGACAAATATGCATTTCCCCAGTAGCGGCGAGCGAAAAGGAAGAAGCCCAAACTGAGAGTAGCAATACTCTTAGGGTTGTAAGATGACAATGTAGATTTTCTAGAAGAGTCAAAAAATAAGTTATTAGCTTAAGTTGCTGGAAAGCGACACCATAGAGGGTGATAGTCCTGTGAGCGAAAATAATTTATCTCTTTTATTGTTATTCTTGAGTACCCCAGGACATGAATGG
>ERZ1292629.74-Hain-H43-01um-R1-74-length-100761-cov-8_pt1 | contig 100761 bp, 104 predicted proteins | sample MGYA00564399_ERZ1292629 | MGnify/ENA primary metagenome ERZ1292629 (study PRJEB36523, sample SAMEA6512636) | groundwater metagenome | collected 2019-01-08 | study: AquaDiva: Metagenomics assemblies of 32 groundwater samples | reverse complement strand
GCGTGAGACAGGTTGGTCTCTATCTGCTGTCGGCGTTGATACTTGAGGGAAGTCGTCTCTAGTAAGAAATTGCTACTTCAGAGAGTAATCTCTGATGAAAATGCGGCTAATAACGGTGGAATCTTTATGAACTCGGTCCGTTGATAACCATATTTCGCACGGTCCCGTGGAAAATGGTACAATAGTTAAGTTACTTGAGGACCAGAGTTATATAAAGACAATACCGTGGGAAGTCGATCTAAAATTGTACTTCGGCAAGCTCAATGTAATCCTGAGCATCGTCGAAGGATTGATTTAGCGTACATCGCCGGATTTTTAGATGGCGATGGGAGTTTGATGCTCCAAATTAAGAAACGGAAGGATGGTGTGGTAAAACACAGGTTCATGTGCACGATATGTTTTTATCAAGACAGTCGCCACGAAGAACCTTTGAAATTCATCCGTAAAGTCCTAGGAATAGGATATCTTTCAAGGAGGAACGATGATATGAGCGAATTGCGTATAAATGGATTTGCTCAAATTTATAGGATTCTCCGGGATTTGATCCCGTTTATTCGTTTCAAGAAAAAACAAGCAGTTGCTCTTATGAAAGCTTCGCGGATTCTCTCGAAAGAGAAGATTCGCAGGCTGTCGCGGAACAATCTTGGTAAATTAGTTCAATGTATTTTGGAAATCCAATCGGAGAACTATTCCACAAGGAGCAAGAAAACAGAAGAAGAGCTAAATGCAATTTTAGGTTTGACCCCGTAACGACTTGTCCTGAGCACAGTCGAAAGACTGGATCAGGCTTATGGAAGATTTTTTAATTTCCATAATACGCCGCCTCCAGCCCCAGTTTTTCAAACTTGAGTTGGATGAAGATATAGTCTGCGCCCATAGTGATATGGGAATACGCGACGAGAGGACCGAGATGAACGAACCTCTGGTCTACCGGCTTTGGTACCAACTGAAATGCCGGGTAGCTAAGTTCGGACGGGATAAGCGCTGAAAGCATCTAAGCGCGAAGCCTCTCCCAAGATTAGGTATCATGAGTCCGTCGAAGACTACGACGTTGATAGGCTCTAGGTGTAAGCGTGGTAACGCGTTAAGCCGAGGAGTACTAATAGACTCAGCATGTATTCCGTTCAGGCATGAACGAGGCTCTCTAAAAGGGGGCTTGCCCGTCCATAGTCCGCCAGCTGGCGGACGAAGGAGGGCTTGACTCGCACAACGCTTTTGATATACTTCTTTTGCTGGTGTTTTACTCAAATGTGACCCACCCGTTCCCATTTCGAACACGGAAGTGAAAGCGTTTGAGCCTGATGATACTCGCGGTTCGCCGTAGGGAAAGTAGGGTATGCCGGCATTTAAAAATTTCATAATCAAGAAACCCCGCAAGGGGTTTTTGATTTGTGGTTGAAAGTAAAAGTAAGGGTAATGAATAAATATTTTTTGTTGCAACAAATATAAACCGTCGGCGCGATTCGTTCGCAATGGCGGTTTTTGTTTTGTGTATAAATACGATATCATGAGTCCATGAACGTTTTGACTCCGAAGGTTCTGAAACAATACAAAGGGAAAGTTTGTTTGTTGCGGGCTGACTTGGATGTTCCAGACAGGGAACGGAAAAATTCATTGCGCCTAAAAGCGGTAATGGAAACTGTCCGGCTTTTGTTGAGTAATGGCGTACGTGTTGTGCTTGCGGGACATTTGGGGCGGCCGCAGTTTTCGGGGGATAAAAAATACTCGTTTCGTAGCATGGCAAAATTTCTTTCGCAGGAACTTATGGAACCGGTTCGCTTTTTTCCCGAACACGATTTTAAAAACATAAAGAAAGAAGTTCGCAATGTCCCTGCGCGCCTGTTTCTTATTGAAAATCTTAGGTATTTGTCAGGAGAGGAAAATAATGACAAAGAGTTTGCAAAAGAACTTGCAAGCGTCGCTGATTTTTACGTAAATGAATCATTTGGAGTTTCGCACCGCGCGCACGCTTCGCTTGTCGGAGTTCCAAAATATCTCAAGTCATTTACTGGTCCGCGCCTTGCGAAAGAAGTGGCGGAGCTTGGGAAAATCATTAAGCGGCGGACTAGGCCGTTTGTTGTAATTATTGGAGGAGCGAAGATTTCTGATAAGCTAGGCGTTATCAAAAACTTTTGGGGGCGCGCCGATAAGTTTCTTTTGGGCGGCGGTCCGGCAAACACAATGCTCGCGGCGGAAGGAGTCCCGATGGGGGATTCGCTCGTAGATTACAAGTCGCTTGATGAGATAAAAAAGTATGCGTTTTCTCCAGAAATTGTTTTGCCAATAGACGCAGAAATGCACGGGACAAAAATTTTGGACATCGGGCCGGAGACGATAAAGGAGTATGTAAAAATCATTCGGGGCGCGAAAACAATCATCTGGAGCGGGCCTATGGGCATGTTTGAAAAAAAAGGATTTGAAAAGGGGACGCGAGCGGTTTGGAAAGCTATTTTAGCTAATCATGGGGCGAAAATTGTTGTCGGCGGCGGCGATACAGTTGCCTCTACGAAGCTAATCTCAAGTCTAAAATCTCAAATCTCAAATTCAAAAAACACATTCATTTCGACAGGAGGGGGAGCAATGCTTGGGTATTTAAGTGGAAAAAAATTACCAGGTGTTGAAGTGTTAAAATAATTTTATGAAAAGTATTGTTATTTTGTACCATATAGATTGTCCCGACGGGTTCGGGGCGGCGTGGGTAGCATGGAAAAAGTTCGGAAATAGAGCTGAGTATATTGCTGTGCAGCCAAGAATTTTACCAGAAACGAAACTTCAAGGAAGGGAAATTTATATTTTGGACAACAGCTATCCGGTAAAGACCCTTGAAGCACTTTTAAAAAACAACAGACGGGTTGTTGTAATAGACCACCATAAAAGCTCAATGATGGATGTAAAAAGTGTGCCGGAGCATGTTTTTGATTTAAATCATTCGGGCGCGGTGCTTGCGTGGAAATATTTTTTCCCTCAAAAAAAGCTTCCGAGTTTGCTTGCATACATTGAAGACAATGATCTGTGGCGGCACAGGCTTCCAAACATGAATGAGATACAGGCGTTTCTAAGCGCTTACGAATATGATTTTGAAACGTGGAGCAAGCTGGCGGATATGCTCGAGACGCGCGACGGTATAAAGAAAAGCGCAGAACGGGGGGCCATTGTTCTTAAATACCAGGAGAAACTTATACGGGACGCGGTCAGGAAAGCCGAACCAGTCCTTTTCCACGGAAAGAAAACACTCGCGGCAAATTGCCCTTTTAAAACCCTTACGTCAGAAATTTGCCATGAAATAGCAAAACGGTTCGGATTCGGAATCTCATGGTATCAGACAGGCGGGGAAGTTCGGATTTCTTTGCGCTCTATTGGGAATTTCGACGTTTCAAAACTTGCACAGAGGTACGGTGAGGGTGGTGGACATAAGAATGCCGCGGGGTTTACTATTAAGGCAACTGACAAATTTCCATGGGAAAGAGTAATAAATTGATTATCTATACGGACGGCGGCGCTAGGGGCAATCCAGGTCCCGCGGCTATAGGCGTTGTTATAAATGACAATCCCGACATGGGATTTAAAGCAAAGCATTATTCAGAAGCAATTGGAAAGACGACGAATAACGTGGCGGAATATAAGGCGGTGATGTTCGGGCTTAAAAAAGCAAAATTTCTTTTAGGAGGGGACAGAGCCAAAGAAACCGAAATTGAAATTTGTTCAGACAGCGAGTTTGTAGTAAATCAGATGAACGGCGTTTACAGAATTAAAGATGAGGATTTGAAACCGTTTTTTATAGAGGTCTGGAATCTCAAACAGGATTTTAAACATGTTTCATTTTCCCATATTCCGCGTGAAAAAAATGGCGCTGCGGACAGCTTAGTGAATCAAGCGCTGGATACGCTTCTATAATAATCTCTAATTCGCGCGAATAGGAGAATGGTTGATTAGGGAGCAAACAAAACTCCGCCGTGAGGCGGGGTTTTGTGGTACATCATAAGCCGGATTCTGTTCCGCCGATTGGCGGATGTAACAATTCATCTGGGACCGCGATTGCTCGCGGACTCTAGCGGCACTCCCCGTGAGATAGCGCTTTCGCGACATCTCATGGGGCACGGCCTTGCACTCAGATAAGGATTTAGCCGTTTCACTTTCGCTTTATTATCCCTATGGCGAAATTAGGCCACCTAGCTTGGGATTGGGCCCCCGCGTAAAGCTTTTGCCACGCGGCGTCACTGCTCGCACCTCTATCCTTGTCCGGCCTAAATCGCTTTCGCGATCGGCTTAGGACTTGAGACGACGGGTATTACCTCCCGACTTCCATTTATGGATTATGTAGAAGTCGTGGATCCACGATTTCGTAAACGAAATCGGGACGCTACCATTTCCGGCACCACTTTTGTAACCAAGACACTGGCAAATATTCAACCTCTACCTAAAACTAAAATTCGGATTGTCTTTCCATACTCAGTTACAAAAGCGGTACCGGATGAGTGTCCGGACTTTCCTCTCCGACTGAAACGTCGAAGCTGTTACTCGATGTACCTGTTGCATTGTATGCTTATTTGTAAGCTATGTCAAGTTAGCATATAATACGCATTATATTGCCACCTTAGCTCCCGCCTCATCGGCGGGCAGGCAGCTGGTAGAATGCCGATGTAGCTCAACTGGTAGAGCAGACCCTTCGTAAGGGTAAGGTCGTCGGTTCGAATCCGACCATCGGCTCATAAAGGGTGAATTATGAATAAAGAATTATGAATTATGGTTACTGGCCTTTATAAATTCCATGATTCATTATTCACACTTTACAATTCAGATGTTTCAATATAATCACATAAACTTAAATATTTAACCATGCAACCGTCTAATAGAAATAATGCTGTTATCGTGTCCGTCCTCGCGGGTGCCGGTGGTGATGATGCTAAAGATTGGGCGCAGATGCTTTTAAACATGTATTCACGCTATGCTGACAAGCGCGGTTGGAAGAAGCGTCTTATAAATGATGTTACGTTTGAGATTTCCGGAGATGGAGTGTATGAGCGATTGAAAAATGAGTCCGGAGTTCACCGTCTTGTTCGTATTTCTCCATTTGATTCTAAAAAATTGCGACATACTTCGTTTGCGCTTGTTGAATGTTTGCCAGAATTACCTGCGGTTGAGGCATCGCGTGTGCAAATTCCTGAAAAAGATATTAAGGTGGAATTTTACCGCTCGGGAGGTCCAGGCGGGCAAAATGTAAATAAGGTTGAAACTGCTGTGCGTATTATGCATATTCCAACTGGACTTGTAGCTGCCGTTCAGGCCGAACGCTCGCAAGCGGCAAATCGTGAAAAAGCGATGAGTTTATTGAAAGCAAAACTTGTTATGCTTATGCAGGAAAAACACGAGCAATCAATTGATAATTTAAGAATTAAAGTAAAACCGGAATGGGGGCACGAAATCCGCTCGTATGTTTTACACCCATATAAGCAGGTAAAAGATCACGCGACAGGAAAGAAAATTTCGCGTGTTGAGGAAGTTTTGGCTGGAGACCTAGACTTGCTGAATAATGTCTAATTTCTAATTGCTAATTTCTAATGAAATATCCAATTGGATATTGGAAACTTGTTATTAGATATTAAACATTAGGAATTAGAAATTGCCGTGTCAGCGGCTTGTGTGCTATAATTGCCGTATATTCCCAAAAGGAGTAATTTTGTTTTGAAATGATCATTTTTCAGAACGTTACAAAAGAATACAATCATGGGACGGTTGCCTTAGATAAGGTAAGTTTCAAGGTCCATCCCGGGGAGTTTGTTTCCATCGTTGGACGTTCCGGTGCTGGAAAATCTACCGTAGTGAAACTTTTAATTGGCGAGGAGAAGCCCGAGAAAGGTCAAGTTTTTTTTAGTTCGTATGAAGTAAACAAACTGAAACCTAGCGAACTTCCGGAATATCGCAGGCGCATTGGCGTTATCTTTCAGGATTTCAGGCTACTTTCTAAGAAGACGGTTTTTGAAAATGTTTCTTTCGCGCTTGAGGTCGCCGGCAGGCCACAGCGCGAGATTAATGAATTTGTCCCGCAGGTGATTGAGATGGTCGGCTTAGTTGGAAAAGAGAGAAATTTTCCGGCGGAGCTTTCAGGAGGGGAGCGCCAGAGAGTCGCCATTGCCCGTGCTATGATAAATCGGCCCGATCTCATAATTGCCGACGAGCCGACTGGAAATCTCGACCCGTTGAATACATGGGAAGTTATCAAAATTCTTCTTAAGATTAATGAGATGGGAAGCACTGTTTTACTTGCCACACATGACAAGGAAATCGTTAATACGCTTGGACAGAGAGTAATCACGCTTGATAACGGCCAGGTCGTTCGAGATGAAGAACATGGCCGTTTTTTGATAGGATAACTATATGGTAACCATTTCAAGAATCGTAAAATATGGCCTTCAGGCAATTTGGCGGAACGGATTGCTTTCCGCGTCAACAGTAAGCATTATGATTTTGGCGGCTCTTGTTTTTGAAGGGCTTATTATTTTCAATGTTATCGGGAAAAGCGCGACCCAGTCAATTCAGGAAAAAATTGACATCAGCGTTTATTTCAAAAGTAATACTCCAGAAGATTCAATTTTGAGTATTAAGCGTTCGCTTGAGGGGCTTAATGAAGTGAAAGAAGTGGAATACATTTCACGCGAACAAGCGCTTGAAGATTTCAAGGCGCGCCACAGTGATGATGACGCAATCAAGCAGGCGCTGGACGAACTTACTTCAAATCCACTTCTTGCTTCGCTTAACGTAAAAGCGAAAGACCCGCATGAATATAAAACAATCGCGAACTATCTTGAAAACCAAAATCTCAAGGAAAAGGTTGAAAAAATTACTTACGCGCAGAACCAGGTTGTTATTGAACGGTTAATCTCGCTTGTTGATACTGTGAAGGGTACCGGTATTTTACTTACGATATTTTTCGCGTTCCTGGCGGTTATGGTGACGTTCAACACGATTCGGCTTGCGATATTTTCAAACAGCGAACAACTTGGCATTATGCGGATTGTCGGCGCGTCGAATAAATTTATTCAGGGGCCATATGTTATTGAGGGTATTTTCTATGGGTTCGTTTCCGCTGTCATAAGTTTTGTCATTCTCGTGCCGCTTATCGGTTTTCTTTCGCCGTATTTGCATACTTTTATTCCCGAACTTGATTTGCGCGTGTATTTCCGCGAATCGTACATTTCGCTTTTTCTCTACCAGCTTCTTTTTTGCGTAGGCGTGGGTATTATCTCGAGCTCAATCGCAATCCGGCGGTATCTGAAGACGTAGAATTATTGTAGGTTTTTGTACGTCCCTTGTATTGACCCCGTTAGAAATCACGCCCGCGCTTGCCCCGTTAGAGGTTTTTGTTTGCAATGACAATGTTCTTTGTGATTTATCATTATCACCTCTAACGGGGCGAGACGCGCCCAAAGGGCCTATGGGCGGGCTATTTCTAACGGGGTTGACAAGGGTATTTTTGTATGATATACTTTTATTAGTTAAAACTGCATTGAGTTTTATTTAAAATTTAAAAACGAGGCGTGATATGAAAAGAGTATGTTCGTGGTGTGGTGAGTATCAGGGTGAGTCAGGAACAAAGGAAGGCATCACAGATACGATGTGTGATAAATGTACGGAAAAAAGTCCGGCAGAGCGGGACAAAATGGCGCGTGAAGTAAAAGAGGAACGGAGGCGTCAACGAAAAGAAAAAGTAGATAATGAATTAGTATAGTATAAAATCCAAAAATCATTAGGAGGAGGTTAGTAATGAAAGGTTTCTTTTTATTTACAGCTGTGTGGAATACAGTGGTTGCTATAATAAACACCACCGTTCTCCCATTGTTTTGCTCAAAAGCCGTGATGGTGTACGTAACTCCGAGGTCTCAACTAACTCCAATCATAGTTTCTCTTTTTCTTTTCGCGCTCTACTATGAGAAATTTCGTAGAGCATTGAAATGGGTTGTTACACATTAAAAAAGTTCTTCTAGGAGAAAATATAAAAAGCAGGAGTCTATGATTCCTGCTTTTATTTTAAAATAAGTTGTGTTATTTAACTTCCGTTACAGGAGCTTCCGCTATTTTTATCGTATAAGTTTTCTTTTCGGCGGGCTGTACGCTTTCCCATTTACGGGAATATATAAACTCTATTTTTGTTTCGCCGGCTTTCGCGGCTTTAAAAGTAAAAACTTCTTCTCCGTCAGTTCCGACAAGCGCGGAATCTTGAGGAGGAATGAACGTTGAATTTACGAGTTCTATGAAATCGGTGTCATATGACGCGCCCCATGAGAATCCGGTGGACGGGTTTGATTTTAGTTTGATAGAAAATTGGCCATTAACGCTTGTTTCTGTTATCAGTTCTGTTTTATCCGCTGTTGCTTGGTCAATTAGCTGTTCCGCATTTTTAGTTGAAAATCGCGCTGCGACCGTAACTATCAGGAATGACGCTATAAGAAGTATTATGAGGACTATAATTGCTTTTTTCATATTATTGTCAGTGTAATACGTTATTCCTGCTTTGGCTAGTGGCCTTTTCCACCAGCCATTATAACACTTTTTACCCTCCTCCGCAGAAATCCATGGGCATAAGCCCGTTGATGAATGCGGAGAGGGTACCCTTCCATAGCTCCGAAGGAGCGAAGGAGGGTATGCTTCGGATGGGTTTCGCTCCGCGCTTCCAGTGCGGCATCTGAAGATGCCGCGGGTGTAAGCCAATGGAGCTTCACTATTTTTGTTTTTTCATATTTTGTGTGATACTTTTTATATACGCATTATGGCAATACAAGAAGCTCAAAAAGGAATTTTAGTCATTAAGGCGTCCGGAGAGCGGGAACTGTTCTCGCGCGAGAAACTTTTAAATTCATTGAATCGGTCGGGGGTATCGCCTGATGTCGCGGAACAGATCGCGCTAAAAATTGAGCATGGAATAAAAAATGGAACGTATGTTTCGGAGATTTACCGCAAAGCATTCTCGCTTTTGCGAAAATTTGAGCGTCACATAGCAAACAGGTATTCGCTTAAAAAGGCGATTATGGGACTTGGGCCGACTGGACACCCATTTGAACGGCTTGTTGGAAAAATTCTTGAGGCGGAGGGTTTTACAGTCCAAGTCGGGCAGATAGTACAGGGCGCGTGCGTTGAGCATGAGGTTGATGTTGTCGCGAGCAAGGGTGACAGGCGCATTATGGTTGAATGCAAATTTCATAACCAGCAGGGGATAATAACAGACGTGAAAGTCGCGCTTTATATTCAGGCGCGGTTTGAGGACATTGAGAAGAAACACGCTATTGAGCCGAACTATGTTCAGAAATTTCACGAGGCATGGCTTATTACAAACACAAAACTGACTTCAAGCGCTATTCGCTATGCTTCCTGCGCGGGACTTAAAGCAATCGGATGGAATTATCCCGCGAATAGAAGTTTGCAAAATTTAATAGAACAATCCGGCCTTCATCCGCTTACGATGCTGACAACGCTTACCGAGTTGCAGAAACAGCGATTACTTGAGGAAGGATTAGTGCTTTGCAATGAAATTCCAAAACGAAAAGATATTTTACAGAAACTTGGTATTGCAAGCGCGCGTATTTCAGAGATTTTTCGTGAAATTTCCGATTTGTGCGGAAGGGAATAGGTGATTTTATATACATTTAGAGTTGTATTTTAAGCTATTGACAGGTTTATACTTATTGTGCTATACTTGCACTAGTTAATTTATTTTCTAATATAACCACGTAAAAGGAAGGAGAAAAATATGGATAAGGGTTTTTTAAAGTTCCTTGCAATTTTTTTAATCCTTTTCATTTCTGCGGCTTTTGTAGCATTTTGGCTACTTGATAGGGGTCAATTGCCGGACAAAGCTTATTCTATGAAATTACTTGATCCACCCGTACAGTCGGACTTTGAGCCAGAGGAAGTTTTCACTGCCTTTTTTCAATTGGAATATGCTCCTGGGATTAGTGAAAGGAGAATTGAAGTAAAACGCAGAAGTGATGGGGCTAAATTCTCTGCATTTGTCCTCGGCAACATACAAGTTAGTGTTGATTCCGGCGATACTGTAAGAATTGTAAAGATTAATTTCAGAAATAACGATGACCCATCATCATCACCAGCGGTGTTTTTTATCGCTATTCCAATGAAGGTCCGCTAAATGATGCGGCCGTCTAAACAAATTCGGTAAATTCTAAACTTAAAAGAGGAGCAATAGTCCAATAATGTCCTAACTTGCGTTGGCAATGAGGGCACCCATGCCCCCGAAAGCAAAATGGGGAAAGCATATAAAGACCGCCTTGAAACCTGTATGGGTAGGTGGTTTTTTAATTTAATGGAAAGTTGACTATTGATGCTTGTTTTTAGAGCATCTGTGGTAGCATAGAAAGACAGAAATATGATAGTAGACGATGTAACAATTCGTGTTTTGGGGGGAGACGGCGGAAACGGAGCCGTCGCTTTTAATAAAAACCTGATGAGCTTGGGGCCTACGGGCGCGTCCGGGGGAGACGGCGGGAGCGTATATATTGAGGGCGTGTCGGATTTAAGCGCGCTTGGGCAATTCAAATTCAAAAAGAAAATTGAGGCGGAAAACGGGCGCGACGGCAGAGGGCAATTTAAAGACGGCGCTCGCGGAAAAGATCTGATTGTCAGAGTGCCTGTCGGTACCGTGGTTCACAATCTTACTAATGGAGAAGATAAGGAGATAGTGAAAATAGGCGAGCGTTTGCTTGTCGCGAAATGCGGAAAAGGAGGCAGGGGAAACTTTCATTTTCGCTCATCAAGAAATACGACGCCAAAGCAGTTTGAAAAAGGAACGGACGGAGAAAGTTTTGAAATCAGGCTTGAGCTTAAACTTATCGCGGATGTCGGATTTATCGGTTTGCCGAATATCGGGAAGTCCACGCTTTTGAACGAGCTTACTAACGCAAATAGCAAGGTGGCGAATTATCCTTTTACCACGCTTGAGCCGAATCTCGGCGTTTATTACGAGCTTATTCTTGCCGACATTCCCGGGCTTATTGAAGGCGCTTCTCGCGGAAAGGGGCTTGGCGTGAAATTTTTGCGCCATGTTGAACGAACGCGGATTTTGTTTCATTTTGTTTCCGCAAGTTCCGAATGTCCGCTTGAGGATTATAACGTGGTTCGAAAAGAGATAGGCGAGTACAACAAAAAACTTTTAGAAAAACAGGAATACATATTTCTTAGCAAGAGCGACGAGGTTTCAAAAGAAGAGCTTAAGAAAAAAATGAAAGAGTTTGAAAAGAAGAAACTGAAGATTTTGCCCGTTTCAATCCTAGAATCGGAGAGCGTGAAAGAAGTGCGGAAGATTTTGAACAAAATCAAAGACGAGAAGATTGCTTGAGTAGTCTGGCGGATATAAAAAGCCGTGTTCATGTCAAATTGAACACGGCTTATTTGTTTTTGGAGTTAGAAATTATAAGATTCCTATTTCCGTGAGCCATTCCTTCCAAACTGGTTCGAGACCAGGTTTTGATTGCCACTCATTATCCGTGATTTTCTTGGCGAGATACTCCTCGGTGCGCTGTGCCAGTTCTTTAAGCTTGTCTTTTGAGCACCACATATATTGCTTCGTTTCGTCCGGGCTTGCTTTTACATTATAGTTTTCCACCATTGCCTCGTAGATTTTCCAGTAGTGCCATGTCCCGTCCCATCTCCTGCATGGGTTTTCTTTTCTTCCTTCGGCGAGGAAACGCAATCCTGTAGCGATAAGTTCCACTTCTTCCCATAATTCGCTGTGGGCCGCTTCCTCAAAAGAAGGATTGCTGTCAACATGCCCAGCTGGAGGAGCAAAACCAATCGGTTTCCTCATGCGTTCGATGAGAAGCAATTCGCCCTCTTTCCATACAAGTATGCCGACGCTTGTATGGTCGCAGATGCTTGTATTTTTTGCCTTGGGGATCCGATAGAGATTTCTATCTAGGACAATCGGCTCCATGGTAAGCACCTCGTCTATAATATATTTTTGGTCAGAGATAGGATTAAGGAGAAAAATGATTTTCCCTCGGTAATGCGCGAAGCCCATTTCCATAAAGGTATTTGCACCAATGTAGTTTTCAATGCCGTCTTTTGTGAAATTCGCAACCAAAATAGCATCGGATTGTTCGATTTTTTCCATGTGTTTTGAGATAAAACCAAACCTCTTTTTCGCTTCAACCCTGCTTGTGCCGTCCTTGGACAAGTAATCAACGCCCTCAACTTTTACCGGCATAAGGACAACGTGCCCGAGTTCTTCCAGTTTGTCTTTAATCCTAAGTATTCGGTCAAAGAATTTAATCGAACTACAGATAGTGATAATCATGACACTCCTCCTTTTTAATTTGTTAATGTTTTACTACCGAAAATCTAGAACAGAATTTTGGTTTAGTCAAGAAATAAGGATGTAAGCTTTTTTGTAGACTAAATCATTGCCTGACACGAGGCCATAGAGATCAGTTCCCTCTGTAATTTGGTAGTTGTGGCGCAGGAGAAAGTATGCCATCGATCAAGTTTCTTTTGCGAAATGTTTTAATTTGTTTATAATAAATATGAATGCAGAAAATAATGAAACAAACCGCTTATTATTCGGGAACAATTGAAATACACAAAGACGGCTGTTATGTGGGGGGACAGAAAATTGAATGTCCAAAGCAGGGCCAGGGACTTTTAGATAGGCCGTTCATGCAGGGAGGGGTTTACCAGCAGGGAAGCAGCGGGCTGAATATTCTACCGCAAAATCCTGCCTGGGATGTGCGTAATGACTTGGCGTTTGTTGTTATTTTTTTGGCCATAGTTATAAGCCTTCTTTCTTTAGTGATATTTAAAATCAAAATCTTTGGTAAAACTTTAGGGGAGTATTTAAAACCCATCTGGTATTTTGTTTTAGTTGCCGTGGCGGTTGTTTTTTGGCAATATCTGGTTGGAGTAACACTAGAAGGCGACTCGTGGCAGTTAAGGGTGAGTCAGATTATATGGGAGCTGATGGTGGGAGCGTCGGTTTATAAGCTAAGCAAAATGAATTTCGGCTATGCTAATGTTTTCTTTATAGGGGTCTTGTATAGTATTTTCATTCATGGCCTCAAGGTGTCAATCAGATATTTCTTTTATGCTAAGACGCTTTCGTATGTGCTAGACCGCTTTTTATATGGAAGCCTTCTCGTTATGGCTGTGACGGTTCTCGGACTTATGTTTGTCTATCTAAAAAAGAAGGGCATCCGTTACTAATTAGACAAGATTTTCCTTTCGACTTTTTCACAACAAAAACAGTATTTGATGGCGCTTATACGGTGTGCTACTATTACGGTCAGAACATTAGATTTTACAGCAGGGTAATTAACTGAAGTGAAACTAATTGGAGGTTTCATATGTGAGTTAGATTATCGCCTTGCTCGGCGTATAAGAGCACACTTTTATTCATTGGGAAGGAAAGCATTAAAGCCACCTGGGAATCCGGCGGTAGGACGCATACATTATGCGGACGGTCCGGCAGGTGGTTTTTTATTTTGTGAGTTCACTACGAGTAGTTTGGCAGGCCTGCCTGCCGGCAGGCAGGCTCACTACAGATAGTCAAAGGCAAAATTTCGTGGTAAAAATAAATTATTGGGAGGTCGTCTAACGGTAGGACAGCGGCCTTTGAAGCCGTGAATCTAGGTCCGATTCCTAGCCTCCCAGCCACTATGAAAATCACTCAATTTCTATGAACGCATTCTTAGAACACATCATTCTTAATGTTTCTAATCCTAAGGTTTCCTTTCCTTTCTATAAAGATTTATTTGGTTACTTTGAATACAATCTTTTTGCCGAGAAGAGTAATCATGTTGCGTTTAGAAAGAAAGGAACCGCTGATTTTTGGATTGTAGCAACTGATTCTAAATATATTTCAAACGGGTTTCATAGGAAAAACACAGGCATTAATCATTTCGCATTCCACGCATCTTCTAAAGGAGAAGTTGATCGTTTCTATAAAGAGTTCTTGAAGCCAAGAGGCACAAAAACCTTATATGAAAGTCCCAAGTCTTTTCCGGAATACGCCCCCGACTACTACGCGGTGTTCTTTGAAGACCCTGATAGGATTAAATTAGAAGTGGCGTCGTTTGCAATAAAACATGTATGAAAATCACTACTATCTCATTTCTTAAAAGCGGCGACAGCGTTTATCTATCAGATAAGAAAAGGGGATTCGGTACCGGATATCTCAATGGATACGGCGGAAAAATGATGGAAGGAGAAAGCGTGGATGGCGCCGCGATTCGGGAGTTGCGCGAGGAAGCCGGCTTAATCGCAAGCTCCGAAAATCTTCAAAAAGTTGCCGTTATTGATTTCTTTGACGGGGACGAGCATATTTTTGAATGCCACGTGTTTTTTGTGTCCAAGTGGGAGGGCGAACTCAAGGAGTCCGAGGAAATGGCTTATCCGCAGCTATACATGTGCGCCAATTTGCCTTATGAAAAAATGTGGAAATCAGATCGGGTTTGGCTTCCGCTCATTTTTTCAGGCAAGAAAATACAGGCGAAAGCCTATTATGAAAAGGGGATGGATGAGATGGAACATTTTGAGTACAAACCACTCCTCTAACATTCTACAGCTGATAAGCAGTGTAAGAAGTAAGGAAGTCCTTAACCAGGGCAGGCTGGGCCGCCGAAACGGCGGTTTTTTTTACAACTTGATTTTTTCGGGCATTACTGGTAAAAAAGACACAGTCTATTTGTCACTACAAAACTAAAAAGGGAGGTAACTATCATGGGTGAGTATGCTGAAGCTGGAGTGGATTACGCGAAGATTGGGCCTTTCAAACGGGCTATGATTGAAGCAGGGAGAAGAACATTGACTTTCCCTAACAAACGAGAGGTTTTCATTAATGAAGAGGTGTTGTATCCGCACGGAGCTGTCTATGAGTATCGCGGCGGATTGCCTCACATCTGGTGTAATACCCAAGAGGGTCTTGGTAATAAGAACTGGATCGCAGAATGGATGTATCAATTTGCTGGTACCGGTAGAACCTATTACAAAGGCATCGGCATTGATGCCGCCATGATGATAGTCAATGATATTATTGCCCAAGGAGCAATGCCAGTTATCCTTACAGACGAAGTGGCGGCGGGCGATAGTGAATGGTTTGAAGACGAAAAAAGAAGCGGTGACTTAGCTTATGGATATTTCAGTGCGTGCAAAATGGTTGGCATGGCTTTGCCTGCCGGCGAATCGCCATCGCTTCGCTATCTTATTAAAGCAGAGCATCCGGTCAAAAGCGCGCCTTCTTTGAGCGGTTGCGTAACTGGGATAATTGCGCCAAGCAGATGGCTTATTACCGGCCGCAAGCTTCGGGCGGGCGACCACATTATAGGCGTCGCATCATCTGGGTTGCATGCCAACGGCATTTCCCTGGTTATTAAAAGAGCTATGTCGCTTCCCGATAAGTTTCTTACTAAGCTTTCAAACGGAAATACGCTCGGTGAAGAGGCATTAATTCCCACCCTTTCTTATGTGGCGCTTATAGAGGCGTTATTGGAAGATGAAGTAGACATCCACGCGCTTTTGCCGGGGACTGGCGGCGGAGTAAGTAAAATAGCTTTTGATAAACGGCCATTCACTTATCGCATCCATACATGGGTTGAGGTGCCGCTCCTTTTCCAGTTTATGCGGGAACTCGGAGTCACACTGGAAGATTGCCTTACGACTTTCAACCTGGGAATTGGCTATTACATCTTTGTCCCGCCATTGGAAGCGGAACGCACCATCAGAATTGGTAAAAATGCGGGGTATGAATTGGTTGATATTGGTCGAGTGGAAGACGGCGAAAGAAAAGTTATATTTGAACCAGAAAATATTGTCCTGTCTCCTCCCGGTGAATGAGAGATTAGCGTTTTTTTCTCAACTAAAGCCCTATTGCTGGAATACCAGCAATAGGGCTTTTTACTTTACCAGGAAACCCCGCACGCAGGCGGCGTCGTAACGAGTAGCCGCCGGAGTGCGGGGATGAATGGAACCGCTTACGGTATCGTCTGCGATACCGCTGGTTACGCAAGCGAAGCTTGCGACACAAAAGGAAACCCCGCACTTTAGTGCGGGGAGGAGGTCATTATCCCAACACCAATGGAATTTATGAAGGGATTTATCCCCACTACCAATTTTATTGGTGTGGGTTTATTTGATATTTTATCGTAATCTGATATGCTTGCCCGTAGCAAAAAAGTTCTTTGAAAATCTGCATTAAGGATATTCAGAAGATTGAAAAATAATGAGAAACCAAAAGGAGGGAGAATTATGTTGCATTTTTACCTAAACAGGAAGGAGGAAGTAGAATATTGCTTCAATGTGGAAACTTCCGAGCCATTACGCACTGATGAACTTGCTATTCTTAAGCAACTTTTGGCAAACGGCTTCGTATCAGAAAGCGTTTCTACGGCTCCGTCGAGCCATGGTGGACGCGATGTAGTTGAGCTGGGTCCAAGGATGAATTTTGCGACGGCGTTTTCGACCAATCTTGTGGCAATCTGCCAGACATGCGGACTTGAGAAAGTTATCCGCATTGAGCGTTCCAGGAGGTACCTGTTGCCTTCGGGAATTAACAAGGTGCAATTCGTTCTGAAGAATCACGACCGCATGACGGAGTGCCGCTACCATCAGCCTCTCGAGACGTTCGAAACAGGAGTACCGCCTGAGCCCGTCTTTGAGATTCCAATGATGGAGAAAGGACCCAACGCTCTTTTGGAAGTCGAGGGCCTTGCAATGGACGAGTGGGACAGGAATTTCTACTACGAATACTTTGTCAGAGAGGAGGGGAGAAATCCCACTATAGTCGAGGCACAAGACCTGAATAACGCCAACAGCGAGCACTCGCGGCACGGCTACTTTAAAGGCAAGCAGATTATTAATGGAGTGGAGATGCCGGAAACATTGATGGAAATCGTCAAATCAACTCTAAAGGCAAATCCATCAAACAGCGTTATTGCGTTCAAGGACAACTCCAGCGCGATTCTAGGATACGATTGTTGGACAATTGTTCCTGAAAAACCCGGAGAGCCGTCGCCGTTTGTGAAGAAAAAATTTACGTATCACATTATCTTCACGGCGGAAACTCACAATTTTCCGACAGGAGTCGCTCCTTTTCCTGGTGCTGAAACGGGTACTGGCGGAAGAATTCGGGATGACCAGGCAACTGGGAGGGGCAGCCTAGTGGTTGCCGGCACGGCAGGGTACTGCGTTGCGGGTCTGTTTATCCCGGGGTATGACTTGCCGTGGGAGAATAAGGATTTTGTTTACCCGACAAACCTCGCTTCCCCTCTTTCTATTGAAATAGGAGCAAGCAACGGCGCCAGCGATTACGGCAACAAATTTGGCGAGCCGGTGATACTCGGTTTTACGCGCTCATTTGACCAGCGGCTTCCTACCGGCGAACGGTGGGGCTGGATAAAGCCGATTATGTTCACTGGCGGCATCGGACAAATTGACGCGGGGCATACGGACAAGGGAGAAGCGGAGAAGGGAATGCTAATCGTTCAGATCGGAGGTCCCGCATACCGTATTGGTGTAGGCGGGGGTTCCGCTTCCAGCAAACTTCAGGGTGATAACGACAAACAACTTGATTTCAACGCTGTTCAGCGCGGCGACGCAGAAATGGAACAGAAAATGAACCGCGTGGTGAGAGCTTGTGTGGAAATGGGAGATAGGAATCCCATTATCAGTATCCATGACCAGGGAGCCGGCGGTCCCGCCAATATCCTCAAAGAACTTGTAGAGAAAGCCGGAGGAAGAATTGAGTTGAGGCGAATCACACTTGGTGACCCCACACTTTCAAAGCTTGAGATCTGGATTGCCGAATATCAGGAGCGATGCGGCCTGCTGATTTCTCCTTCACGGATTGATGAGTTCAAGTCCATCTGCGAAAGGGAAAAGGTGAACTGTGAAGTTTTAGGCGAGGTTACGGGCGATGGAAGATTTGTAGTTCACGATGAGCAAGACGATTCAACTCCCGTAAACCTCAATCTCAAGAAAGTTCTTGGCGGCATACCTAAGAAAACTTTCACGGACGAGAGAATCAGCCGTCCGTTGGAACCTTTTAGATTGCCGGAGGGCGTGACACTTGAAGGCGCGCTTTCTCTGGTACTGCGGAATCTCGCGGTTGGCTCGAAGAGATTTCTTACGAGTAAAGTTGACAGAAGCGTAACCGGGCTCATTGGCGGACAGGAATGCTGCGGGCCGCTTCAGTTGACAGTTAGCGATGTGGCGGTTATAGCCCAAAGCCATTTTGGGCTCACGGGAGCCGCGACTTCCATTGGTGAACAGCCAATCAAGATGCTGGTGAATCCTGCGGCTGGTGCCCGGATGGCGGTTGCAGAAGCGTTAACTAATATTGTGTGGGCGAAAATCACTTGTTTGGAAAATGTTAAGTGTTCAGCCAACTGGATGTATGCTCCAAAACTTCGTGGCGAAGGCGCTGCTCTTTATGATGCGGCATCAGCTATGAGGAATTTAATGATTCAGTTAGGTATTGCAGTGGATGGGGGCAAAGACAGTCTCTCGATGGCTACTCGAGTTGGAAACGAAATCGTAAAGTCTCCGAGAGAGCTTGTTATCTCTGCCTACGCGACGATGCCCGACATCACAAAAGTCGTGACGCCTGACATTAAAAGACCTGGACGGAGCGAACTGGTATTTATTGATCTGTCTTCAGAAAACACTCGACTTGGCGGCTCGGTATTAGCGCAGGTCTACGGTCAGCTTGGCGACGAATCTCCAGACGTGTACAACCCAGAGATGCTTAAGTGTGCTTTCCTGGCGGTTCAGAAACTGATTTCAGAAAATCTGATTCTTTCGGGGCACGATGTAAGCGATGGCGGCATTATCACCACGTTTTTGGAAATGGCGTTTGCAGGGAACTGCGGTTTGGAAATTAGTATGGATGGGCCATGGAGTCCGTTTGAGAGATTATTTGCCGAAGAACTAGGGTTGGTTATTGAATGCGATTTAGGCTATATCCGAAAGGTTTACGAGATTCTTGACTCTTTCAATCTGTACGCGACTACCATTGGAAGGACGATTAGAGAAAAAAAGATTCTCGTGACTTATAATTCTAATCCCATTCTTGAGAAGGAGATGCCTGTTTTGCGAGGGCAGTGGGAAGAAACATCTTACCAGATCGACAAGCTGCAGACGAATCCCGAATGTGCTGATGAAGAAAAGAAAAATATCTTTGAGCGCACAAACCCGATGTACGTTGTTTACTTCGAACCTAGACCTACACCGGCGCACATCCTTGAAGCCACAGGAAAATTCAAAGTAGCAATACTTCGAGAAGTGGGGAGCAACGGCGACCGTGAGATGACTTCGGTTTTCCATCAAGCTGGTTTTGAACCATGGGACGTCACTATGACCGATCTTATTAGCGGCCGAATTACTTTGGAACAATTTAGGGGACTCGCGGCGGTGGGAGGTTTCTCGTACGCCGATGTTCCCGAGAGTGCTAAAGGATGGGCGGCGACCATCAGGTTCAATAAAAAACTCAAGATGATGTTTGAGGATTTCTACAATCGCTCCGACACATTTTCTTTAGGTGTTTGCAATGGTTGTCAACTCTTTGCGCTTTTAGGATGGGTGCCTTGGTTCGGGCTTCCTGACGAGAAGCAACCGAGGTTCGTCCAGAATTTTTCTGGGCGTTTCGAGTCTCGCTGGGTCTCAGTTAAGATTTTAGAGAGCCCCGCCATCATGCTTAATGATATGGATGATTCGGTACTCGGCGTCTGGGTGGCACACGGTGAAGGCAAAATCTATTTTCCAGATTATTCCATAATGGACGAGGTAATTAATAGCAAGCTTGTCCCGATGGCTTTTGTAGATGATGATAGCCAGAAAACGAATAGCTATCCCTTCAATCCGAATGGCTCGCCGTTTGGAATAGCAGGGCTCTGTACGAATGATGGGCGCCATCTGGCAATAATGCCTCATCCGGAACGGGCATTCCTTAAGTGGCAATGGCCATGGATGCCGGAGTGGTTGAACCGAGATCTCAAAGTATCCCCCTGGCTTCAGATGTTCCAGAATGCCAGAGAATGGTGTGAATGAACACCGAATAAATAGACCCTACTAGATAATACTAGCGGGGTCTTTTTAGTTGAAAGTTTTGTATAGCGTAAAAACCGCCGTGTTATCCAGAAAGTACGACATTTTATGATCATAGAAAGTGCATAAGTTTTTATTATGGTCACCATTGATAATTTCAAAAATATTGAGCTGTGCATAACTCCGATGCACATTTTAGAGCAAGAGCATATAATTAAATTAAGCAATGAGAAAAGATTTACAGTCAAACTCGCGCAGTCCTACGCATGCGGGTTGGCACGTAAAGCGTGCAGTTTTTTGCCATTTAAAAAAGTCGGAGTAAAAAATAAAACAAAAATATGAATACTGGAAAAATATTGGCTTTTGTGGCGGTGGCTCTCGTTGTCGGTGCCGGCGTCGGCTACTACGTCGGGAGTTCGACCGGATATCAGAAGGCGATCGCTGAAGCAAAAGCCACACAGGAAGAGGTCGCGAAGAAAGCGACGGAAGGGGCGGCAAAAGCAGTTAATCCATTTCAGACGAAAAATCCGCTTGAGGGCGTAACTGCAAATCCTTTTGAGAACGCTGCTAAAAAACTGAATCCGTTCGCAAAATAAAGTAAATTTCACATCCTTAAAACCTTAAATATGAAAAAAATACTATATATAGGATGTGCAGTTCTTGTGTTTATATATGGTGCATCGGTTTTTGCTCAGACTGGCGGTAGTGCCACAGGCGGCGTTACAACTGACATTCCCGAAAACCTTGCTCCGCTTGCAGGCGAACTTGACTGCAAAACAAAACAAGAATGTGCAGCGGCATTTAATGCAAATTTCTCAAAGGGGCTAGAACTAGCTGAAAAGTACAAGGTGTACAATGCTGAAGAGAAAAAATTAGCCAGCTCATTTAAAGATGAGGTTCTCATGAAACTAGCTGGCGCTAGCAGTGAGAACTTTGACCAGAAAATAATTGAAGTTGCGAAAGAAATAATCAAAAGCAAACCAAATCTCGCGAAACAACTCAATGTTAACGCGCGCGAAGTTACTGCTGCGGAGACAATCGTCACCGAGGTGAAAAACGCAGGCACAAACTTGAGTATCTGCAGCAAGCATTCGGAATCGTTGAGCCGTGACGAGCTGGTTGCCTGCCTTAACGCAAGCAAAAAACTTGCTGATCGCGCGGGCATAGTTAGCGTCTATATTCCTGAGAAACAACTTCAGCAGGCAAGTAAGGTAGTAAGTTTGGAACAGGCGATTAAAACAGGCGAATACAAAAACATTGGTTCCACAGCTGACGAAATCGGAATTAATTGTCTTAAACCCGGCTCACCAGCTGTTTGCGATGAAATTGCAAAACGCTTTTTTGGCGACGATGGGGCCAAGATGCTAAGTGAAGCGCGGTCTAAGGTCAGTAAAACAGAGGAATATTACAGCAAGTCAGTTGGCGCTTTCACACTCACAACTCCTGATGGCAGGGTCATTAATGGGAAAGACGCTATCAGAAATACATGCGACAATGCATTTAAGACACAGGACATTAAGCTCGCAAGGGCATGTGGTGAATTTGCCGTAAATAACGGTCTTGCACAAAGAAGCGAAGTAGAACAGAGTATAAAGATTTTTGAGTCGCTTGCCTCTAGCGATACAAATATGAATTTTGACCGTTGCCGGCAGGACCCAACCGTGTGTGAAAATTTCATGCCAGTGGAAATCAAGAGCAATTTCACAGTTATGCGGCAGATTGACCAGATTATGAGGTCCGAGATGGGTTTTGATCCAATTGAGTGTGGGCGTGCATTTTCAGACCCCGAAATCGGGAGGAAGTGTTTTGAAGGATCAAAAAGAGCCCTCCCTAAACTGAAGGCACTTGCGACGACTTCAAGCGAGGCACGCCAGCTTATTGAGGATATTGAAAGTCATGTCCAAGAGGAGGGAAACCGCGCAACCAATGTGAAAGTTGAACAGGCATTCAGCGCAGGGGGCGGTCCCGGTGGTTGTAAAACACAAGAAGAATGTTTCAAGTTTTGCTCTGACTCGGCGAACGGTCCGGCATGTCTTGCGTTCGGGGTGCAGACAGGCGTGTTTGGAAAGACAGAAGTTACGCAACGTTTTCAGGACTACCAGCAGAGTATGAACATGCCGATGTTTGTTTCGCCGCAGCAGACCAATGTACCGATTCCAACAACGCCGTATCAGACACCATACACACAGCAATACTACCAGCAGCCCCAACAGCAGGTTATGCAAATTAATAACCAGGTGCCGGGAGTCCAGCAGATGCAGCCGATGTCTATGATAGCCCCCCAATATATGGGAGCGGCATCGGGTCCGAGCCCGGAGTGTTTTACTGCTATCCAATCTGGCGATTTCGCAAAAGCAAAAGATCTCTGCTACGCACAGTCGCCAATGGCTGTATATCAGCAGACTACACAGGCGCCAACAGTGCAGCAGCAACCTGGGCAGGTGCCAAGTCAGTATCCTCAACAGTACCAGCAGCAGCAATACCAGCAGGTATGTCCAATGATGTTCCCTGCGCCATGTCCGCCTGGGCAGTACAGGCAGGACTCGCGTGATGCGCGTGGGTGTTTTGTATCTGGAGAGTGTGTAGCAGTTCCACAACCTCCTCAGCAGGTACAAATGCAGCCAACGCAAATGCAACAACCAGTACCCGGCATGTGCACCGGCGGCCAGGTATGGTGCACAAGTTCATCAGGAACTGGCGGCTGGTGTCAGACAGCTCCGTGTCCGACGTATCCAACACAACCTTCAACACCGGCAACGTGTACCGGCGGTCAGGTTTTGTGTCCTAGCCAATCTGGCGGTCCTGGTTGGTGCCAAACGCCGCCATGTCCAACAACTCCAACATCTCCACAAGCAACAATATGCACAGGTAACCAGGTTTGGTGTGCTAATTCATCGGGTACAGGAGGTTGGTGTCAGACGGCTCCGTGCCCGCAATCTGTAACACCTGTTATGCAGAATTGTTCTTCGGGCCAGTATTGGTATGTACCTCCAAGTGGCGGGTCTGGATATTGTAAGTCATCAATAGACATTCCAACAGACATTCCAACAGACATTCCAACAGACATTCCAACTGCGGCGTGTACCGGCGGTCAGGTTTTGTGCGCAAGCTCATCTGGCGGTCCAGGCTGGTGTCAGATGTCTCCGTGTCCGACTACTTTTCCAACGACCGGAACATGCCCCTCGGGTCAGTACTGGTATTATCCTTCAGGCGGCGGAGCGGGGTATTGCCGCTTAAGCACTGAACTGGGTCCCGGTGCATGTACCGGCAGTCAGGTTTTGTGCGCAAGCTCATCTGGCGGTCCTGCCTGGTGTCAGATGTCTCCGTGTCCGACTACTACATCTACATCTACACCTCCCACACCCGGAGCGTGTCCCTCGGGTCAGTACTGGTATGTCCCAGATGGTGGCGCAGGATATTGCAGGACGTCCAGTGACGTTCCTCCTAGTCCCAGCTCTTGTTCCAGCGGCCAAGTGTGGTGTTCAAATTCATCAGGAACTGGCGGCTGGTGCCAAATGTCTCCTTGTCCAATAACTCCAATAACTCCGCAAGCAACTGCTTGTACAAGCGGTCAGGTATGGTGCACGAGCTCATCCGGCGGTCCAGGCTGGTGCCAAATGTCGCCATGCCCGCCGTCAACTGGAACTACACCTCCTTCCAGCGGTTGTGGTTCCGGTCAGGAATGGTACCTTCCTCCGAGTGGTGGGGTGGGCTATTGTAGGAATGCTTGTAGCGGTGGCCAAATCCGGTGCACAGATTCTTCGGGTACAGGAGATTGGTGTCAGATGGGTCCATGTCCAACATCTCCAACATCTCCAACATCTCCAACAGCTCCAGCTACTTCTGCTTGCACAAGTGGTCAAGTTTGGTGCGTTGGATCATCAGGAACTGGCGGCTGGTGCCAAATGTCTCCTTGTCCAACGATGACAACGCCACCTCCGACCTCTGCTGACGCAGGTTCTTGCACCGGCGGCCAGGTATGGTGCACAAGTTCATCAGGAACTGGCGGCTGGTGTCAGATGTCTCCGTGTCCGCTGAGCAGTGGAACTACTCCGCCGCCATCAACAACAACACCACCACCACCTATGACGACACCTCCTCCAGAGAGTCCACCACCTACGACGACACCTCCGCCTGGAGGAGAAACCCTCCCACCACCTCCACCTCCAACAACACCTCCCCAGGAGAGTCCACCACCTCCGACATCGGCTCTTAATAACTACTTTGCGACTCTTAGTACAGCTCTATCAAACTTACTCAATACCATAAAGGGCTCGCTGGGGCGGTAGTGTAGGAAGACTGGTGTAAAAAACCGGCGCTTGGGCGCCGGTTTTGTTTTGGTAAATAAATTGCTTCACGCACTTTGTTCTTTGGCCGACATAAGCTCAATGTCATGAAAATGGCTGATATGAAATGAGGGATGGTTATTGCCGATCTCGTTGAGCACTGTTTTTGTTGATGCAATCCAACGATGGTCGCACGGCTTTGGGTTGGTCACATAAAAACAAGCCAACGCATCCTCTTTGTTTTTGAAGAGGGCAATAATACGAGAGCTGTGAGGACCCCAATAGCATGTTGATACTTTACTAATCTCGCTCTGGTAGCCGCTCTTTGGTGTTAGCGCTCCATATTTTTCGGGTGTGAATGCTTGTAATACTTTACAGATTGCAATCATCATTGCGCTTTTACACAGGTCATCATTGAGGGGAATTTTACTCTTGCCCCTTATGACAATTTTTACAGCCGACGCGAGATATGGGCCCTTGGCTTGTACGTGGTAAATAGACGTTTCTGTTACTGCATAAAATTCATTAAGCATTAGAACCTCCTTTTTTGGATTTACAAAATTGCGTTACTGACAGCACAGTACTAAAAAAGACGCGATAAGTCAAATATCCACGGTAATAAAGTTTCTGGCTAATTTTTCGTCCCCTCCACAATCGCAACTTCAAGCGGGATTATGGGGAATTGGGAGTAGCGCATTTGGCTGTATGCCGTAATGAGGGATTTTACTAGATTAACGTGCGCATCTTTGAATAATTTTGCGTGTACTTCAAGTTTTACGAGATGTTCCGCCATAACTTCCGTTTTAAACATTTCTTTCATATCCGGATTGTATTTCAAGACCATTACGCGCCTAAGGTACTGAATTAGGTCTTTTGTGAATTGTGGGAGGTTGTATCCGCCGTCTTGAATTTCAGCCAGCGAGGCAAGCGCATCTTTTACGTTACTTTGAAGCAGAAGCTCGGCGAAGCCGGAAAGCTTTTTAAATCCTACTTTCCCGACCATTCCCTCAACTTCTTCAACTGTAATGTCTTTGTCGCCGAACGTAACTAGCTGGTCCAGAAGCGATTCCGCGTCGCGGAAACTTCCTTCGGCTGATGAGGCGATAAGTTCAAGCGCGTCTGGAGAAATTTTGATTTTTTCTTCGCCCGCGATATTTTTGAGCTTTTTTACGATATGCTCTATCGGCGCGTGCTTGAAGTAAAACTGCTGCGTGCGGGAAAGAATCGTAGTCGGAATCTTGTCCGCCTCTGTTGTAGCTAGGATAAAAATAACGTGTTCCGGCGGCTCTTCCAGAGTTTTAAGGAGCGCGTTTGCGGCGTCCTTGGTAAGCTGGTGCGCTTCATCAATAATAAAAACTTTGTTTACAGATGAAACAGGGGAGACGCGGACGCTTTCGCGCAATGAGCGGATTTCATCAATGCCGCGGTTTGAGGCGGCGTCTATTTCAATGACATCAATGCTGTGGCCCTCGTCGATTGCTGTGCAGGACTGGCATTGATTGCACGGTTCTCCTTTCGCTTTAAACTTAGCATCGCCCGCGCGTTTCTCGCAGTTTGCGATTTTCGCAATGATGCGTGAAGTCGTCGTTTTTCCTGTGCCTCGCGGCCCAGCAAAAAGGTATGAATGAGCAAGTTTGCCCTGCTTTGCGGCTTCCCGCAATATCCTTATGACCATTTCCTGCCCAAGGAGGTCTTCAAACGTAGCAGGGCGGTATTTTCGATAGATTGCGAGTGACATTGACTAATAGTTATTTTTGCTATATAATTTGTTTTAGCAGATAAATAAGCAGCTTTTAACAATTCTATATCATGGAGGTGAATTATGTCGAATGGGAGAACTAACTCTGCTCTGGATGCTTTGCGCGAGGATATCGGACGCCTTGAAAGACCCTACGATTTGATGTATATACGGACGCTTTTGCATCTTATCCGTATACGGAAGATTAAGGATTATTCTTCGGTGTCGATTCAGCTTCTTTCGTTGCTAGCAGAGTGTATGGGGAAAGCTTACGAGGAACTGGTTGTTTGTAATTTGCCGGGTGTTGCGCCGGTGATACCGCCAAACATATACAATGTAGCGGGCAATTTTAACCTGTTCAGTGATTCAGAAATTAGAGAGATGCAGAATTTCCTAAGGAACTCATTGTGGTCAAAAGCGAAGACGCCGATTCTTGAGAAAGTTATTACGGAGAAATTAGATATTGAGTGTTTTCCTCTGTTTAGTACCGAGTTTGTGACGTCAGACGAAACCAGGATCCGATCTGTTCAACTTGCCATAGAGGCGAGCCACCACCGTGAAGCCTTTGAGTTTTTCCTTCCTGGAGGGATGATTGACGTGGATGTCGAAGGGGTTTTATGGAAACACCTTAATAGTTTGGGATACTTCATGGAAAGGAACGCTGTAAGCGGCGCTATACAGGCTCAGAAAGTGAATGAGATGTTAGTCGTCACTATTACTGATAATGGAACAGTAATCCGTGTAAGTGTTCAGGAAGAGCCTGGTCTTGCCAAATTAGCCGCTCAAGTATGAGCGGCTTTTCTTTTGCAAAATCTTTCCGGTAGTTCTATAGTTAGTGCAAATGCGGTGGCATTGGATTGTTTTGATCATTGTTGTAATTGGCGTTGGGATTGCCATTGTTTCTAAGTTGCAGAGGAACATACAGCAAACTCCTGGGAATGCACGAATATCTATGACTATGACAGAAAATACATTTACTCTTAAAAGTTCGGCTTTCAAGCAGGGAAATGGCATTCCATTGAAGTATACTTGCGACGGGGACGACATAAGTCCTATGCTTGAAATTAAGAATGCTCCCATGGGAACGGTAAGCTTCGTGCTCATTGTTGACGACCCGGACGCGTCGCGCGGGATTCCATGGGATCATTGGATTTTATGGAACATAGATGGGAGAACGCAGTACATTATGGAAGATACGATTCCGGAGGGTTCAGTGCAAGGAGCTACATCGTTTGGTAAGGCAAAGTACGGCGGGCCGTGTCCGCCGAAAGGGAATTCTCCACATCGGTATGTTTTTAAACTTTACGCGCTTGATACGCTTTTAGATATTCCCGTCGGCTCCGTAAAAGACACGCTCCTGAAGGCAATGGAAAGCCATATTTTAGGCACAGCGGAACTCATCGGACTTTACGGGCGTTGATTCGCTATTTTAATTTAATTTTTCACCTTCTCTAATTCGTACGAATAGGAGAATAGTTTGAAATACTTTGTTTATTTTGTAAATACACGGATTAAATTATGAATATATTATGAAAAGACCAAAAGACGATGATAAGTATCAGTGGACCACGCACGCGTGGGAGAAGATGCAGCACTACCAGCTCCCAGAGAGCAGGATAAAGCGCATTGTGCGTTTTCCTAAGCGGTTAGAGGAAAGCATCGTGCCCGGCACGATTTCTGTGATGCAACCCTCTTCGCCGTCGTGGAAACAGGAAATATGGGTGATGTATAAGCTGGTAAAAGTAAACGATACAAAAAAACCATCCCCATTAGAAATGGCGTCCGCGCTTCACGCGCCCAATGGGCCTATGGGCGGACTATTTCTAACGGGGCGAGCTAAGCGCGTAAAAATTATTACGGTTTGGCGATATCCGGGGAAAAGTCCCGAGCGCGACCCAATTCCGGAGGATGTTCTTGCTGAAATACAACAACTGTTATAGGCACTAGGAATTAGGCGCTAGGAAAATATGAAAAGAATTTTGAGAGAGAAATTTTTTAATAGACCGACACTTATAGTTGCGAAAGAATTATTAGGGAAATATCTTGTGCGGAAAGTGAATGGGCGCGAGATTTGCGGGATGATTACGGAAATAGAAGCGTATGACGGATTTCATGACAAGGCGTCGCACGCGTCTCGCGGAAAGACAGAGCGGAATAAAATTATGTTCGGACCGGCGGGGCATTGGTACATTTATTTCACGTACGGAATGCACTGGATTCTAAATATCATAACTCGCGAAGAAGGGTATCCGGCGGCGGTTCTTATTCGTGGTGTTTTATTAAAGGAGGGTCCTGCCCCGTTAGAGGCAGGTCGCCCCGAGGCGGCCGTAGCCGTGCCTTTGGCAGGGCGGCCTCTAACGGGGCCGGCTAGAGTTACGAAATATTTTAAAATCGATAATAAGTTGAACGGCGAGAAGGCGAACAAGGCGAGCCCGTTCGGTAAGCTCAGGGCAGGCGGGCTTTGGATTGAAGATAGGGGGATAAAAATCCCGCGTTCAAAAATCAAGCGGAGTCCGCGCATCGGCGTTCATTATGCTGGTCCGGTTTGGGCGGGGAAACTACATAGGTTTTATATAAAGCAAAAAGACGCTTATTAAGCGTCTTTTTTGTTTCAGTTTTTAAATTATCGCTGATGGCTAACGTCTGATTATAGGAGTTTGGGAAACGTAACCAATTTCCCTAACGTCCGGCGTTAATCTATTAATTATTCTAACCCACCTGCCATCCGGGGTTTTTCTGTCCTGAATTAGAAGTGTGTCTCCGGGCATTGTCCCTTCGGCTTGATACCCCCACCCTGGTCCTTTAGACCTTACTTTTACACAATGGTTTGGTTTCCCGGGGAGTATAAGTGTAATGTCAACATAACTCTTAGCGAGCTCCTTCTTGTTGAGGATGTATATTCCTTCAGGGATTTCATAGAGATTTGCTTGAAGCTCGGTGTCTTTGAGAGATTCTCTAAGTGCATTTTCTTTCTTGAGACGATTATAGTGATCATCTCTTATTGCGAACGCCGTTCCAGCCATTACTATCAATATGAATAACGTGACAAGAATGGCGGCTTGTTTTGGATATCGTTCCGGTTGTGTTATAAGGAAATACCACACGGAAGCGATTGCAATGATACTAATTATTCCTGTTTCCACTATTATCTCCACCAAGTATAAATCCATACCACACCTCCATTTTGAATGTTTTTATATCCCACCATTTACAATGATTCTGTTTTAGACGATATCACCATTTTCTATATAAGTCAAGCTGTGATACGCTCAAATTAATGAAGCTTTCCATTGGAATTGTCGGCCTGCCAAATGTTGGAAAATCCACGTTGTTTAAAGTCATCACAAAACAGGAAATTTTAATTGCGAACTATCCGTTTGCGACGATTGACCCGAATGTGGGAATTGTTCCGGTGCCGGACGAGCGGCTCGCGAAACTCACAGAAATTTCAAAATCAAAAAAGACCGTGCCGGCGGTTGTGGAATTTTATGACATCGCGGGGCTTGTGAAGGGCGCGAATGAGGGGGCGGGGTTGGGGAATCAGTTTTTGTCGCATATCCGTGAATGCAAAGCGATTGTGCACGTCGTTCGGTGCTTCAAGAGCGACGACATTATTCACGTTGAAGGCGGGACCGACCCATTGCGCGATATTGAGATAATTGAACTGGAACTTGCGCTTAAGGATTTGGATACTGTTAAAAAACGGATTGGGAAATTTGAGTCGGAAATAAAGGCAGGCGATAAGCATGCTCTTGAAAACAAAAGAGTTCTTATGGAGGTTCAGGAAAAGTTACAAAGCGGGAAACTTATACAGGAATACGCTGATTTGCCGATTATGAAAGAGATTCAGCTTTTAATGTCAAAGAAACAGTTATTTTTATTAAACGGTTCGCGCGAGGATGTTTCAGTTGAAGTGTTTAACAAAATTAAAGAGCTTGGAGGGGATTATATAATTTCAGATCTTGCATTAGCAGACAATATAGACCCCATTAGAAGCCGCTCTGAAGCTACGGATGTCCAAGGACATCCTGCTTCTAACGGGGCAAGCGGGGCGAGTAGCGTGAACCAACTTATCAAAAAGGCGTATGAGATTTTAGACCTCATTAGTTTCTTTACGACGGGGGAAGACGAAACGCGGGCGTGGACGATTCAGCGCGGAGCGAAAGCGCCGGAGGCCGCCGGAACAATCCATACTGATTTTGAACACAAATTCATCCGTGCGGAGGTTGTTTCGTACGAGGATTTAATGGAAATCGCCGGTGGTCCTTCGGCTGGTTCGGCAGGCTCACCGCAAGCAAGCTCAGGAGTAAATCCATGGAATCAGGCGAAGCAGAAGGGGAAGCTGCGATTAGAGGGAAAAGATTACATAGTACAGGACGGTGATGTGATAGTTGTAAGACACGGATAGGCGGGAAAATTTTTGTCCCTTCGGGACATCCCCCATAGGGGGATAATTTCTATCCGCTATCCGCCGACTGGCGGAGGCGAAACCCTCTTCGGGTTTTAAGGGTGGCTTTTTGTTGGTAAAATGAGGGTTTTATGCACGTTGACAAAATAGAATAAGGTATGCTATAATAGCAAACAGAAGATTAAATTTTTAATTACATCAGACAACCCATTAAGAAGGAGTGTAAGAGATGAAAATAGAAAACATGTTTGGAAGACGCGGAAGTAATCTGCGTATGATGTGGAATTTGCTTGTTGTTATGCCATGCATATTTTTCGCGATCACAGTGCTTTTAAGCGGTTGTTCGTCGAAGGCGGTACCAGAAAGAATTCAACTCCCTGACTCGGCTCATGTTAGGGAGTATATAGAAGGTTCGATAGTTAGCATGCCTGTGGGCGAATATCCCTTTGTTGTAATTGGGAACATGTCTCCGATTGCCGAGACGCGAAGCGTTGCACTGCTTCCTTTATGGAAAAGGGCATCAATCGTTTCGGCTCTTGTCCCGGAGTCTATCAGCGCTAAGGTTGGGGTTGGAGACACAGTGAAAGCTTTTTTGGTCTTCACCGATCCCGATAGGAGGGATAAAATATTTATCGTGAGACTTAAATAGAAGTCCGTTTTTTAGATTAACCGAAGCCGTTCCTTGCGAAAGAAACGGCTTTTTTATTTTCGCGCAAATCAGTACAATACAAATATGCCATTTGAATTAAAACTAGAAAACTATCAGGGACCGATGGATGTGCTTCTTGGGTTGATTGAGGAGAAGAAGATGGAGGTAACGCAGGTGAGTTTAGCCGGCGTGACTGCTGATTTTTTAGCCCACCTTGAAAAAATAAAAGTGGGCGTATCCTCCGAAGCCTTGGCGAAGGAGGATGGTATAGCTATAAACTATTCCCAGCTGCTCGCCGATTTTTTGGTTGTCGCGTCAAAACTTTTACTTATAAAATCAAAAGCGCTTTTACCGACACTAGAACTCACGCCTGACGAGGAGACGGAAATCCGCGACTTTGAAGCGCGCGTGAAGCTGTATCAAGAGCTCAAGAAAAGCCAGCAGTATATGAAGAAGGGATGGAGTGCGATGCCGCAGATGTTCGCGCGGGAATTTCTCGCGTCGTCTGAAATCGCATTTTATCCGCCGAAAGATATAACACCGGAGACGCTTCATAGGGCGCTTAGCGGCATTGTTGAGCAGTTTCAAAAAATCATCCGCCCTACCACTACGATACGGCGGGATATAATCAATCTCAAAGAGAAAATTGAGGAAATTATCAGCCGTCTCATAGAGAAGCCAATCATGTTCAGCAAACTGCATGGCGGAAAGGCGAAGGGCGAGCTGGTCGCGCTGTTTCTTGCAATACTGCATCTTGTAAAACAGCAGATTATTGATGTGAGTCAAAATGAACATTTTGGGGAGATTACGGTTGCCAAACGAGGTCCCGCGGGTTAAAATTCATTTATGAGTGCGAGTAATAGTGCGAAGCTTGAGGCTCTGCTTTTTTATTATGGGGAGCCAATATTAATAGAGAGGGCGGCTAAGCTGTTGGGCGTTGCAGAGAGCGAGTGTAAAGAACTTGCACGTGAGCTTGGAGAAGCACTGAAGAACGATCCGAATCGCGGGCTTACGCTTATTGTGAATGGCGACGAAATTCAACTTGTAACGAAACCGGAGGTTCAAGAAATAGGAAAAAAGATTATCACGGAAGAATTCAGAGAAGAGCTCTCGCCGGCATCCCTTGAAACTCTTTCGTTAATAGCATATCTCGGGCCTATAACGCGTCCGTCCATTGATTTTATCCGCGGCGTCAATTCAAGCTTTACGGTCCGCAATCTGCTAATCCGCGGACTCGTTGAGAGGCGCAGCGGGAAAGGGCACGCGTATTTGTACCACGCGAGTTCAAATTTTCTTTCGCATTTGGGCGCGAGTTCCACTCAAGAACTTCCCGAATATGATACATACCGCAAAATTTTTGCTGAATTTGGAGAGTCGCAAAAAAAATTAGAGGAAAAACTTATTTCTCCAGTAGCAGCTAATTTTGAAGAGGGAAAAGAAAGCATATGAATACGAAGTGGTATATCGCGTCTACATTGGCATTAGTATTTTTCGCGCTGCTTTTTACGAGCGTGAAGCCGCTTTTTAGCATGAAAATGCCTGAAGGTAATGGATTAGCGAGTGTGAATATAATCACAAAACCATTTTTCCAATCTGAACTTGTTGATGGTGAAAATTATAAATCCAAGAACTTTAGAACGCCTGTTCGTAAATGGGATGTTTTTGACCCTCTAGTTTTGTCTGAGGCGGTGCTTATCCAGTCGCTTGATGATGGATTTCCTTTTTTGAGCTACAACACATATAAATCATGGCCGATGGCGTCACTCACTAAGCTTTTAACCGCAGTCGCCATTTTTGAAGATATAGGCGCCAATGAAAAAATTCCTATAAGCAGTGCGGCGGTAGAAACAGAAGGGGAATCCGGAAATTTACGAAGCGGAGAAGTTTACACGGCGCGCGAATTGCTCCAGATTATGCTTTTAGCTTCAAGTAATGACGTGGCTGCGGCGTTTGAGGAATATTTTGGCGGAAAGGAAAAATTTGCGGAGATTTTAAACAGTAAAGCGTCAAAAATGGGAATGACGGGAACCGTTGTTTACGACGGGTCCGGCCTTTCTAATTCCAATGTTTCTTCAGCGAGCGACCTTTCAAAACTTATCAAGTATATAGCGGAAAAAACGCCGGAGATTTTAAGCTGGACCAGGCTTCAGAATATTATTGTTCAACCGACAAATGACACGACAAGCAAGCAAATCTCAAACATCAATCCCATTTCTTCCGGTCAGGATTTTCTTGGCGGAAAAACGGGGACTTCGCCAGCGGCGGGGGAGAATATCATTTCTATATTTTCATTTGAGAATCGCCGTGTTGTGGTGATTATTTTAGGAAGTCCAAACCGCGCGAACGAGATAAGTTCTTTATTAAGTTGGGTCAAAAAGGCATATGAGTCCCGTTAGAGAAAAGCCGCCCCTAGGCGGCTGAAGCCCCTCCGATGTTACATCGGAGGGCGTTCTCTAACGGGATGAGGTACAATAAGAAGTAATTGGTAACAAATGACTCTGACTACAAACTACTCACTAAAAACTACAAACTAAATCTATGGCTATTTTTGAAGCTGTCCGTATTTTACTCATGTTCGCGCTAGCGTTTGTTACCGCGCTTATTGTCACGCCATTTGTTGTTAAACTTTTGAATAAGTTTGACGCAAAAAAAAAGAATATAAGGAGCGAGGAAAGCGCACCGGTTTTTTACGGCTTACATAAAGGGAAATCAAGCACGCCAACTATGGGTGGAATCATTATTTGGGCAACGGTTATTATTATGGCGGCCGCTTTCTTTTTATTAGAAAAGACTATTGACGGGTTCGGCGGATACTTTAATTTTATAAATCGTGCTGAAACATATCTTCCGCTAGCGGCGCTTCTTTTTGCGGCTATTGTAGGGCTTACTGATGATATCCTGGGAATTCTTGGAAAGGGGCCGCATGGCGGAGGACTTAGTGTTTCGCAAAAACTTTTAATTTACACTCTTGTTGCGGCTATTGGCGCGGTTTGGTTTTATTTCAAGCTCGGATGGGATACATTGTCAATTCCTCTTATCGGCGACGTTAGTATAGGGTTTTGGTATATTCCATTTTTTATCTTCGTGCTTGTTGCAACCGCGTTTTCAGCAAATGAAACGGACGGGCTTGACGGGCTTGCGGCCGGGACAATGCTTTTTGGATTCGCGGCGTTTGGAGTCGTTGCCTTTGTAACGCACAGATATGACCTCGCGGCAATGAACGCCGTTATTATTGGTTCGCTTCTTGCGTTTCTCTGGTTTAACATTTATCCAGCTCAGTTTTTTATGGGCGATACTGGTTCAATGTCTCTTGGCATAACGCTTGGAGTTATGGCTATGCTTACGAACACGGCTCTTCTTTTGCCATTTTTCAGTTTTATTCTTCTTTTTGAATCAGTTTCTGTTATTGTTCAAGTGCTGAATAAAAAAATAAGGAAGAAAAAAATATTTTTATCTACGCCGATTCACCACCATTTTGAGGCGATCGGATGGCACGAAACCCGCGTAACAATGCGATTCTGGATTATTGAGGGAATTGCCACAAGTCTTGGCCTAATACTGTTTTTTATAGCAAGATTTATTTAACTCGCAATGATTATTGCGATAAAAAATGGAAATGTGTATGACGGCTTGGGAAATCCTCCCAGTAGAAAAAACATTCTTATACGCGGAGACCGTATTATAAGAATTGACGACGCTCCGATTCGCAATGCTGATGTTACAATTGACGCGCTTGGAGCATTTGTAATGCCAGGATTTATTGATATCGGCTCATATGCGGATAAGACAATGTCGATTTTTTCCGACCCGAGTCAGAAAAATGTCGTGCAAGAGGGAATTACTACGCAGATAATCGGCAACGATGGAACCTCGCTTGTGCCTTTCTCGCCTCATTCGTTGGAACTCACGCGTTCTTACGCGAGCCATAACGAAACAGTTCATAATTGGCGGCGCGTAAAAGATTTTCTTTTATTTTTTTCAAAAAGAAAAATCGGAACTAATATAGGCGTTCTTGTAGGGCTTTCCACGACTAGAAGTATGTTTACGCGAGGTGAGGCGCGAGATTTAACAGAAAAGGAACTTGATTTTTGCGAGAATGTTCTTCGTGAATCGTTTCGAGACGGCGCGTTAGGTTTTTCTATTGAATATGATGACAATGGTTATATCGAGAAAACTTCGCATAATGAAGCAGAACGTTTTATTTCGATAGCGGCTAAAGCAAAATGCGTTTATGCCGCGCACCTTCCTCGGTTTTGCCTCTCTAGGGCGCTGGAAGATACCTTTTTAAACTTGAAAGATGAGAATACTAATTTGGAATTAAGCTATGCTCGTCCGTTTATAAACCAAATAGAAGCTTATTCTGAAACCGCGGAGTTTATGGAAAAACTTTCTGGGAAAACATACGCGCATTTTGACTTGAATCCTTTCGGCGAATCAACTGTCAGCGCCGAGGCATTTTTGCCGCAGTGGGCAAGGGGAAAGACGCGCGCGTTAACGCTTGACGCGATTTTTTCCCCAGGAACGCGTGAACGGCTTGAGGAGTATTTTAAAACTCAAAAGGACAACAATTTGGTTATAGGCAGTGTTGTTGACGCGTCCTTGCGATTTCTAGAAGGAAAAACATTACAGTCGTTTGCCAGAAACGCCGGAAAATCCTACGAAAAGGGAATTATGGAGTTCTTTAGAATAACTAAATTGCGCGCGCATCTGCTATATTCCGAGTGCGAATTTATTTCGAACCAGTTCATCAATCATCATCAGATAATTTTCAGTTGGGGGCGTTCAAAAAACGCACGTTCCGGTCCGCTTGAATTTTTGAAATTTGCCGAAAAAGGGAAATTTATTGTTCTTGAGAAGGCGATTGAAAAAATGACGTCCTTGCCCGCTAAGAAATTCGGAATTGCGAAACGCGGAATTCTTGCACAAGGTAATTACGCCGATATAGTTGTGGCTCGCGATTTTCAAGCGACGAATATTTTTATAAACGGAAAACGGGTTGTTGGTAGTGGCGTGGAAGGCTCGCTTTTTGGCCGTGTTTTAAAGAATTTATGAAATATTTAAGAATGCCTAAACACACATCTGCTCCTGATTACGTTTTTATAGCGCTACTTTTTGTAATCGTAGTTTTTGGAATTGTCATGCTGACCAGCGCTTCGTCAGATTTGGGGCAAGCTAGATTCGGCTACAGCTATTATTATGTTACTCACCAGCTTATAAACGGCCTTTTAGTCGGTATTGTTGGTTTTATAGCCGGTTCTTTAATTTATTACCGTAGGTTTGAAAAGTGGTCGCTTCCGATTTTAGGGTTGAGCGTGATTTTACTTATCTTAGTTTTTACGCCGCTTGGGAGTTCTGTGAATACCGGGAGTGATAGGTGGCTTACGCTCGGCCCGATTACATTCCAGCCCGGAGAAATTCTGAAGCTAACCTTCTTTATTTACATTACAGCGTGGATGAGCAAGAAATATTCACGAAACAAAAGTTTTTTTGAGGGTTTTTTGCCGTTTTTTCTTATTACTGGAGTTGTTATAGCACTTCTTTTTTTTCAACCGGCTACTACTATTGCTTTACTTATTTTTACGGCGGCAGTTTTAACTTATTTTACCGCCGGCGCGCCATTAAAATATTTAGTTGTTCTTGGAATTATAGCGGCAGTTGCAGTCAGTCTTTTAATTTATTTAACTCCATATCGTTTACAACGCATAAAAACGTTTTTAAATCCGGGGGCGGATCAGCTAAATTCCGGATACCATATAAATCAAGCGCTTATGGCGATAGGTTCTGGAGGACTTACCGGGGTCGGGTTTGGGAAATCAACATCAAAACTTTCTTATTTACCTGAACCAATTGGCGATTCCGTTTTTGCAATTATTGCCGAGGAACTTGGATTTATCGGCGCTATAAGTTTTATTCTGGTGTTTTTGCTGTTTATTTGGCGCGGGATGCAGATTGCTCGCAATGCTCCGGATAATTTCGGCAGGCTTCTTGTAACTGGATTTATGTGCGTGCTTGGACTTCAGGCATTTGTCCATATCGCCGCTATTTCTGGAATTCTTCCTCTTACTGGAATGCCGCTTCCATTTGTGAGTTATGGAGGAACCGCGCTTGCTGTTTTTTTAACCATGTCTGGTATTATTGTTAGTGTGTCGAGGTATAGGCGCTGACGCGCAATTTTCAAATTTATTTCTATGATACGAATTGTTTTAACAGGCGGTGGGACGGGCGGGCATATCTACCCGCTGATTGCGGTTTTAGATGAGTTGGAAAAAACAGGAGGAGACGTGCGTCTTTCAATAATATATCTTGGGCCAAAGAGCGGTTTTATTGAGATGTTCCGCGAACGCGGCGTTCGCGCGCATTACATAGCGTCTAGCAAGCTTCGGCGTTACGCGTCTTTAGAGAACTTTATAGATGCCGTTAAATTTCCTTTGTCGCTTATTCAGGCGCTTTGGCATCTTTATTGGATTATGCCGGAAGTTGTTTTCTCAAAAGGCGGTCCAGGCGCGCTTGCTGTTGTTCTTGCCGCGTGGTTTTACCGGATTCCGGTTATGATTCATGAGTCGGATTCTATGCCGGGTCTTACCAGTAGAATCTCGGCAAGTTTTTCCGCGAAAATCGGAATTGCGTTCCAATCGGCGGCAAGTTATTTCCCATTAAAGAAAGTTGCTCTTGTGGGAAATCCAGTACGCGCGGACCTTTTAATAAATGTTCCTGACAGCGCTTCTGCAAAATCTAGGCTTGGATTTAGAAATGAAGAACCGCTTATACTTGTTTTAGGAGGTTCTCAAGGGTCTAGAAAAATCAATGAGTTCATATTCAATAATCTTGAGGCGATTCTTAAGAAATATCAGATTTTTCATCAGGTTGGCGACGCTAACATTGATGAGGCGCAAACGGTGACTGAAGAAGTGAGCGTGAAAACCGGGGCTAAATACCGCATTGCAGGCATGCTTGATACAATTGAGCTTAAGAACGCGCTCAAGGCGGCCGATATAGTTATTTCTCGCGCAGGTTCCGGGGCAATTTATGAACTAGCCGCATTCGGAAAGCCGTCAATTTTAATACCGCTTTCTAGTTCTGCCGGAGACCATCAACGGTATAACGCGCTTGAGTATTCAAAATCCGGAGCTGCGATTATTATTGAGGAAAATAATTTTACTGCGAATGTTTTTCTCCGTGAACTTGACGATGTTTTAAATGATACTGCGAAAATGAAGACGATGGGAGAGCAAGCAAAAGCTTTTTTCAGACCGGACGCTGGAAGCGTACTTGCAAGCGAGCTTCTTCGGTTAGCCGGCGCAAGAGGGTGAAAAAATCAAATAATCTTGACAGATTAGATAAGCCCGCGCTAAGATAAACGAAGGTTTTTGTAAATCATTTTTATTTACTAGGGTTCAAGAAAGACAAAAAACGAATAAACAAGAAGGAGGCAGTTTATGGGTAAATACAAAGATGATTCTCCGTGGCCGCATGGTCAGGATCTTCGTAAAGTAAAAACGCTGGCTGATTTGGAATGTCTCGGTCTTCCGGAATTGCCAAGTTTGTGGGAAACATTGTTTTATCCGGAGAAAATTGAAGGCAAGAGGAGGGGATATTATAAGTTTTATTTGAAGCTCTCCTCCATTCTCGGAAAAAATTTCAAGGATCAGGCATTCACCGTGCTCGAGGGAGATTTTAAATTCAGCATTCTTATGTCGAGCGATGAGGAAACTTTCCAGTTGGCCGAGGTGTACCGACGTCACTGTGTGGTGGCAGATGACGGTGATATCGTAAGATATTTCCCTTTGTTTAAAAATCTGGCAACGGTGGCGAGGGCGGTAAAGCTTACTGAATCAATAAAAGCTACGATGTTTTATTTGGGTTTTAAGAAACTGCCGCATTGACACCGAGATCCTCTCTAAATTTGGAAATAGGCGATAAAATTATCGCCTATTTTTGTTCATGTGCGCCACAATTTCGTTTGAGTTTTTAGTGGAAAAGATCATCCAAATGGGGTATACTAACCCTATGGGAGTACGAGTCAGATTTGCCCCGTCTCCGACAGGGTTTTTCAGCTTAGGAAACGCGAGAACAGCGCTTTTTAACTGGCTCTTTGCCCGCCACGAAGGCGGCGAGTTTTTGTTGCGCATAGAGGACACAGACAAGGAACGCTCCACAAAAGAATTTGAGGAGGATGTCCTAGCCGGTTTGCGGTGGATAGGGCTTAATTGGGACGGCGGCATCACGCGCCAGAGCGAGCGGCTGAACCTTTATGAAAAATATCTAAAAAAGCTTCTTTTAGAACATAAAGCGTATCACTGTTTTTGCACGCAAGAAGAGCTTGAGGCGGAATACCAAGGATTTTTGAGCCAAGGGCTTATTCCAAAATATAGCGGGAAGTGCAAGTATCTTTCCGCGGATGAAGCCAAACAAAAACTTGACTCCGGAACAAAAAGCGTAATTCGGATTATGATGCCAGAAAAAACCGTTTCTTTCCCCGATATTATTCGCGGGAAGGTTGAATTTAAAACTGAACTTTTTGGAGATATTATTATTGCGAAAGGACTTACAATTCCTCTCTATAATTTCTCGGTGGTTGTTGATGATTATGAATCTAATATTACACATGTCATACGCGGAGAAGACCATCTTTCAAATACACCGAAACAGATGATGATCCAGGAAACGCTCGGTTTTCCGCCGGTGCATTACGCGCATTTGCCGCTTATTTTAGGTCCCGACCGCAAAAAACTTTCAAAACGGTATGCGGCCGCGTCGCTTAATGAGTTCAAACGCGAAGGATACGTGCCGGAAGCAATGATTAATTTTCTCGCGCTTTTGGGGTGGCACCCGGAACGCGATAGGGAAGTGCTTTCATGTGACGAGCTTATTTCTGAGTTTTCACTGAAGCGCGTTCAGAAAGCAAGCGCGGTTTTCAACGAAGAAAAATTAAATTGGCTCAATTCGCATTATTTAAAAAATATGAATACGAATAATTTCATAGAAGCTCTAAAACCATTCGTGCCGGGGGAGTGGCTTGATAAGAAAGATACGCTTAAAAAAGCTCTGCCTCTTGTTTGCGAGCGAATAGGGAAGCTTGCGGAATTCAAAACAGAGGGGGAGTATTTCTTTAAACAGCCGGAATATAAAAAAGAGATTTTATGCTGGAAAGAAACAAGTTTTGAGCAAACCGCAAAAAATCTTAACGACATTTTAGAAAAGATAAAAGAAATTTCCGCAAAGCCGTTCACTAAAAAGTTGGTTCATGACGCGATTTCCCCTCTTTCTGATTCGCGCGGCAGGGGAGAGATTTTCTGGCCTTTTCGAGTCGCGCTTTCCGGACGCGAAGCATCACCGGGCCCAACCGAAATATCTGAAGTGTTAGGCAAGACAGAGACGCTTAACCGTATTTCACTGGCGCTTCAGAAAATCGAAACGTCAGGCGCAATGGTTTGAATTTGAATATGAATATACAACGTATCATATGCGCGGTTTTTGTTTTCTGTCTCAGCTTTGGATTCGGCTTTTTAGCGCGTACAGAGGCGGCCTTGCAGTTATTAGCCGTAAATGAGCCAAATGTATTAAAACAAAAGATAGAAGAGAAAAATGCCACATTACAGAATATCCAGGAACAGCGGGAAATACTTGAGCAAAATCTCGATGAAATAAATAAATCGCAGAATTCGCTTAAGAAAGAGCTTAAAGCAATTGATACAAATATTAATCAGTTAAATTTATCAACAAAGGAAAAAACTGTTCTTATAGAAAAGCTTGGTTTTGAAACGGAATCATTGAAAGATGAAATTGTTAAAGCTGGGGAAAGTATAGATAGAAAACGCGTGGCCATAGAAAAACTACTTGTCGAGCTCCAGGAACGCGAACGGACTGGTATTCTTAGTATATTACTCACAAAGACAACTTTAAGCGATAATTTTACCGAGATAAACCGCATCACAGACCTTAATGAAGGTCTTAAATCGGGAATTGTAAATTTGCAGAATCTTCAGGAAGATATTCGTGACAAAATAGAAAAAACAATAAATAACAAGGAACGCCAGCGTATTGAACAAATCAATTTAGAAAATAAAAAGCTGCTTATTCAGGAACAAAAGACGGAAAAACAGCAGATACTAGAAGAAACAAAAAACCGCGAAGATTTATACCAGCAAAAATTAACAGAGCTTGAAAAGATGCAGATGGAAATTTCCGGCGAAATAGAAGAAATAGAAACTGAATTGCGGAAAAAAATAGATCCAAATCTTATACCTGTAGCGCGCCAGATTTTTTTGTGGCCGATTATTGGAGGGCTTAAAACACAGGATTACGGGAAAACAAAATTTGCTTTGAGAAATTATAAAGGAGGCCGTCACAACGGCATAGATATAGGTTCTCCAATTGGAACTGAGATACTCGCGGCAGAATCTGGGCGTATTATAAGCGCCGGAGATCAAGATAAATATTGCAGGAAGGGTTCATACGGTAAATTTGTGGTAATTAAACACAAAAATGGTCTTTCAACGCTTTATGGGCATCTTTCTAAGTATATTGTCGCGATTGGACAAAGTGTAGAAAGGGGACAAGTTATTGGATATGTAGGCAGTACCGGGTATGCGACTGGTCCTCATCTGCATTTAACGCTTTTTGCGAATTCGACACTTTCGCCGTCGCGTCCCGGATATCCTGAAGGAACACAACCATCACGAAGTTGCGGTCCGATGCCTGTTGGCGGAGACATGGATCCGGATGATTATTTTTAAGAATGTGTAAAGGGGAGTAATTCTTTATATATGTCGCAAAAGAATGCTTGTGCGACAGGTCTAGAATCCTTTAGGTACGCTCCCCCTCTTACTATTGTTTAGTTTTTAATTTTCTTAGATTGGTTACTTTTCTATCGTAATCTTTCCACTTAACCCCCAAAACAACGGCTATAGTCCGTTCTATTCCAGTTGCTATGCCGTGTTCGAAATGGTATGGAGCGTTTGGATCGTCTCCAGGCTCGCTTTCATCGTTTTTCTTTCTTTTTTTCTCAAACGCGATATCAAATTCATTAACTTTTTGCGGTTTAACTTTGTGAGCTTTACATAAAATGGCTTCGGCAATCTCATGAATCGCGATTAAGGATTCATATTTCCAATTTTCCATTTGCGAAACCCTGATTTCCAAATCATTTTCGTTTTTCCACCACCAGTCCCCCGCCGTTTCATATTTTTGTTTCTTATGCGGAATGGTTTTAACTGTTATCTTCATTTTTTATAAAATTCCCCAAGTTTGCAACTGGTCGCTTTCCATATACCACTTATATCCTATATCGGTTCTATAAAACATATTCTGAAGCAATATATTTTTAAGGCGCCTATATGCCTGATGACGGGCCTCTTCAACGGTTCCATTGGAGCCAGTTACCACGATTGCGTAGCCGCTCTCTCCGGCAAGGTGCCAGTCCCCGTCTACAAGCTTTACGTCGCCGAGATGAACGCCTTCGGTGTTGGGTTTTTTGAAAATAATCGATGAATCGCGATAGATTTCGGTTTCTTTTTTATCGTCATATGGGAACGGAGGCACTGCGACTACTACCCCAACCTGGAACCCCTTTTTCGTCTTGAAATCGTATTTTTCTCCCTTCGCGATTGCGTGCAAAAACTCGCCCCACGGGCTTATGACGCCTTCCATTTGTATATTAATAGTTGGATATCCGAACCGCGTAGTAAACTCAAGCGGATATACGCCTTTTGAATTTGCAATACAGTTTATATCAACATACCCGACATAGTTACTTTCTCGGAGATGCTCAAGCATTTTTGCCAGTGTCGCGTTAAAAAGCGCGTTCGGCTCGCTCCAAAACATTAGAGTTCCCATTTCGCCTGTCGCCGGTCCAATGTCTCCGGGAAAAAGCTTCTTATGCTCAAAATTGATATTGATTGGGGTGATAAACTCCTTGCCGTTAAAGAACGCGCCTACCGCGATTTCGACGCCTTGCGCGAATTTCTGAAGCTGAAATCGCTTTATTTTTCTGGACCACACCTTTTTATTATGTTCCAGGACTTCAATAAGGTCCTTGCCATCCTCGTCGTGTCCTATAAAGAGAATTCCCTTTTGGTCCGACGAAATGTTTCCAGACGGCTTAAATACGTATCTTCCGGGATTTTCTTTAATAAATTGAACGGCTGTTTCGAAGTCGGTGAAGTCCCAATGCGGAAGTATCGTCATTCCGGCGGCTTTCATTTCTGATTGTCCGAATTCCCTGTCGAGTTCCAATTTATCCGTATATTGGCTTCCCCCGACAACTAATTTTCCCTGCGCGCGAAGCGTATCGGGGGCGTTCCCAAACCCAACATTGTCGCCAAATACAATAACATCCGCCCAATCCGTATTTTGTTTCCAATCGTCAACTTTTTCCAAGAAACCGTCATAAACGTCTTTATCGGCGGGAGAAGCGACATAATATCGTACCTCGTTTCCCTCTTTCTTTATTTGCCACGCCAAATCTCCGCTCAATGATTCGAGATCTATAAATAAAAATTTTTTTGAAAATTTTTGTTCCTGTTCTTCCATTTTATAATTACTATACTACTGTTTTTTGAAAATTAAAACATCTCCTCCATTGCCGATGTTTCGTTTTCCAATACATTTTACGCCGGCGGCACGAAATATATCAATATATTCTTTTTGCGAGAGCGTTGTTTTGCGAAGATTATCCGGATTCAGCTTTTGCGATGCGTGCCGAGAATGCTTGTATATAGACGAAAAGAAAATAAATTTGTTTGTCCAAGTAGAAAGCTGTTTCGCGGCAAGTTCCACCTCTTCATTTGTAAAGTAAGGGAATACATCCAGACAAATAACTGCGTCAAAGCCGTTTTTAGGAAAAGCCGCCGTCAGAATACTCCCCCTCTTTATTTTGCCAGCAACCGTTTTATCCGCTCTCCGTATCGCAAAATCGGAATATTCCAACCCATATACGTCAGCGCTGTATTTGTTTTGCAATTTCGCGATCAAATAGCCGTGCGCGCATCCGGCATCAAAAATACGCGGCTTTGAAACGCCACCGAGGTGCTTTTTAATCAATTTAGCCATACTGCTTATCCACGACGAAACATCGGTTTCGTATTCGTCGTATCCTCCCGAAGAAAAATATTTTTTATCGAAGTTTTGCGGTTTTAATTTTTGCATATATTTAAAATTTACGCTCATTGTGAATCAATTACAAGGCGTGTGTTATTATAAGTTACATGATTTATGAAAATTCCGAAGATTTAAAGCTGACACATGGATATGATATTGATGGAACTTGGTATCCGCGTGTGACAAAAATCGTTGAAATCAAAGCAAAGCCGGCGCTCTATCGTTTCTACGGCAAGATGTCGAGTTTTGCGGAGGGTGAGCGCGTAAAAGAACTTTCAGCCAATGAGGGAACGCTTGTTCATGAAGTAATTGAAAAAATTCTTTTGGGGAAAAAACCTTCCATCCCACTTTCCATTGAGCCTTCCATACTCGCGTTTCTGGATTTTTTAATTTTGAACAATGTTCAGGTTAAAGAAGAGCATGTTGAACGGCGCCTTGCCAATCATGAGCACCGCTATGCCGGTACGCTTGATGCCGTGGCATCAATTGACGGCCGTCTTGGTATTTTAGACATTAAAACTTCAAAAGAAATTTATCGCGATTACAATCTGCAAACCGCCGCCTATTTTGCAGCTATGAAAGACGAGGTTAAGGGGCTTCAAACGCGATGGATTTTGCGCATTGACCAAGACCGCTCATGTGTAAAATGCGGAGCGACTTTGCGTAGCAAGGGAGGAACAAATCAAGTGAGGAATGGCAGTAATTACAAGCAGGCGCGTTTTTGCAATCATGAATGGGGACCAATAAAAGGCAAGGTGGAGTTGAAAGAATCTCCCCTTTGGGAAGACGATTTTTCCGCTTTTTTAAGCGCAAAGAAACTATGGGAATGGGAAAATGTCAGTTGGCTTAAAGAAATTGGATATCTTTAAACAGCATTTGCTACAATAATTGTATGAATAAATTTACTACTGTTCTTGTTATTTTAGTCGTTGTAATAGTTGGGGCAATTCTTTACTTAGGATTTTCTCCTAATGAAGAAAAGGATACGTGGGTTTGTAGGGATACAAATGTCGGGTGGGTTAAAAATGGAAATCCAGCCGGGCCGATGCCTATCGGAGGATGTGGGGCAATAAAAGAAGAGGAAAAACCGAAAGTTTCTGTTATTCCCTTTGAGGAGACTGGAAATTTAGTTCAAAGTGAAAATGGCTGGGGGCTCATATATGAAAAGCCGGGAATGCCCGCTTTGCGTGTTGTGCTTTGGTTTCTTCCTGAAAGTGTGTGTGATTATAACGGAGATATTGTTTCGTGTATAAATAACGCAAAGTATACTATCGGCAATGTTGGTGACCGCGTAAAAATTACCGGAGAGAGAGTGGATAACACTGTTACGGTTTCTAAAATGACGATGATTAAAAGTTTTAAAAGTTCCAGCACAACTACAGAATTTTTAGAATCTGGTAATCTCACGAGGACTGGTGATTTCACGGATAATAAGGGGTGGGCCCTGGTTTATAAGAAGCCGAGTGAGCCAGCGCTTTCAGTTACGCTTAGTTTCACACCGGAGAGTATTTGCAGTTTTCCTTATGGCGCTAAAGATAGATTGTGCGGTTCAGATATTACCACTATTACTCTTTATCAATTCAAAGCTGGGGATAGAGTTACAATCAAGGGAAAACGTATTGGAGATGCTGTTACGGTTTCTAAAATGACCTTAGTTCCCAGCGGTAAGATGCCGTATTAGTAAGAATTTATTAGTTTTCTATTAGTTTTCGAAGCGCGCAGAACTCGCAGTCCTTTTCATCGCATTTCTTGTCCCAAAATTTTGCGTTTAGGATTTCGTCAGAGATTTTTAGTATTAATTCTCTCAATTCCCCCGTTTCTCCATCCTCTATTTCGAATTTCTCGCTGTGATAGCGGCCCTTATCGTCAGGCTCAATAAAATCAATAGTTCCTAATTTCATTCTGTATTTTCCCAGTTCGAATTTATCAAGAAGGAGCTTGTAAAACACGAGTTGGCGTTTAATGTCGCCATTTGAACTTTTTGTTGTTCCTTCTATCTCTCCCCTGCTTTTCGGTTTACTGGTTTTGTAATCTGTTACAACTACATCGTCTCCATTTCCCAAAAATTCCAGCTTATCTATCTTCCCATTTAGTACTATTTCTAGAGACAAAGAAACGCCGTCTACAGAAAGTTCAGCTAGTACGTTTGCGTTCCAGGACGGCGAGTTTTGGTCGTAATATCCGCCAAGCGCATTCTCCCCCCTCTTACTTGCTTCAATAAGTTCTTCGTCGGATAGCGCCTGTCGTTTTATATGGTTTAAAAATGACTCAAGAAGAAAATCTTTATTTGGGTTCTTATCTTTTTTCATTGCATCAAAAAAATCCTTGAGTGCCTGATGAATTGCCGTTCCGTACATCTGTGATTTTGTCTGTGCCTGTGGAATGCGTAGAAGGTTTATGTAAAAATATTTCCAAGGACATTTCAGGTAATTATTCAGGTGAGTCACCGAGAGGCCATTTTTTACAAACAGTTCATGTATAAGCTTTAGCTCGGCGTCTGACGCCCGCTCGATTTTTGAAGGCGCGAACTGAAGCGTTAAATTTATTGCGAGTTTTTTTTCATATGATTCCGTGTTTACAATTTCAATCAATTCCGGCCTGATTTCTTGAATAAATATTGATGCGAGGCGCTCTTTTCCGCTCTCGTTTTCCCGCGCGTATGAAATTACCACCTCTTTTTTCGCTCGCGTAAGCGCGACGTAAAACAATCGCCGCTCGTCACTTATTTCGTTGTATGCCCAGTTTGCTGTTTCAAATAAGCTGAACACCTCCGGAAATAAAGGCAGTATGTTTGATTTTCTCCTGTTTCCCCAGTGGCCGTCATAAGCGCTTATAATATATACATGCTCAAATTCTTGCCCTTTTGACCGATGCGCCGTCATAAGGCGGACGCGATTTTCGGAAAGTCCGCCTATATTTTTTTTGATATAAATTTTGTGCGTGCGAAGCGTTTCTAGATACTCAAAAAAATCTTTCAGTTTTGCGGAGTGGTTATTTTCCACAATTACTTTTACCTCGTTAAAAATCGCGTTTGTCTTCTCAATGGCCGATAGCGGATTCGGCAAGGCAAGAATATGGTTTATATAGCCGGAATCGCGGATTATTTCCCCAAATGTCGATAAGAGCGATTTATTTTTATCCGTCTTTGTCCACAATAGTATATGTTTATAAAAACCTGTTATTTTTTCAGGAAACTGAATATTTAGTTCGGAGAGTTCTTTTTCCGATGAGATAATATCAAAAACAGAAATTTTTGATTTTCTTTCGCCAGCCCTGCTTGTAATTTTATAAACATCAAGCGGATGGATTCCTAGAAAATCAGCGTGTACAGCTTCAATAAAAGCTTCCTGCGACCCGAATAAATAAACAGCTTTTAAAAGCGCGAGCAATTTCTTTATTTCCTGGTCATCCAGAATATCCTGGTCGGATTCAATTACATACGGAACTCCGATTTTTTCAAGTACTTTTGCGATTGGGAATGCGTCTTTGTTGTCCCGATAGAGAATCGCGATATCCTGCGGAGCGGTTTCATTTTTAATTTTTTCAGAGATGTTTTCCGCTATCCAAAAAAACTCGCTGTTTTCTTCCGTAAACCGGCACAATTTTATTTTTTCTCCTCCTAATGTTTGCGATTTAAGTTTTTCTCCGGCGCACTCCATTGCCAGCGCCACTTCATGCGCCGAGTCAAGAATGTGCTGGGTTGAACGATAGTTTTCGAGAAGCGTGACTGCCATCGCGGATGGATACAGTTTTTTGAAATACGCGAAATTTTCAATAGACGCTCCTTGAAATCTGAAAATCGCCTGTTTTTCGTCCCCAACGATAAAAACATTCGGATTTGGATAAAAACTTGCTAAAAGTTCAATGATTTTATTCTGCGCGTTATTCGTATCCTGATGTTCGTCTATCAAAAAGTAATGGAACCTCTCTTGAATTATCGGAAGAAGGTCGTCGCTTTTCTTTAATGCCGAGAGCGTCTCCATTATCATATCGCTGTAATCATAGAGGCGCTTTTCAGCCAGTTCTTTTTGATATGCGATGTAAATTCTTGCAAGTTCCTTATTTTTCGCAATTTGTTTTTCCAGCTCTTTGAATTCACCCTTTATTTTTCCCGCATACGGGCCTTTCTCATGGCGGAGGCCATTAATTTTTGGAAACGTCTTTTCTCTTTTTCTGACTATTTCCCCGAATTCCATTGCGCTAACACCCTCGCGTTTCAATTGGTTTATGTCTGCGAGAATCGCGCGCGCATAATAAAATTTGTCGCCAAATGGGCGAAGGTATTTAAGCGGAAGCTCTTCAATAAGTTTTTCCAATATTCTTATCTGCTCAACTTCATTTATATTTTCCGAGCCGATTATGCGCGGAAATTCTTCCGGGTAATTTTTTATGATGTCATTACAGAAACCGTGAAATGTGTTGATATTCACCAAATATGCCGTATCGCCGATGATTTCCGCGAGCCGTTTTCGCATGGAAACTACGCCTGATTCCGTGAAAGTAAGCGAAAGGATGCTTCGCGGGTCTGTGTCAGTTTCACGGAGAATATTGGCAATTCTAAGCGTCAGAATCTGGGTCTTACCTGTCCCTGGACCGGCTATCACCATAACTGGCCCTTCAACCGTGTCTACGGCCTGTTTTTGGGCCTTATTTAAGCGTTTATAGAGCTCCTGGTATAAGTCACCTCTGGGCATAATATGCCCTTATTTTAGCCCTGTTTCTATTTGCAACAAGCGACTGTATTTAACCATACGCTCCTTCTGTGTAGTGGCCCCGAACTTGACCCATTCTGCTCCAAGTCCAACAGCAAGATCTGCAATTGAAGAATCCTCCGTTTCTCCGGATCTGTGCGAAACTACAAGACGAAAACCTGCTCGCTTTGCCATTGTCGCTGTCTCAATGGTCTCGGAAACTGTGCCGGCTTGATTTGGTTTTATAATAATCGCATTCGCGGCTTTTCTCCATATTCCCTCCTCAAGGCGTTTTTTATTAGTCGCAAACAAGTCGTCGCCAACAATTTGAACTTTGTTTCCTATTTTCTGCGTTAATTCCTGAAACGCGTCCCACTCATCCTCCGAGAAAGGATCTTCTATTGAGATTATCGGGTATCTTGATGTCCAAGATTCATAGAGCGCCAATAGTTCACTTTTTGTAAGCGTTCTATTCTCATGTTTCAGCTGGTATCCGCCGTCGTTTTTAAGCTCGCTTGCCGCCACGTCAATACTTGTCGCAATTTCTTTTCCTTCAGAGAAACCAGCTTTCCTAATCGCTTCAATAAGTATTTGCACCGCTGTTTCGTTGGCGCGGAGCTCCGGAGCAAAACCTCCCTCGTCGCCAAGTTTTGTTGAGAGTCCCCTGTCTTCCAGAACAATCTTCAGCGCCTCTATTGTTTTCTCGCAGCGCGCCATAGTTTCTCTGAATGTCGAAGCTCCAACCGGAACTATCATAAACTCCTGAAAATCAGTTGAGTTTTGAGCGTGCCGCCCGCCATTTAGAATATTCATCATTGGGACGGGCATTTTAAAAGAACTATTTTTGCATAGCCCGCCGAAATATTTATAGAGCGGCTGATTTTCACTTTCCGCCGAAGCGCGCGCGAATGCGAGCGAAACGCTTAAAATCGCGTTCGCTCCGAGCCTGCTTTTATTTGGTGTTCCATCAAGTTTGAGAAGCTCGTCATCCAGTGTTTTTTGATTAAATTCTTTTCCGATTATCGTTTTCGCGATAATTGTGTTTACATTCGCAATAGCTTTTGTAACGCCCTTACCGTCCTCGTCGCGCAATTCAAGCGCTTCGTATTTTCCGGTTGATGCGCCGGAGGGAACTGATGCTATTCCGGATGTATTGTCATCCAAAGTTATTTTTGTCTCGATTGTCGGTTTTCCGCGCGAATCGATTATTTCGCGGGCGGAAACTTTTTCTATTTTTGGCATCAGTATTATTCTAGCGCACTTGTCTTACAAATAAAAAAGGGCTCAATAGCTGCTTCTTATTCTATTGAGCCCTATTGAGAGTGGTTGGAGGATAGCGGCCGAACGATAAATTTAGCCTCTTTCTCCCCTATTCTCTCCATTCCTACCTTCCATAAAATAGTATAGCACAACTGTTTTTCAAATCAAGCACAAAAAAATCCCTGGTCCGGTATAACATAGAATTACTACATTACCGAACCAGGGCTATATATAGAGGATGGTATGGGTATTGTACTATAGCCATTTTTATTGTCAACTGCTAAATCTTTTCCACTCAATCTTCTCCCCTTTCTTCTTTTTTTCAACCATCACAAGTTCATCATAAATGCCGTCAAGTAGGTCGTATTTCCTCGCTTCTTCAAGCGTTACCCACGCGTATTTGTCATTTTCTTCCGGCTGCAGTTTTATTTCCCCGCCGGTGTAGTTGGCCATGCAGGAAATTACGAGCGACGGTGCGCCATCAGAATGAATTGTTGCCAAGCTTGTAATGTACTCAATGTTTTCAATATCAATTCCGACCTCTTCTTTTACTTCGCGCTTCAATGTCCGTTCAAGAACGTTGTACCAATAATCTTTCGTGTCTTTTGGGAGTTTCAGATAGTCGTCGGTTTCCATTTTTCCGCCCGGTACCGTCCACATTCCAGGAAAGCGCTTTTTATTCGGCGACCGTCGCGTAATTAAATATTTATTTACCTGTCCGGATCCGCTCCGCCAGTTGGCGGATGGCGGAGAGGGAGTGTCATCTTTTACAACGATTGCTGTTATTGCGACCTCGTGGAGATATTGGTTTTCCATAATTTTATTTATAGCCGTGTTCATTATCCCATTGTTTTCGCTGTTTAGTTTTTTTTACGATGTACATTACACCGTCCATGATTTCTGTTTGGGTTTGCCCTCTAACAAGTGTGACTTCCCAGTCCCCATTACATTGTAATACTTTAACCCGCTCGCATGCATCATTCCATTGTTCGGGAACACTGGTATGAAAACTCCATTCCTGCACCCATCCTACCTTTTCTAATTCATCAAGGGTTTTCTCCGCGTATCCGCATGGCATATTTTTTCTCTTTGCCGTGTTCGGGTTCTCAAAGTCATTCATGGTTTATTTCTCGATATATTTAAATCTCGGAACTTTTGCGCCGTTTATTTCAACTTCGTCTAAAAACATCATGATGGGCCGAACCTATATATCTTTTTCTCCGTAAAGCGCCTGATATACAACGAGTTCTTCCAGTGTCTCGCTATGGCGCGCGACTCCAAGTACTTTATATCTTTTTCCTGATTTTGAGTGCTCATATTCCCCGATTTTCAAGGATTTTGCCTGCTTAGAGAGTTCTAATTTTTCCATAAGACTATTATACCTTTTTTGTTTTTATAAGAATTACTTTTTAATTTTGGAAATATCGTCAATTGTAATCCAAGCCGACATTGCGCCGAATCCTGTTTTGTTAATATTAAATGGTTTAATCTCTTGCGGATTCTTCAGGAATATGAGCATGCAATATTTTTTGTCCTTAAATCTTTCAAAAAATTCAGGGATTTTTTCCTGTTCTATTCCGTCATCTTTGCTATACTCATCTAATATTTCTTTCACTTTCCCTTTAGTTAAGTTGGCAAACTGCATAATTTTACTTACTTCCGCTTTTATTCTTACCGGCTCTCCTGAATCTTTAAAGTAAACGGTTTCCCCTTCTCTGATTCTATCCCAGGGTTTGCATTTTACAGAATACCAGCGTGATTCAATCTTTTTCCGGCCGTTCAGAATCTTACCCGTTAACCCCCAAGATTTTTTCATTATTGCCAGATGTTCCATATTTCTAGCCACTATAAACCATTTACCATTATTTTAAGCCGGATTTCAACCATTGACATCTGTGTAAGCTGTTTGCTACAATTTTAATAGAACATGGGAACATAGAAAAAATCAGAATGGAGGTAACAATGCGGAATCTGCAAGATTAACTATAAGGAGGTATGCACAATGGTAGACTTATCAAACTGTAAAGCTGGCAAGCACGAGTTACAAGTAATTTACGAGGGTCACACAGATGCAGTATCTAAAGAAGTAGTCCGATGGTGCGTTATTTGCGGCTCTCCAGTTGTAGATGTTGATTTTGATGGCAGAACGAATCCCGGTCAGATAATGAAAATGAGGAGTCCTAGAATTGCTAAAGAATTGCTAGCCTCTCAATAGATCACTCCTCTCCTTCTCCTGAGCCACCGCCAATTTGCTATTATTAATTTAACCAGCAGAGAGGATTAGCCGCCCTTTCTGCTTCTCCGATAGGAGCGACACGGTTAGGCTGCCGCAAGAGTCAGGGGGAGCAAACTGCTCCTTGCACACATTGCCCTGACATAATTCTTGCGGCTTTTTTACCTCCTGTGGCATTCCTTACCATCCTTTATCTCTATATCTCCTGCCGTATCCATCTAAGATACTCTCGACTTCCTTCGATAATCGGTGTAGCCACAATTTCCGGGAGTTCGTACGGATGAATATTTTTGATCACCCTTTCTATGTTTTTGTACAGCGTCATTTTCGTTTTGATGATACACAGCCACTCTTTAGATTTTTCTAATTTTCCTTTCCATTGGTAGACACTCGTAATCGGACCAACTATTTGCGTACACGCAGATAAATTCTTTTTAGATAAAATCTTCGCAATTCGTTCTGTATCGCTTCTTTTAGCAACAGTAGTCGAAATTTGTATGTATTTAGGTTTATTTTCCATAGCATTTTTTATATTTTTTTCCGCTCCCGCCCGCGCACCGGAACAAGTTCGGTGCGGGGCTCCGCTTAATTTTGCAGGCTACTATCGACCTATTTGCCATGACAGTGTTTGTATTTAATCGACGTTCCATCTGGTTTTTTCGCTCCGCACCAGCATGGATCGTTCCTGCCGATATTCTTCGCTTCAGGCGGAGGCGTGATTTTGGGAGGCGCCTCCATCGCTGTTTTTAGCTTTGCTGGGTCTATTTCTAAAATCTGGAATACCGTGTTGAATACAAGTTCGCCCCACGCGCTTTGAAGCTGATTATAAAGCGTATACGCCTCTCGGCGGTATTCCACAATCGGTTCGTGTTGCGCGTACGCGCGGATGTTTACTGTTTCACGCAAGCTCTCAAGATTTTCCAAGTGCTCAATCCAAAGAGAGTCCAGTACGCGAACCAAATGCTGGCTTATGACGATAGACTGTTCTTTTGTGAATTCATTCGGCAAGGATCCGACTTTCTTTTTTGCATCCTCAATAATTTTCTCGTGTTTTTGGCGGTCTTCTTCAATATGTTCAAGCTGCGATTCAAGAAACTCCGCATACTTATTCAATGTCTCTTCAAGAATCGGCCTTATTTCATTCTTATCCCCTGCTTCCAATATTTTTTTCCTTCGTGCGTAAAAAGCCGTGCGCTGTTTATTCAAGACATCGTCAAAATCCAAGAGATGCTTTCTGATATCAAAATTGTTTCCTTCAACTTTTGACTGCGCTTGGTTTACCGCTTTTGAAACCATACCTGATTCTATCGGCGTGTCTTCTGGGAAATTCACACTTTCCATGAGGCGCTTTATTCTATCTCCGCCGAATATACGCATAAGATCATCTTCAAGCGAGAGGAAGAACCGCGAGGAACCAGGGTCGCCCTGCCTGCCGGAGCGCCCGCGAAGCTGATTATCAATGCGCCGCGCCTCATGCCGTTCAGTTCCGACTACATGAAGCCCCCCAAGTTCCAAAACTTTATTACTTTGTTCTGGATCTTTTGGATTTCCACCTAAAACAATGTCAACACCGCGGCCTGCCATGTTTGTTGCAACTGTAACGGCTTTTAATTTTCCAGCTTGCGCGATTATCGCTCCTTCGCGCTCATTATTCTTCGCGTTCAAAACCTCGTGTGGAACTCCGGCTTTGGCGAGGTATGATGAAATTATTTCGTTATTCGTGATAGATGTCGTGCCAAGAAGCACTGGTTGCCCAATTTCCCATTTCTTTTTAACTTCTTCCGCAACCGCGCGGTATTTGGCGTCTTTTGTTTTATAAACCAGGTCCGACATATCTTTACGTATCATTGGCTTATTCGGCGGAATTGCAACGACGTCCAAATTGTACACTTTATGAAATTCTTCGGCGGATGTTTCTGCGGTTCCCGTCATACCGGCGATTTTTTTGTACAGGCGGAAATAGTTTTGAAGCGTAACTTGCGCGTATGTCCTGTTTTCTTCACGCACATTTACATCTTCTTTTGCCTCAATCGCCTGATGGAGTCCGCCAGAATAACGCCGTCCAAAGAGAACTCGCCCGGTAAATTGGTCCACGATATACACTTCGTTGTCTTTGACTATATAGTCGCGGTCTTTTTGGAAAAGCGCTTTTGCTTTGAGACTTTCGTGCAGGAAATGCACAAGACGCGAATTTTCCGGAGAAAAGATGTTTTGTATTCCGAGTGTTTTTTCAACTTTCTCAATTCCCTCATCTATTATGCTCACCGTGCGCAATTTTTCATCAACTATATAATCCGCTTCCGGCGAAAGGCGTTCAACAATTTTTGTAAACACCTTATAATACTCGCTTGATTCTTGGTCAGGCGCCGCAATGATGAGCGGGGTGCGCGCTTCGTCTATTAGGATGCTGTCCACCTCGTCGATAATCGCGTAATGGTGTCCGCGCTGAACTTGGTCGCTTACGCGTAGTGTCAAATTATCTCGCAAGAAATCAAAACCGAATTCATGGTTTGTTCCGTATGTTATATCGGCGTTGTACGCCTCTTTTCTGGAAATAGGGCGAAGAAATTTTTCCACGACTTTAAAGCTTCCTACTACGTCGCGTTCGGTATCAAGTTCTTTTTCTCCTTCAAATGCTGGGTCATACATATAAGCCGCGTCATGTACTATACATGAAACAGAAAGGCCAAGCGCATGATAAATTTGCCCCATCCAGACTACGTCTCTTTTTGCCAGATAATCGTTTACGGTTACGACATGCACGCCTCTGCCGGCAAGCGCGTTCAACGACACAGGAAGCGTCGCGACAAGCGTCTTTCCTTCTCCAGTTAACATCTGCGCGATTTTTCCTTCATGAAGAACCGCGCCTCCGATAAGCTGGGCGTCAAAATGCCGCTGTTTGAGCGTCCTTCGCGCGGTTTCGCGAACTAAAGCAAACGCTTTCGGAAGCGTTTCTTTTAAATCTTCTTCACTTCCGCCCAAATCCCTAATTTCTTTTTTAAGCGTTTGGGCCGCGAGGCGGAGAGCATTATCGTCTAATTTTTCTAATTCCCCTTCCTTATCGTTTATAGAAGAAACAACGCTTTCAAGTCGTGAAAGCGTCCTATTAGGAAACAGTTTTGATAAAAATGAAGACATTTTCTGTGAACGGGAGGGTAGCGGTAACCTCAAAATTTTTTTATTGTTAAGTGAGTGCTCAGCCTACCCTCCCGCATTTATAATAGAACACTGCCCCGCCGTATTCAACAAGGACGACTTCATTGACGAGACGCCCTTTTGGTGTATTATACTATTAGCTTAATATAAGTGTGCGGGTGAACGTTTAAAACTAAATAACAGGAGGTTTCAATGGTAATAGCTAATTTAAGTAAGAATAATGCCGTTGTGCATTTCATATGTAACGCTACGTATTCAACCGAGGTCCCCGATAAGATAACATTACTCGGCTTTATCGCAAGGTTTCTTTGGTCCTTAATAAAAATGACAGCGAAAATATCTGCGCTGACTATTTTCCTTTTGTGCTGTGTGATTTTTGTAGTGGCGGCAATTATCATTGTAAGTATAGCCGGGTTCATGTTTGCATACAGACTGAGTTTTGCTGACGGCGGGCTTTTTGCTGGGTTAGTGCAGATAGAAAAGTGGCCGAAAGTAAGAGGCTATCGGATTATGCCATTTTACATAGTTCTATGGTCTACCATTAGTTACGTATCGTATCTTTCAATAAATACTGGTCTTACGATTGCGATCGCGTGTATGGTACTTTTGTTCTGCTGCTTGCTTACTAAATACTGGGACACTGTGAGTAGCATTTGGAGTAAAATTCCTGGACTTACAATAAAACTTTCTGACCCTATTCCCCCTGCTGTTTAACATCGCAGGGGGATTTTTATTTATATTACAAAAACCAATCCCACCTTTCGGCGGGATTGGAATTTAGGGTGTTTCCTTAGATTTCCTCGCCTCTGGCTTGTGTCGGAGTTGAAGATAAGGAAACTCACTACACTTAACATTTGGAAGTATAGCACACCCACTTGGGGATTGCAACCCCAAGTGGAGATTTTCAATTTTCAAATTCTGCCTCGTACGGCAAGGAGAAATGAAATTCAAGCTCACTGTCGGAAATAACCACACGGCCTGTTTGCGGACGGTTTTTTATGTACCGCGCAAGCCGCCGTTTCGCAATACGCGCGGATTGTTTTTCAAGCCAATCTCCAAATCTTCCGCTTAGCGCAAACTCTGCAGCGCGGCGCACCGCGCTTGTCTTGCTTCTAATATAACGCCGCGTTTCTGGGACATCAGATAGTCCGCTTAATTGCTTATTCTCGCTAAAAAACATCTCAAGTTTTTCAGGCTTTCCCCATAACGGCACCAAATTTCTATAAAGTTCCCGTCTGTACATGTTGTAGGGCGGTTTTGCGAATATGCTCTCTATCACAAAGTGATTAAAACAAAGTTTATTCAGACCTGATTCTTTTTTATCATTGGACCTGCGAGCACCGAGAAGAAAAAAGAGTGCGAGTGTACAATATCGGCTTGTAAACATTCTTCCTTTACGCACTCCGGTTAAAATATCAAAATCCGAAAACGTAGTTACGTTTCCAAGCGCCATTGAACCGCTCGCAAGCGCGAATTCAACAAACGGTATATGCCTAAACCAGCGCGCATAACATGAAAGCTTTTTCCACTTAAGGTCTAGTAAAAAATCCTGTTTTCGCCGTCCCTCATTTCCAAGCGGTCTTTTCGCGAGTGAAAAAAAACCGCACGATTCAGTTACTGTTCCCGCGCGTGTGAGCGTTTCTAGTTCTTCAACTACAGAGGTAAGGTTGGTTTCCACTTGTATAAGCTTGTAAATTTCAAGCGCGGTAAGAGGCCGATCCAGTATGCCGTAAAAAGCAAGAAGATTTTGTATTGCTTCTTTATTATTCATCGTCATATTCCGGTCTGTCGAGTGTAAGTTGCTCTGTTTTCATTTCATCTCCTGTTATACGGAGGACATCTTTGTCTATTTTTCCGAATTCCTTATACGCGGTGTTGTATGTGTTTACAGAAGTACCAAGATGCCCGCCTAGCTTTTTCATAAATGTTTCGTAATTTATAAGATGCCGGCCGAGCTCGCCCACCCTTTTAATAATCTCTTTCGCAGATTCTTCTATTTGAAGTGCTTTTAGCCCCTGAAGAACTGTTTGGAGATACGCGAGAAACGACGTCGGCGAAACGATTATAACGTGCTTATCCTTAAAGGCGTATTCAATAAGGTCGCGGGTGTTTACCTTAACCGCGCCGACTTGCGCGACGAGCAAGTCGTAATAAATCGCCTCGTGCGGAATAAACATGAATGCGAAGTCCATAGTGTTTTCAGTAGGTTTTACATATTTTGCCGTTTCATCTATGCGATTTTTTAGGTCCGTTTTAAAAAGTTTTTCAAGTCTTTCGCGCTCTACTGGATCTTTTTCTTCCACAATTCGATTATAGTTTTCAAGAGAAAATTTTGAGTCAATTGGAATAATTTTGTCCTTTACGAAAACGACAGCATCAACAATCGTTCCGTCTTTGAATGGATACTGCATTTGATAGCTTCCCGTCGGTAAAACGTTTTTGAGAAGTGTTTCAAGGTAGTACTCGCCCAAGATACCGCGCTGTTTAGGATTTTTGAGAATGTCCTGAAGCGATTGGAGTTGGTCGGTAAAATTTATAACCTGCTTATTTGTCTCATCTAGTTTAGTGAGTTTCTCCGTAACATCGCGGATGATTTTTGCAGACTCGCCGAACTGGCTCTGCATCGCCTTTGCGGATTCTCCTAATTTCGTATCTAGTACGCGCGAAAGCTCATTTAATTGGTTTTGTATAAGTAAAAACGCCTGGTCTTCCGGTTTTTGAACCTCGTCGCGTTTTTTAAATATTTTTAACAAAACAATAAATCCACCAGCAAATATAACTGTTATTACTATTAGAAGAATTGTGTTTAAGTTCATAGAATAATTTAACTTATAACGGATAATTTATGACTTATGACGCAGAACGACTTATGATTTTTTATTATCTGTCGTTGGTTGTTAATTATTAGTCGTTTGTCATTAGTTATTTATTGCTAGTTTATAGACACAATTGTCGCGGTTACAACAAGCACAAGGAACGCGAGTGTGATTGTAGCCGAGAGAAAAATGTATGCCAATACCATATTCCTAAAATATAACTCTTCCGCGAGTATCGCGTTTATGGCGCCAAGTGCAAGTCCGCCAAGCCACAATATAAAAAGATTGAATCGGCTTCCTATAAGCACAATGCCGTGAAAAGCATCAAACCGTAAAATTATTTCAAGCGGCAGACGTAAAAAATGCCATGTTATCAAAATAAACCCTATAATAAGAAATACGCCGCTTACAGAGAGCATAATAACCATCGGTTTTTGCCTTAAAATCTCGAATTTCACAAGGATATTGTAGCTTACCTTTCAATAAAAGAAAATCTGCACCGATGTGGGTTATGTCAAAAATTCTATTGTTGTGCCCAGAGCGGGATTTGGTTTCGGCTCTCGTCCGCCCATCGGCGGACTCAGCCTAACTACCGCCTCGCGTCCATCGCAACTCGGGACAAGCTCCGGCGTTCAAATCCGAACGCGCGCCAATAAATTGACGCGCTCCTCCCGCTCCGCCCTCGCTTTCGCCACCTCCGAATTTCGTGCCAACGAAGTTGGCGCACCGAGCCATTTATTAAATATTAGCACGCAAATGCATTCTAAGAAAAGACCGAGGTTTAGTTCAAATCTTTTTTCTTTTCCTCAAACTCTTTTTTATCAATTTCACCTTTAACGTATCGTTCCTTCAAAATTTCGAGCGGCGATTTTTCATAATCATGAGAGCCACCGCGCGATTGAGTGGCGAGCAGGTAATTGTTTTGTTATTTAAGCTATCTAAAAATGTTTTGCCTTCTTGCTCTTCTTATTACTGACCTTGTATAGCAGCACTATCGGAAGATGAGTTCAGGAAACCCATCATGCCTTGGGCAAAAACAACTCCACCAAAAAGCAAAGAAATTCCCAATATGCTGATTGTGCTAAAAATAATTTTTTTCATAGTTAGCCAAAAACTAAAGTTTTATCTGAATTTTCGACCATTCTAAGCAAGTCGGACATCGTAGAAATAAGACAAACTTTGCTTTCTTCTTTACCACGCACTTTAAGACAAGTGCCACAAGCATAAATTTCACCCTTCAAATTTTTGAACTCCGCCACTTTCGCAGAAATATCAAAATCTTTGCTGTCCGGAATAGTATCTAACTCTGATCCTTCATTCATCAAAAAGATTTCTACCTTATGACCAGCTTTGAGCGCGGTATTTCCTAAACGGAAAGTATTCCATGCATGTTCTGGCTTATTTGATTGTAAAATTATTCCAAGTTTCATGATTTATTTTAAAATTTTTCTAATAATTTACCGTCGGCTTCCAGTTGTTCTTTGAGGGCTTTTTTTAAAGCGTCGTAGGCAACAATAATTTTAGGATTGGCAAGAGAATACAATATAGTAACGCCTACTCGCCGAGTTTTAACGATATTCTGTTGGCGCATTAAACTTAAATGTTGGGAAGCGTTGGCTTTAGTAATAATAAGTTTTTCAGCAATTTCAGAAACACCCATTTCTTTTTCACCACGGAGTAAATCAATAATCCCCAACCTTTTAGGGTGGGACAAGGTTTTGCATACTGCCGCATGAAGTTCAAAAATTCTTTTTTCTAAATGATTTTTGTCAGACATGATTATCTATTTGCAAGGTTTCGCACATATGATATACTGTAAGTATATGAAATTGAGTATTCTTTGTCAAATTTTTCTTGCGGTGCATTTTGCGAAGCAAAATACGAAATTCGGCGGTGGCGAAAGCGAGGGCGGGGCGGGAATTCATTTTCCCCACACCCCTTTTTCTTCCCGCCGCGCCCGCAGGCGCGGCTGGCATACACTTGCTTCCCCCCGCAAAAAATCGGGAAGTCCAGTTTGGTGCGCGGGAGAGGATTTGAACCTCCAAGCCCTTACGGGCGCTACCACCTCAAGGTAGTGCGTCTGCCAGTTTCGCCACCCGCGCATTTTTGAAAAATTATACTAAAACATTCACGATTTCGCAAATTAAAAAGCCGCACTTCATACTGAAGGCGGCTTTTGAAATTTAACTCTGATTTGCTTAAAAATAGCCTTTCATTTTTCCGTCGGGGTTGATTATTCTTTCAGCCTCTTTTTTTAGTTCTTCTTGCTCCTCGGTTGTTATATAATTACTCACGTTTTTACACACCAAGAATCCATCCTTTTGGGCAATTTCCCAATAAACTCTGTACTCAGTCTTGCGCAGATCAAGGGTATTTTGAATCTTTTTCAGATCGTCCATGGCTGATCCTGCGCCCTTCATATCCACTATCTCAACCTTGTACTTCATGAACATTTCTTCCAAAGCACAGCTTTGAAGAAACAATATTGCTCGAGACTTAAGGAGTTTATCGACCACGATTGCCAATATACTTTTAGCTTTTGACTCGGTCAGAAGAGAGGTTGTCTCCCAGAATTCTCTTGCTGTTAATCTTGGATTGTTTAGAATGATTCTATAAAAATCCAGTTGTCTCCTTTGGTACTCTTCTTTTTCCCCCTCCCTTTTTTCGAGTATGCTATTGAGCCATGCAAAGATGATTATACTCAAAAGTGCTGGCAAGGTTACCATGAGGATATACTTTGGACTGTGGTATTTTGCTGCAATGAGCAATCCATAAATAAGAACTATGACTGCTAAGAATGCTAAGGCTTTTACTATACGTGATGACATAATTTCCTCCTTACGCCATTTCTTTTGGCGTTTGGTTAACAGCCGAGGCTTATCAGCCGCTGGATCAAGAAACAGCATCTTTTCCACTGGGGCTTACCAGTTTCCGAGACACTCATTCTCTAATTTTTAAAGAACGCTAGCATTATACACCTACAGCAACTGTTTGTCAACCCCGTTAGAAATAGCCCGCCCATAGGCCCCTCTGGGGCGCGCTGCGCCCCGTTTTAAAGACAGTGATTATACATGAGAGAATACGTCTCTATATGTGCATGTGGGTCTTTAATGGGGCAAGCGCGGGCGTGATTTCTAACGGGGTCAATAGCTAGAAAACCGCTTATTTTGAGCACTTTTCTATAACAATGGGAGCTGGTCTGGCTTGATTTGCAATAAGAAAGCCGGCTCCGAAGCTTAGACCCAATAAAAGCGCGAGAATAAACCCTAAAAGAATCCACTTGCCCGTCGTTGACCCCGTTAGAAGTCTCGCTCGCGACTCTGTCGCGAGTCCAGAGGACCTCGGCGAGGCTACTTCTAATGGGGTTGACACGGTGCTATCCATTGGATTATTATAACAGAGTTATGACTACTCCGGCACAAGAGGTCGGGGTGTCCATGTAAATAACTTGGTTATGGCTATTCCGATGGTCATTGGAATGCTCATAACTATAGTTAAATTTTTATCGCTAAAGCTCAAAAATTTAAATAGTTATGGCACATACCAAGGCAAAAGGATCTACTAAATTAGGCCGAGATTCAGAATCAAAACGACTCGGTGTAAAACGTTTTGACGGGGAAGTTGTAAAACCCGGCGACATTATAATCCGCCAGCGCGGAACAAAGTTTTTCCCCGGTGAAAACACCCGTCAGGGCGGAGATGATACTATTTATTCTCTAAGACATGGCAAAGTTAAGTTTTTAACAAAAAAGAAGACGAGTTTTGATGGTTCGCAGAAATTCGTTAAAGTAGTCGGCGTTTTATCTACAACAAAGTAGATTCCGCTGTTTTGAACTATTTCTCTTCAGGTTCCACAAGAATCCGAAGTTTTGTTTTTACCCCATCTCCAAGATCCAAATCTATCACATGCTCCCCGATGCTCTTTATGTGATGTTTATCTGTCATTGAAACTGCGATTCCCTTTTTCATAAGCGCCTTTTCCAAGTCGCTGTCAGTTATTGAACCAAACACCTCTCCTTTTTCTCCGGTTTTGAGTTTAAAAACAAGCGTGGTTTTTTTTATCTCCTCCGCCGATTTTTTAAGTTCGGTAACATATTTAGCGCGCCTTTCCTCTTCTCGTTTTTTATCTTGTATGGCTTTTTCAATAATCGCCTTCGTTGCCGTTTCCGCGAGTTTTTGCGGAAGAAGGAAGTTTCTCGCATACCCGTCTTTCAGTTCTTTTATATCGCCTTTCCGCCCAATACCGTTAACATCTTTGAGTAAGATTATCTTCATCACTATTTGATTCCTAATTCTTTCTTTATAACACTATTAGCCTTATCTAATTGCGGGTCGCGGTTTTTTTCAATATCCGCGTCTGTTATTTTAATTTTAAAATCCGGTTCCAGGCCTTTCTTTTGGATTTTCACTCCCTTTGGCGTAACCCACTCGGCAATCGAAACCTTTATTGTCGCTCCATTTGAAAGTTCTCTAATTTCTTGAACACTTCCCTTTCCGAATGTTTTTTCTCCAACAAGTTTTACGTTTCTATCATCTCGAAGCGCGCCTGCGAGAATTTCAGACGCTGACGCGGAACCGCCATTTACAATTAACACCATTGGCTTGTCCGCGAAAAAGCCATTTCCGTTCGCTTTCAAAATTTCGGGTTCTTTTCCTCTGACATTTTCCTGCACAACCGTTTCTCCTGGTTTCAAAAACCATCCCGCTATAGCTACCGCGACATCAAGGTACCCGCCAGGATTATTGCGCAAGTCTAAAATAACCGCCTTTGGATTTTCCATTCCAATTTCGTACGAGGCCTGCGAAAGCAATGAATATGCGTTCGCGTTGAAGTTGTATAATTGGATAAACGCAATTTGGTTTTTAATCGGATTCCCATTTGAGTCAGTTGAAGAAGCGAGGTCAATCATTTTCCAATCAAGCGTAGGCACAACAATAATCTCGCGCGTTATTTTTATTGTTTTCGGCTCTTCTAGACCTTCGCGAAATATAAGGAGCGAGACCTCTGTTCCCGGTTTTCCGCGTATAATTTTAACAGCGTCGTCAACACTCATATTTGTCGTGAGCGCATCGTCTATTTTAAGAATTTTGTCGCCAGCTTTGATACCCATTCTTTCCGCCGGAGTGCCTTTTAACGGCGCCATAACGACTATTTGATTATCCCGAACATCAATGCGCGCTCCAATTCCTCCAAAACTGCCGGTAAGGTCTTCTTCAAATTTCTTTGCGTCGCTCTTATTGAAAAACGCGGTGTACGGGTCTTTGAGCGCGTTTACCATTCCGCTGATTGCTCCCTCTAAAAGCTCTTTGTCTTTAACATCTTTTATGTTTATATAATTTTCTTTTACTAAATCAACCGCTTCCCAGAAAATATTGAAGTCCTCATTCAACAGTTGCCTGCTATCGGTAATTTTGATAGCTTTATTTTGAGCTCCATATTCTACTCCTTTCGTAAAAGCTCCGTAGCCCACAATCACGACAACTAACAAAACCGATATCCATTTTAGAATTTCTTTCCGCATATGTTACATAATACCATTTATAACAAACCTGTCGAATTATTTAACCAAATTACCAGTAAATGGCTATAAGTAAAGATTATTTGGAAACGATACGCGAGCGCGCGAAGAAAAGCAAGGTGTATCGAAAGTATCAAGAAACCGGCATCCAACTTGCGGAGATTCTTGAAGATAGACGGCATATAGCGCTTTATATAAAGCTTGCGAAGCAACATCCCGACTATAAACTTCTCTCGTTAGCGAAAAGCATCGCCGAGAAAAAAAATGTGAAAAATAGAGGTGCGTATTTTATGAGGATATTGTTTGACGGCGCCCGTCCGAAGCCCGCAAATTTGCAGGCGAAGGAGGGCTTGCCCGTCCGAAGCCAGGCGAAGGAGGGCTGTCAGGCAGTTTGGAAAGCTCACTGCAAGCAAGACTCACCACAAGTTGGAAATAAATAAAAATATGAACAAGATTTATCTTTCAGAAAATAAGACAGAAGAAAAGTTTCTCCGTAGAAAGACGGTTTTGTTTGATTTTTCAAAATTCACAAAAAAAGACATCCGCGAGCTTATACGCGGGATGCGCGAGACGATGAAAAAAGCGAACGGCGTCGGGCTTTCAGCCAATCAAATCGGACTTCCATATCGCATGTTTGTCGCTCAAGTTCCCGATTTGCAGGGTAAGAAGAAATTTTATGCCATTTTCAATCCTGAAATTTTAAAAACTGCCGGAAATACTGAAATCAGCGAGGAGGGATGCTTAAGCGTTCCCAAGACTTATGGACCAATAGAACGCAGTTACCTCGTTATTCTCTCTGGATACGACCGAAACGGGAAAAAGCTAAAGATAAAAGCATGGGGAATGCTCGCACGAGTCTTCCAACATGAAGTTGACCATTTGGATGGCGCACTGTTTATAGATAAGGCGAAGGAACTGTATAAGGTTGAAAACGATAAAATAAACCGTATCTAGAGGAATAAAATTTCTAATTTTTAATTTCTAATTTTTAATCAATTTTTAATTACTTAATTTAAAAAATTTCAAATTTCAAATTAAAAATTTACATGATGAAATACGCTTTTTTTGGATCTCCGAAGTTTGCCGCTATTATTCTTGAGCGGCTTATTGCTGCTGGGATGTTTCCTACAATAATTATCTGCAATCCCGATAGGCCTGTTGGGCGAAAACAAGTTATAACGCCGCCAGAGGTTAAACAATTAATTACCAATTACAAATCGCCAATTATGGTTTTACAACCTGAAACTGTACAAGAACTGCTCACTACTCACTACCAACTACTTACTAACCTTGATTTTTTCGTCGTAGCTGCCTATGCGAAAATTATCCCCGCCGATGTTTTGAAACTTCCGCGACTCGGCGTTATTGGCATTCACCCGTCATTACTTCCTAAATACCGCGGGCCGACGCCGATTCAAACAGCAATTTTAGATGGCACTGAAGAAACTGGCGCGACGTTGTATTTACTAGATGAGAAGGCGGACCATGGCGCGATTCTCGCAAATTCCAAAATCCAAATTACAAATGACAAAACATATGGAAGTTTAGAAAAAGAACTTGCTTATATCGGGGGAGAACTGCTTACTAAGACATTACCGAAATTCATTGCCGGAGAAATAAAGCCGAAGCCACAGGATGAATTACTTGCGACATTTACGCGGAAATTCAAAACCGAGGATGGGTTTATAGAATGGGAAGTATTAAAAAAAGCACAAAACGATGGCGGAGATATTGCCATAAAACTAGACCGCAAGATACGCGCGCTTTCTCACGAGCCTGGCGTGTGGGTTTTGCGCCCTGACGGCAAGCCCTTCGGCTCCGCTCAGGGCAGGCGCATGAAATTATTGGAAGCGGTTATTTTGGAAGGAAAATTGAAACTTAAGAAAATCCAGATTGAGGGAAAGAAAGAGCAAGTAGTGTTTTCTTTTCAATAGCTTGGAATCACTTTGAGCATATCGGCGGGTGTTTGCATGTTGAGCGCCATATGGGGCCGCTCGGTATTGTAGTAGTGGAGAAACTCGGGAATTGCCCGCTCCCAGCTCTTCCATGTTCGGGGAATGCGATGCAGACATTCCCGTTGCAAGGTCTGAATGAATCGCTCCACATGCGCATTGTCCGTTGGCGTTCTGACTCTCGAGTGCCGATGGAATGTTCCTGTGCGTGCAAGCATGGTCGTGAACCAGAGGGAGAACTCGCTTCCATGGTCTGACTGGATTGTCTGGAATGGGAACGAAGCCATGTTTTGTGCCTTCCGCACAAACCGCAGACTTGCCGGACTTGTGACACGGAGCGCTGGCGCCGCGTGTCCCCACCGAGAATGCACATCAATCAGGGCATATGCAGACAGACGGTCAGATGGGGCTCCTTTATGCACCGCGTCAATCTGCACGAGGATTCCTGGCGTTTTCGCAACGGGACGATCCGGATACTGGTGCCATTTCTTATTCTTTGAAAATCGCTGGAGTTCGTATCTCCGCACGATGCGCTCAACAGACGAGAGGCTCACCCGCACGCCTTCTCCCCTGAGGCGATGATGGAGAATCTCCGCGCATTGATTGCGCTCTCTGCGGAGGGCGAGAATGCGATATACCACATCAGACGGAAGCTCACTCGGATGGTGATGAGGACGGGAGGAACACGTGGGGATGAGTACCCTGCGGTTGTTGGGGGCTCGCTGCATCCACTTCATGATGGTTCCCTGAGCGAATCCGAAGTGTCGCGCCGCGTCTCTCGTGCTGTGCCCCATGAGCACGAAGTTCACTGCCGCCCGTCGGACACGGGGCAGATGCGGATTGGTTGTGTATGGCATATACATACGATTCTAGAGGGTGGGGGTGATTCCAAGCTATTGAAGCACAGTACATTGTATCTATTTCTTCCAATATGCTTTGAAATTTTCAACTTCGGATACCAGCGTTTCCGCTGACTGCCCCGTGTATCGGATAGCGCTATCGTCCACGTACGCGTATGCTATCGGCTTCCCTGGGTTTTCTCCCTGCATTTCGGGATTGTGGTTAATGAAGTCAAACGGGATTGAAAATTTCTCGCAGTATTTTCTGATAAACTCATCTCCCCGCGTTGAGTATATAAGAATCCTAAACCCTTTTTCTTTCAGCAAACGCATCGCTTTTATTGTTTCCGCCACCGGCTCCTGAACGTCGCTGTGCGATACAAATCCGTTATATTGCGCGATTGTCCCGTCAAAATCAAAAGCTATAATTCTCCCCCTTTTTATTGTTTGTTCCACAAGATTTTATACTATCATCCTACAACAAATTAGCCTTCTTGCAAAAAGGCTAATCCAATACTTTGTGATGTCTATGCGGACTGAACCGGGCCGGCTTGGTTTGTATTCTGAAGGCGGTTTAATTTGCGCGAGCGCTGGTACGCTTCAATCTCGCTCATCTTGAGCGACGTTGTGGTGTTTCCGGTGCGCACAAAGAAGTATTCGTCGTTGTCTGTTTTTAAATATACCGGCATTTTACTCTTGAGCGTCTGGATAACACAGAGGTCGGCCCGCCCGACCGAATCACTCCGATCATTTGGGCAGGCTTGCTCGACTTTTGGAAACCACAGTTTTACGAGATGCCGGAACTCCGGCCCGATCATGGCGTTAAATACTTGCGTGAAATGGTTTTCAAATCCGTCGCTGTTCTGGTGTTGGAGCGTTTGATAATCATTCGCGAGCCCGACTAGTTCCCGCGCGTTGTTTACGCCTATAACAAGTTCTCCGCCGTGCGTGTTTAGAAATGCGGCGACTGTTTTCATTGCCGCTTTTTCTAAATCGCGGTTCATCTTGCCACTATGGTGGTCAAAGCGGAGGGAGGATTTGAATTCAAGGTGCTCATACTCTTCCATCTCGAGAAGCTTATGCATGTCCGGCACGGTGAAACTGTCCCGTTCGGGGTTTATGCATTCTTCTATCGCCGCCACGAGTTCCTCCGGCCGCGAGACATCCGCGACGACGAACGCTGTATTGGAGGAACCGTCTTGAATGCGAATTGAGCCATAGTGAAACAGTTTTCCAAGCGAGCTGGATGAAACGGCTGCTGTCATGGATTTTTTGAGTGAAACCGCAGTGTTCTTTTTGAAAAAGACGCCGCGCTGATGCGAGATAATCCCGGGTCCCGCGGAATACGACTCAAAATACCAGCGCGCGAACGCATAGATTGTAATGAGAAGCTGAACACCCGCAAGAAATATGAGCTTCGCGACATCGTAAGGAAGCGCATCGGAGAAAAAGAACGACTGCGTGTAGAGGTCGTATTTGTAGCTTCCACCGCCTAAGACAAGTAGATATGCGATAAATATAAGGAGCTCTATCCCAATAAACATCCGAACGAGAATAAATGGGCTTTTTTTGATGATTATTGAGACGTCGCTCATATAAAGCTATATCTCTAGTGTAAAACAAAATTTAGCCGGCGGGAAGAAAGCCACTGAATTCCCGTCTAGGTAATTTTACCCAACCAATCAGCTATCATTTTTGCCAATTGTTTCTCATGGCCCTTGAACCCGTGATCTGCGCCTTTAATAATCCGATAGTCTAATTTCAGTTGATACCGTTTCAATATTTCAACAATTTTCGGCACATTGCCCCAGGCGTATTCATCTTTATCTCCGTATACAACGAGGGCACGTTTCTTGATAGATTTGAAATATCTGAAAAGCGGCTTCTTTGAGAGCCTTTCTTTTCGGAGAACCTCGTAGAAAGGAAACACGTTGTAGTCCCCGTCCGGATTCGCTATGTCGTAAAATCCGGTGTAGGAGAATATATTGTCAGGCAAAATTTCCTTGATAATCTCTCCCCCGCGCCCGGCTTTGATTTTTTTCTTAGCTTCAGAGAGAAGCTTCCAGAACCTAGATTTTCCCAATATATCGTAATAAATGCCGGTATCGTCGCCTCCGCAGAGAAGAATGTACTTTTTAATATCATTTTTTGGCTTATAAAAGTTGTAAACGCAAATTTTATTCGCGCCTGTTGACGCACCCATGAGATAAAATTCGCGATAACCTCGTTTCTTCAGAAAAGAAACAGTTCCGTCAATGTCTGCCACGCACCCTTTAATTTTTTCATAGGCCATTCCGAATCGCTTCCGCTCATCTTTTTTGCCGTGCCTTACATGGAGATTTTTTATAATGTGCGCTCCCCTGTTGTTGAAATAAAGGGTTGAAATATTTTTCTCCGCCAGTGCGGAAGCGAGTATTCGGTTTTTAGCTTCGTTATAAAAAACCGATGAACTGCCATTGCCATGCAAAAAAATAGCAACAGCTCGTCTCTTTTTCGCTTTATATAAAAGCCCAGGCAACGTAAGCCCGTCCTTTGTTTGAAATTCTATAAACTCCGGCTGTAGAGTGGTGTTTTTCATAATTACGTTGACTCGTGTGGCTCCGATGCTCGCGTTGCTCGATTAGAGCATTCAATTTTTCTTAACGATGTACGAGTTTAGAAAAATGAATGCTGCGGGGCAGGGATTCGAACCCCGATACCATGCTCCAGAGGCATGTGTCCTACCATTAGACGATCCCGCAATGTTTAATCTTGCTGTTAATTTCTCTTTTCCCTTTCGGTGTTTTGTAAAATTTCTCTCACTGAAAAGCTTCAAATTTGTCGTTATATTCTTCCCAATACACCAATTCGAGGGGGACTCTACTTTTCGTTGACCTAACAAATCCACTATTATGTTGTTTTACTCTTTTTTCCAAATTTGAAGTGCATCCTATATACAGGTTATCATCTTTTTGACTTTTGAGTACATAGACAATCTGCATATGTGTCCTACCATTAGCCTCGCCCGTGGCCGGTCTACGGCCGAGGGACGACCCCGCAATACATAGAAATTAAACCGCAAAAATCTTCAAAAATCAATTCATAAGAAATGAACAACCACGGGCTCACGCCCGTGGTTTTCTCGAGGGCATATAAAAAGGCCCGCAAATGTGCGTGGGTCTTTTTCCGGACAGCTCTGGAAATCCATCACACAGAGAGTATCTCTTTGTACAATTTATCCTCGTGTTTCAATAAGTAGGAAATGGTAAAAATTTCTTTCCATCGTCTACAAGCACCGCCGCCACTAAATATTCTACGAAGAGCTTCATTCCACTCTCCAACTTCCTTTTCTGATACATCGAGCTGATCGGTGTATCTTAATCCTCCGTTCTCAATCAGATGTTCAATAGAAATAGAATATAGAACTGGCTCTTTTTTGTATGAATTTAACAGGACGTCAGCGTCTTCGAGAGACCGATTTACGGATTCCCTAATTCTCTTCATATCCGCTGACGGCTCGAATACGTTGAACGCCGCAAGCTGAACGATTCGGTAGGCAGATTCTCCATCTATCCCGAATTGAACGCCAAGTTCTTTGAGTAACTCCTTTGCCTCGTTTGAGGCAAAGCAACCGCGGGATTCCACAATTTCTTTCATCATATTGTCCTGATACACAACAAGTCCTCTCAAGACCTTGTTCATCCTTTTCAATGAAAAAACTACAATATGAAAAAGGTCGGGCCACGCAACCCGTTCCACAGAGGACTGCTCAATGGATCGCTCTTCCCACGTAACCAAATTTTCGCGGATAGCGTCAAAACATCCCCGCGCAAGGCGCGCCATACCTTGGACGTTTTCGGTAAAAATCGTGTTTTTCTTATGCGGCATCGCCGATGAACCTTTCTGCTTCTTCCCAAACGGCTCATGGTAGATCGGGCGGCCGCTTCGCGCGCCCAATCGTATATCAAGCGCAATTTTTTCAAGCGAGAGCATTATTTGAAGCAGCGCGCCTGCAAGCGGAAGGAATTTCTCTCGCGGCATTATCTGCGTCGCGCCGTAGAATGGCTTAAAACCGAGTTCGGCAAGCGCATTTTTCTCTACTGTAGGGTCTATGCTTCCGTAATTCCCTATTGCGCCGGAGATTTTTGAATGCCGCAATTTCCTTTCCGCGTGCTGTAATTCTCCCCAACTTTCCTGGAAGATTTTAAGCCAAGTCAGGCATCTTTTGCCGAATGATTGCAGTTCGGCTTCCTGACCGTGCGTTCTTCCGTTCATGATGGTAAAGCGGTGCCGAATAGCGCAATCTTTCAGCGCCCTTGAGCCGCCAAAACTCTGCTGGCGGCTAAGGCATTTTATGAAGGAAACAAATAGATGGGCCGCCGCAATGCCTATTTGTCTTGCCTTCCTTATATGCCTAGCCGCCCTGATATTTTAACCAAGCACTGCGCGCTGCTTTTCTTGAAGCCACCTAAAGTTTGGGAAGTGAAACGCGAGAATCGCAAGCGGCGTTACAATAAATAATTGTTTCAATTTCTCTTTGTAACTTTTTCCGGAATTGAACGGTGTTACCGTAATTTGCCCACCAAAAAGTTTCCTTGCAAAAAATTTTACAGTTTGCACGCTGGATTCTTCATAAAAGATAACGATTTCATGTTCCCCGTGTATATTGAATGTCTCTATGGTTTCCAGTTTTTTACGTGCAAACTTGAGTTCTTCGGCAATTATGGCGCTACGTTCTTCTACGGATATAATCTTACTCATGCTAAGCGATCCATAGCTTTTCTCGGCTTCGAGTAGTAAACCTTTTAGCGTATCTCCTTCGGGAACCAATGCTTCACTCGTTCCTATGACGACGAACCCTGATGCAACCTGCTTTTTCATCTGTGTAGCAATGAAATATGCAAATTTTGAACGCTGTTCTACCGTGTTAAATCCATCACCAATGACGATAACAAATTTTGCCATTACGTACCTCCTCTGTAATTTTTTATCTTACAGCTATTTAGTTTTTTATCAGCTGGGTTGAATTTTGTTCTTCCTTTGTATAAATGTCAAGTTAGTTGAGTTATTTGTGTCCTAAATAAAAAACCCTTCCTCATAGCGCCCATTGGTTCAAGGAAGGGTCAATAAAACGGCAGATATTTTCGCCGAAATTGGGAGGATACTGCATGGCCTTCATAAATAATAACATTGACCATGTTTCCAGCTGTGGGCGCAACGGCCAACGGTTATTCCCGCACTGGGTCATATTTCTTGACCCTAACCGACTCTCCTCCCTTTTTAAGGTACCTCCGAGGCTTGAGCGAAAACGCTTTAAACCCCTTACTATTAGATAGTGTAGCACAACCATTTTAGAAGTCAAGCCCGCTAAATACTATGATTTAGGCGCCTGAAACAGCTAGTTAAAAAGGCTTAAATTGTTTTTTATCGCATAGAAGACGCTATCGCGCGTTCCGTCGTCCACGAGCGTCTTTTGTTTTTCATCCCAGATTTTTTTTACGGTTTCGTAAGCTTTCCGATATATAGCGGCAATTTTCGGCTTCTTGATTTTTTCGGCGTAATTTCCGAACGCTTCCAGCTGGATAAGAAGTTCTTCAAGAATCTGAAATTGTATTCGATGCTCCCCGAGCGCTTTATTTTTTCCTTCAAGCCACAGTTCTCCAAGCTCATCAACGGTTTTTATGTCAGCTCCGACGATAACCCTCGGCAGATCTTTCAATCCTGGCTCATCGCCTGTTTTCGGCAAAAAGTATTTTATTTTTGCCAGCTTCCCTTCATTAATTTCCTTATCCCGAATCCGTAAAAGTTTATCTTTAATAAAATCAGCGCTGAAAGTTTCATCGATCGCGAGCGCGAGATGCGATGTCTTTTTTTCTATTCCGTTTTCCGGATCTTCGGAAAATTCAACTATAGTATCAACTTTATTTTCTATATCGTCGTACAGAGATGTCTTAAATGTCATGCCGTTCGGACCAAACCACTCGCTTAACTCGCCATGCTCAAGAATAAGCGCTTCAAAAATCCTTGCAATTTTAGCCATTCGCTTCTGCGTTTCGGTGTCACTTTTCTCAAAATCGCTTATGGCTTTTTCTACGTAGTTTTTATCTCTTTCTACGCTTCTCTCTCCATAGTATTTAACAAACACTTCCTCCTCCGGATCAATAGCGTATTTTTTGATAACCCTATCAGCTTTTCTTATCATTGCGTCTCTATCAGCATTTTCCAAAGCTCTTATAGCTACCTCCTCAAATTTCATGGGTTTATTATACTATATAAAGCCGTTTTTGAAAAGTAAAAATCCCCGGCCTGATTAAACCGAGGATCTTTAAAATCTGTAGCTAAACACCACTTATTGATGGAGATCAGTAAGCCACATCCCAGCTCCCCACGAAATATAGTTTGCCGCCGATCCAATCACCATCTTTAGCATGCTTATTGACGGAGATAAGTCCCCTTGGATCGTACCAATGAGAGCTACAGTAAAACCGACCGCTATAATGAAGCCAATCCATTCGCAAACCATAAAAATTACATTCGTTGCCTCCGCTATTTTTACGGTTTTTACTTTTAAAGAGAGCAAACAGCCAGCGATGAAAATTACAATCATTATCACCATTATCACCGGCACTCCAAGTATCAAAAACCAAGCAAACATTTTATCCTCCTACATGTAAGTTTGTTAGTCGTAGAAAACAATTTTTACTGGTATAAGTGTAGCATATAAACCAATGCCTGTCAATAATAGAGAATTCCGCTGTTTTTAATAGCTAGTTCAACGTCTTTTCCAGATTTCGCATTCATGCAGGCAGTACGAAGCTCTCTCGCCCCATCAAAGCCGGAAATATAAGCTTTCAGATGTTTTTTCATAACATCAAAGTTTTTCTTTTTATGAAACAGTTTTTCAAAAAGTTTCGCGTGTTCTATCGCGACATGGAGTCTTTCCTGGGTTGATGGTATCCCTCGACCGCGCTCGGGACTATTTTTGTTCAGTGGCGAAAATAGCCACGGGTTTCCGAAAATGCCGCGGCCTATCATTACGCCATCTACACCCGTTTCTTTTGCTCGCTCTCTGGTTTCAGAGAGGCTTTTTACATCACCGTTTCCTATTATAAGCGTTCTGTCCGACGAGGAATCGTACTTGCGCGCGATTCTCACTGCTTCCGCAACCACATCCCAATCAGCCGGAACGTCCGACATTCCTTTTCGCGTGCGGGCGTGAATTGTGACAGCTGAAGGCTCCGACTCAAGCAGATACGGAAGCCATTTTTTAATTTCGTTTTTTGTGTCGCCGATTCTTGTTTTTACCGAGACGGGGAGTTTGCCCGCACCGCGTTTTGTCTCTCGGATAATTTCCTGCGCGAGTTTTGGATTTTTTATAAGCGCTGCACCAGCGCCTTGCTTAAGTACTTTTTTCTCGGGGCAGCCCATATTTATATCTATCCCGTCAAAGCCGAGTTTCTGCATCATAATCGCGGAGCGGTAGAAGTGTTCAGGCGTCGCCCCAAATAATTGCACAACTATTGGGCGCTCTTTTTCCGTGTATGATAAATCCAACATAAATGCTTTTCTACCTTTTGAGCAAAGTCCGTCGCACGGTACGAATTCCGTCCACATAACGTCAGGCCTTCCTCCGCCCGGCTTCGGACAGGTAAACTTTCCGCTATATTTCACCACAATCCTTCGGAACGCGGCGTCGGTAACGTCCGACATCGGCGCCATCGCAAAAAATGGCTTTTTCAGTTTTTTCCAGAAACCTTGGACCATTTGTATATGCTACACGCAAGAAGCTTGTCAGTGCAAATAAACCCCCATACTAATACATTAGTGTGGAGGCAAAAACACCCCCTTTCGGGGGTGTTGAGCAGTTTTACTTACTTTTTTTTGCTACATATTCTTCAATGAATCTATTAATCGAGATTGATTTATCTCTCTTTCCAATATTTTTTGCCAAAAATTCGGCAAGTTTTATAAGTTTCGGATTAATGCTATTTTTATCATTTTTGTATAAATCCAATAAACTTTTTACTGTCGGCTGACTTCTCAATCCAGTTGGAAGCATTGTTTTCTTATATTCTTCCAATGAAAGTCCTGTTTTTTTAATAGTTTCTTCATATATTCTAGTAGATTTTGCAAAAATTGATTCAAGATTATATACCTTTTTCTTTAAGTCGCTTACAAGTTCTTCTCTAATTTTATTTATTTTTGAAAGCGAATTAAAAGTCGCTTTTTGGTCTGCTAAATAATCTTCATATCTAGAAATGGCATTTCTTAATGAACTTAAACTTCCTATTTTTTCACTTTGAAGTTCCAATAGGCTATTTTTGAAATCTTTCGTTCCATTACCATTTAAGTCTTTTAATACGTTTTTAAAATATCCTTCTTGTTCGTTTACCCAGTATCTAGTCGGGGTTGGCTGTTTTACCAAAGGAGAAACTTCCGCAGAATAGGGCTCTTGAGGCACAACTTCAGACATTTTAACATCCGATTCAGTATAAGGTTCTACAAAATTTCTAAATTCATGTCCTACTGAAATTCCCTTCTCCGCTTCTGGATGCCATCCGTAAGTTTTATCGTAGATATCAGCAGAGCCGAATTTCTGGTCTATTAGTATTTTTTCACCGATTCCTTTTGCAGAAACTCGAATTTCCTCCACATTATCTGGATCTATATACCTGTTTTTTACCAGAAAATTATAAGTTGCTTTATTTATTGCCGCTGTGACTTTTCTTCCATCGCTTAAATCTTCTGCTTTAAGTTTTAAGCTATTAAGAGTTTCCGGGTCTCTTTTATTAATCAAATATTCAAATTGTCTTCTAACTGGATTCCATACGCCTTCACCTTTTTTAATTGTAGCTAAGTCATTTATATCGTTTATCCGTTGCTTCATTTCTTGTTCTAATTGTGCCGTTCCTCCAGTTTTAGGAATTTCTTGCTCTGGAATAACTATGCCCTTTTTACCAAGAGAATCTTCTGGTGATAATGTACCACCCTTAGCACTAGTTGTATTTATACTGTTTTCAGCACTTAAGGAATCTGGATTTACTTCACCTTTTCCACCCACAACCGCTGAATTTGGGTTAAAGATCTCACCTAAAAAGTGCCTGATGGCATAACCACCTATAGCAAAACCTGCTCCTAATAATGCCCCTTTCGCTAGTTGCCATTGAAGATGTTTTCTCTGCGCTTCTGAAATTTTCTCTTCACGAAAATCTAAAAATTTATCTAAGCGTTCTTTCAGTTCTGTATTGACCTTCGGATTGTTTGACGCTATCAATGTTTCAGCTTCGCTTAATTTATTAAGCAATTCAATTTGTCTATTTATTCTTTCTTCACCAGAACCGAAATCAAACAAACCGTCGTCTAATTTTTTGTGTGTAAAATCAAGCCGTGTTTTTAATCTCTCTAAATAATCCCTCTCTAATTTATCTTTTCCTGCTTTATCATCGTATAATAGACTCTCTTTAGTTTTATTAATTAACTCTTCCAACTTTTTAGTTGTCTGTTCAGCGTCAACAAAATCCCTTGATAAGTTATTACTTTTTGTTTCTAATTTTTCGATCTGCAGTTTAATTGGTTTTTTTTCTAGTAAAATTTTTTCTTGTACTTTCTCAATCTCCTGCATAATAGTACTAGTTTCTTCGTCATCTGGTGTATTATCTAATTTATTTTGTAATTCATCGAGTTTTCCTTTATATGATTCATCTATTTTGAAATTTTTATCCCAAAGTTCTCTTAAAAATTTCCTATTTTCCTTTTGTTGTTCGTTTTCTTCTTTTATCTCGTTATCTTTTCGCCTGCTTTCAAATTCTTTTTTTCGTAATTCATCCACTGCTCTTTTTCTAGTAATGTAGCCACCCATTGCGGCGGCTGTTAATGGCGCTGCGAGCAGACCAAGAACGCTCACTGTTGCAGTTCTCACCACAAAACCAAGAGCCATATAAGAACCTCTTTCAACAAAAATATTTTTGAAAGCCCTCCACCACACCTTCTGGTCATTAATTTCTAATAACGCCTTTTCTATTTCAGGATTCGCACTTAAATATCGATTTACTTGGATTTTGTATTCTATCTCTCTTACTTCTGTAACTTTTTTAAAGTTATATAGTTCATATTTAGCTTCTATGAAAGTTTCCATTGCTTCTTCATATTTCTTTTTATTACCACTTTCTGCATTTGGTTCTGACCATTCTTGCGGGATTTTTGAAAGCTTATCGGCAGCTTCGTTGAAATTCTTGACTATTTCCGCTTGTTGCTCTGATAGACCCTCTGGACTTCCAGCCCATAAAATTGAAAGCTTTCCGTCAACTAGTTCGGCACCTAGACCGCTTTCTTTTGTCTGCTTAATAATGTTTTCTAGCGCACTTCTATGAATTTCTATACCGCCTTCCTGAAATTCTTTCATTGTTGCTTTCTCTTCTCTTGCGGAATAATACTTATTGAAAACATTTTGCCATGCGCGACCCCAGAAACCTTTTTCATTTTTAGACGCTTCAGTTCTTTCGTTAGCTTCTTCTTTTACTCTGCCTAATACAAATTGGCTGAAATTTTCTAAAACTAGCGCTTTCTGTCCTTCACTTAAATTGGCAAAACCTTCAAGTTTTTCCAGGTCTTCTTCCTTAATGTTGAAATTTTTCTCTACGGAAGTATAGATATTTCCGGTTTCTATTTTTTCTGACGGGGTCATCATAGGAGTTTCTAGTTCGGGACCGTCTGTTTTTATTTCAACTTCAGGCACTGCCGCGCCCTCTAAATAGTTCTCTTTTAGAAAATTATCCAAGAAATCCTCCTTCTCGGGTTCAGAAGGCTGTGGTTTATCAACCTTAAGCTCGTCGAGTTCTTGAGCTGGCTTTATATTTTCATCTGGATTTCCGGTTATTTCAGGTGGGTTGATTTCTTCTTCATCATCAAACGGCCCATCCTTTTTTTGTGGAATTGGCGGGGTTTCAGACGGAATATCTTCAATAGCTTTAACCGGAATTTTTTTTCCGGGGTTGAGTTCCCCTTCAGAGAACTGCCCTATATTCAGCGATCCAAAGCTCATATAGTTATTGTTTAATTTATTATAGCAGAATCATAAGTATTCTTCTTGGTGGATAAGTAATTTGGAGCGGATAACGGGAGTCGGGCCCATGTCCCTGCCTGCCGCCTGCCTGCGGTAGGCAGGGCAGGTAGGTCAACCTTGGTCCCGCTGAATTTTGCTATTTTGAATATCTTTATGACTGCGAAGGTTTTATTAAACTTTCAGCTAGGGGCTCCATTATTTTCCCAAAAATTTCTTCGTCGGAGAATTTTGAGCCTAGTTCTTGTAATATTATATCCCTCTCTTCGTCAGCTATTTCTTCCCATGGATTAAATTTAAGATGTTTCTCCAATTCAATAATGGGGTCAATTATCTTATGCTTTAAATCAACTTTTATACATTTAACTTCGAGCGCCCTTTCTTTGCCAATAAAAGGCAGGTCGTCTTTGTTAATAACGAGTACCAGGTATCCTAATTTTGCTACTGGATAAATTTCGTTCATGATTTAAAACTCAACTAATTGAATCGTTGATTCTGGGTGTTGTTCTTTATACATTTTAAATGTTCTACGTACTTCCTCAATCTCTTCTGCAGAAAGGCCGTTATTGGCTGATATGTGGATAGATTCAATATCATCCACTGTCAGGTTATTGTGGTATTGAACTTCTGTATATTTTGCACCCCAATTCATCCTACTTGTACTTTCTAATTCATTTATAATCTTACCACCAGAAAAGCTGGCGGAGTAGCTGAGAGGAAAACTCGTAAAATGCGGCTTTGCGGCTGGCGTGGGCGGCCAATTATTTTCTTGGCCAAGACTATCATGAAAAGTAATGGTTGTCTTTTTAAGGGCTCTTTCCTTTTTTATCTTTACATTAACCGCTCCAAATCCGCTCACGCTCGTAGGAGGGGGTATTTTACCATCTCCATTTATGGCCCCGTGTTTTTCGTCTGAGAAATAGCCGTATATTGGTCTTTTCTCTTTATTATTTTCTAATACTTCTTTGGGAATCTCTATGTCACTATATCTCCCTGTCGGCGTAGACATAATGGACATACTTGAATTACTTGTTTTGTTAAAACCAAACATTTTCATTTCGGATATTGCTCTGGCTTCTTGGCAAAGAGGTGTTTTACTTGCATTTGTCTCAAATTGACTTTTCCAACGATTTTCCACATTCATTATTTTCTCTAAAACGAAGGGTTGAGTTGCGCTAAAAAAGCTTGCCCGTTCTATCATGTTTTCAATTTTCGCTTGCAATCTTGATTTAAATTCTTCAACTGAAATGCCTAAATCATAAGCATCATTTACATAAGTTTGTTCATTTGTTTTCTCTGCTTGTACAATATTTTGTTTAATCTGCTCTTTAATTTCAGGATTACCTTCAAGTTCAATACTTTCATCCCAACCTTCAAAATAACTATTTGTTACAGTAGACTCAAAGGCGCCCTTATTTATCTTCTTTTCTTGTTCTTTTTCCGCAGGTTTTGCCTCTTCTGTCGTCCTTGGTTCCGATAGTCCTGTTGTCTCGAATTCTTCGGGCTGTTTTGGTTCGGGTGCAATTTTTTGTTTTTCTTCTTCGGCTACAACTTTAATTTCTTTAGTAGAAATTGATTCTGGTAAAGACACTGATTCTTTAATGTGTTCATTTTTTTCTCCTCCTTTAAATCTCGCGCGAAATCTTTCTAGCATTTCTCTCGCCAGACGTTTTACGATTATCTCTTTAGATTCTATTGGTTTTACTTCGGTAAATTTTTCAAACATAATTTATTTTATCCTTGAGCGAGATGCGGGAATCGAACCCTCGTCTCGATCTTGCCCCCACACCAATTAAGCAAAGAGTAACTTTTTTGTGCGGGTAAGGAGAATCGGACTCCTGTCTCTTGCTTGGGAAGCAAGCGTACTACCACTATACTATGCCCGCATGTAATTTTAAATTGGTGTGGGGGTTTGGGAACCTGCCTGCCCTGCCTACCGCAGGCAGGCGGCAGGCAGGGGTCGACATACTGCCACTGTACTACACTCGCAAAGTAGGAATTAGGCCTTAGGCGTTAGGATTTAGGTATTCCGATTGATTTTCCTATTTCCTAATGCCTAGTTCCTAGAGCCTAATTTTCGTGCTTGTCGCTACAGTCGTTGTCGCGGATTTTACTTCCGGCACGACAATTATTAGCTTCTCGCCCGTTCTTACTAAATTAAGCTGTTTTTTCGCTTCTTTTAGGCGGTTTTCTACTTTTTTAAAATACTCTATATCGGCGATTGTTATATTTTTCTCCGTCTTTAATTTTTCAAATTTCGCGCGCAAGTCCGCTGCCTCGGCATTAAGCGTTTTTCTTTGCTGTTGCAAATTATAAATACCGACTCCCAAAAGAGCAACTACTAAAACGATTATTATTGAACGCCACGAAATCATAAAATGTTCTTGCTATAAATTATTTCTACGATGTCTGTAAAATTTTTCAGAAAACGCCTTTGCGAACACAATCAGCCAGATTGTAAGCGCGAGATGAATGACTATAAGAACATACCGTTCAGCATACAATCCGCTCGCAATATCTATGCTATACGAAACCGCGGTATAGATAAAAACCAATTCAATGACACACTGTATTAATACAAAACTTAGCGCGGTTAAAAAAATCGCCCAGTAACGCCTTTTTGGAGGAATAACTTTTGCCACGTTTTTAGTATACCATCCCCGGAAAAATGGCGAATTATTCTAATTACTAATTCCTAATAAAATGCCCGATGGCAGAAATGCCAAACGGCAGATATTGGACATTGAGATTTTCATTAGAAATTAGATATTAGATATTAGAAATTCAAAAGATTACTTTTTCAGCAGTTCCTTGAATGTTTCCGGAGAGATTTGAACTTTGGAACGCTCATTTAGTTTTTTCTTTCCGCGTTGTTGTTTTTTCCACAATTTCATTTTCCTTGTTCTATCGCCTCCATAGAGGTATCCGGTAACATCTTTCCGCAACGCCGGTATGTCATCGCGCGCAATAATTCTTCCGTCCGCCTGCGCCTGTATCGGCTGGTTAAACTGCTGGCGCGGAAGGAGTTTTTTGAGCTTTACGACCATGGCGCGCGCCTCATACTCAACTGAATCGCGCGGGAAAAATCTGCTCAGCCCCGGAATTATTTCGTGCGAAACTAAAATGTCGGTGCGCACTACATTCGCTTTTTCATACCCTAAAAGCTCGTAGCTGAACGAGGCAAGGCCATGCGTTGCTGATTTTAATTGGTCATCAAAATCGCTTACGAGTTCCGCGAGCGGCATCTGCGCCGAAAATTTTACCCTATCTCCTATCGTTTCAGTAGTTATACTGGAAAGCCTGAAGTTCTCCTGAAACGCCACAACACTTGAGAGATATTCCCGTGGAAGTATTATGTTTATTACTATAATCGGCTCCATAATTTCATGATATTCCTTTGGTAAATCTTCCGGCTTCACAATTTCAACCCATCTTGTGGTTGTTTTTATTTTATAAAGAACTGACGGAAATGTGTTCACAGTTTGAACTTTAAATTCCCTTCGCAAACGTTCTGCGGTTATTTCAAAATGCAACTTTCCCAAAAATCCGACTTTAAATCCTCTGCCTAGCACTTCATTTTGGTCCGGTTCTATTAAAAGCGCGGCATCGTTCAAATGCAATTTCTGAAATCCTTTTTCTAAAAGCTCGTAATCGTCATTTTCTTCCGGATAAAATGAAACAAAAACAACTGGATTTGGTTCTTTATATCCCGCAAGTGGCTCTACCTTTACAGATGATTGCTGTTTTGTTTTATCAAATTGTACGAGCGTATCGCCTATTTTTACTTTTTCAGGATCTCTGATTCCTGTTGCAACGTAGCCAATCTCTCCAGATGAAATTTCTTCTTGTTTTCCAATCGACGAGAGTTCTGGAAAAAAGTATCCTATTTCTTTTATTTTGGAACGCGTATTCGTGGCAATAAGCCGTATATCATCATTCCAATTTATTACACCTTCAAAAACACGGACAGAGGCGATTACTCCTTTATGATCATCATAAAATGAGTCAAAAATCAGCGCTCTTGTGTTTCCCGCACCGGAACTTTTTGTTTTTGGCGGGGGAACTTTTTTTACCACTTCGCGAAGCAATTCTTCCGTTCCTTCGCCGGTTTTACCTGAAACAAAGAATATTTCACTCTCGGAAACACCAATTAATCTTGCCAATTCTTTTGTTATCAAGTTAAGACGTTCGTCATTAAAATTTATCGTTCCATCATTATTTTTAAATAAATCGATTTTGTTTATAGCGCCGATTATTTTAAGCCCTGTTGCTTTTGCAAATCTAAAATTGGCAAGCGTCTGTGCCTGTATACCTTGTGTTGCATCAACTAAAAGAATTGCCCCCTCAACTGCTTCAAGCGCGCGAGATACTTCATATGAAAAATCCGAGTGTCCGGGAGTGTCAATCAAATTCAGGATAAAACTTTTTCCTTCCACTTCATATTTCATTCTCACTGGAGCCATTTTTATGGTAATACCGCGCTCACGTTCCAAATCAAGCTGGTCCAAAAATTGCTCTTTCATTTTTCGCTTATCGACTGTTCCGGTTATTTCAAGAAATCTGTCAGCAAGTGTTGATTTTCCGTGATCAATATGTGCTATTATTACGAAATTTCTAATATTTTCCATGTATAAAGAGTATCAAGCATAGGAGAAAAAATGTCTAATTTTTAAAAAGAAAAAGCGCCGTACCGTATACATTGGTCGTGCGCTTTTAGTGTGTGTTTGCTACTCTTCAAACTTAAACCTCGGAATCGATATTTTTGAAACCTCATTCAATATTTCCTGTACCTGCCTTGAACGAAGTTCTGCGTCCGTTTTGATATCGCTAATTAGCCGTTCCATTCCACCTGTCAAATTCTCTATTCTTTGCAGTGATACTCCGGACTGGGTGTTTTTTTCTTTAGCGGCGGCTTCGGTTTCCGCAATCTTCTTTTGCTCAAGAAGACTTATTTTTATTTCATCGACTTCTTCTCGCCATGCACTGAATTTTCCCAACTTACTTTCAACCGCCTCAATAATTTTATCATGACCATCCGGAATCTTCGTCCTTCTGATGAGTGATAAAAGACAATTATCAAAACTTGCGGGAACAATCTTTTTAATTTCTTCTACAATCGTTTCGTGAAAAGGACGGAATTCTTTTTTCTCTTTTAACATTGGTGTTTCTCCTTAAGTTAGATGTAGATAATATTTGGATTATTAATTGCTAGCTTAATAATAACAAAGCCCGCTGTTTTTGTCAAACCCCGTTTAGAAACGGCCCGCCCATAGGCCCTCCGGGCGCGCAAAGCGCGGGCGTGGTTTCTAACGGGGCAGGCGTCAGTTCCTATTATACTTGATACTTAATACAAGCTACTTGATACTCTCCGCAAGCGTGAGTTTTATTATCGTCCTCCCTTCTGGGTTCTTATCCTCGTATGTAAAAACAGTATTCCCTGTTTCTTGCCATACATATCCAAGCGGAGCGGAAATTGTCGCCTGAAGCTCGTTTTCCACGCCGGATTGTTTCTCAAAGATAAACATATATTGGCTTCCTTTCGCGACTGCCGAAGAATTCGAATTTGTCGTTTGGTATCGCAACTCAAGGTCTTTTGTTTCCCCCGCTTCAACCGTAAACCAGCCGGCGAAAACATTTTTCCCGTGCGCCAGCATATTCCACATATTATATTCAGTCAAAAAATTTTCCGTTTTTTCTATAGCCAACACATCCGGATTATCTCTGTAACCATTTGCTCCATAGTCAAATGAACTTCCGATGCTTTTTACTATCACGCCTTTTGCTTTAAGAAGAGTTGCTTCCGGGTTTGTAAAAATTTGAATGTAATCTTGATTTACGGCGCGCCACCACGGGTCTTCTTGGCCAGCGCCATCGTGTTTTCTCGTTACTACCAAATCAGTAAGCGCGCTTCCATCCGTTCCGATATCAATTCTTGCTTTCACAGTTTCTTTGATGAAAGCGTCGCTTTTCCCTCCGGCTATATTCGCGTTCACGACGGCAAGATAGCTTCCCCAGAAATTGTTCGGAAGTTCATATATTGAACCGTCAATTCCGCCATATTTTAGAAAGCTTTGTATTTTCTGGTCTTTCGCGTATATCATGATGTCTTTTTTTGAAACATGTTTTTCTATCCGTTCTGTCAAATTTTTTTGTTCGGAAATCGAGAGTGAACTCAATCGTTCCATCATTATCGGCGCGAGAATTTTCAATATCCGTTTCGGCTCGCCCGCTTTATTATCTTTTCCAGCCTCCACTTCGCGCTGAATTTCATTCAAGAAATTACCGCTGTTAATCGTGAGCTTATATTCCGGAAGCGGGACAGGCCCAGTTATATCCAGCAAGCTTTCCAAAACATTTATATTCATCGCGAGAACTCCATTAAAAGAGATATTCCGCTCTTGATACATTCTTGAAGATTCTAAAAATCCCAGTACGGTTTTCGCGGACGTCGGAAAATCAAAAAACCAGTTTGCGTCGCGGGCCTCCCAATCTGTTGTCATGCGCTGGAGCGGCTTCGGTGGAATTATTTTTTCAAATACCCATCCGTCCGGGTCATAAATGTCCATAACCTCAAGCGACGCCATTCGCCCGTTTTTAATCGTTATATCCGCGTAACTCCCCAAGAAACCCCCCGCCGGTCTTATTTCCGCCGGGTTTTGAAAAAGAACCGCAATATGCGTATTATTCTTTTCCAGAAGCGCTATGAAGCCGTCTAAAAATCCCTGCACTTGATATAATTCCGCGCTGTGCGCCATATACTGGTCTCCGACAATTTTATCTAAGTTACTAAAAAGCGACGATGTTTTTTTGAGACTGGCGGTTGAATTTTTTATCGTTTTCGTATTTTCAATAATGGACTTAATCGCGCCTCGCGCGTCGGAAAGTTTTTTTATAAGGACTGCCCCGTCATTTTGAAAATACGTAAATCCGCTTTGTTTCACATCCGCAAAAATCTTCGACAATTTGTATAAATCAACATTCAAAAGAGCAACTTGGCTAAGCAGCGAACTTGCTCCCTTAAACGCCGGAATAATGCTCCCTATCGCGCCCATAAGCATTTTCCCCTGGCTCCTGTTTATTTCCGCGTCAAGCGCTCTTATTTCCTCCGCATTTTTTACCAAATATTCGCTTGCCACATCCGGCTCAAAGCCGCTTAATGCCTTTATTGATTCTGAAAGATTGCTTGCTATCGCGGAACTCGTTTCGCTTATTGTTTTTCTGGTTTCAAGAGCTCCCGTCGCAATGAAAATGGCAAGCACGCCTACCGTCAAAAACACCGCCCCGCCAATAAGTTTTATTGTAACGGTTGAATTTCTTTTTCGCTTAATTTTCGGACGCGACAGATTAACCAATTTCGCGCGCGCTATCCGCTCGTAATTAATGTTCGGATGCCTTACGTCCGCCAAAAGCGGGTCTATGTTTTTTACCGGAACTGTCTTTTTTGAATCCATTAGTTAGAGTGTTTTAAACAAAGAAAGCATTTTTTCAGCTGTTTTGTGCCAAGAAAATCTTTTTACATTTTCAAATCCTTTTTTTATGAGCATGCCGCGCATTGAACTATTTCCAATCACGGATTCAAGCGCGGAAACTTGCTCTCCTATTTTCCACGGGTCAGTAAGCAACGCCGAGCTTCCTAAAATCTCCGGAATGGACGACCTGTTTGAAGAGATAACCGGCGCTCCGCACGCCTGCGCTTCAAGCGGAGGAAAACCAAATCCTTCAAAGAATGACGGGTATATAAAAGCCTCGCACGCGTTATAGAGAAAACGGATTTCTTCAAACGACGCGTTTCCCCAAAACACTATGTCATTTTCAAATCGCGAACTTTTTGCTTCTCTAAAAATTGTATCATAGAGCCACCCTTTGCGTCCGACGATTACAAGCTTCAAATCGCTGAATTGCGGCTTTTCTTTTAATATAGAGAACGAACGTATAATACTTGGTATGTTTTTTCTCGGTTCAAGCACCCCGACAAAAAGCAGAAACGGCGCTTCAAGTTTGCAGGTTTTTCTAAAATCAGATATTAATTCTTTCTCTTCAATCTTCTTGTAAAACGGGTTTATCCCGCAATGCACGGTTACTATTTTTTCTCTCGGAATTGAAAGTGTGTTTTCTATATCCATCGCTGTAAAATCTGAATCCGCTATTATCCTATCTGCCTTGAGCGCTTGCCGGCGATATGATTGAAACCAAAACCAGAACCGCGAACGGAGCATGTAGAATTCCGGAAAATGAATGAATGAGAGGTCGTGGAATGTGATTATCCGCTTTGTCTTTTTTGAAGTTGAAAGGATATTAATGTTCGGACTGAAAACTATGTCCGCACGCGCGTATGCATCAACATTCGGCATTCGCGCCACCAAGAATGAGAGGTTTAAAAACTTATTCGGCAAACGCCACTTTAATCTTTTTACTTTTTCTTTTTTTTCCCACTGGCTCGGAAAAAATGGCTCACGCAGTCCGTTTGTAAAAAAAGTGTATTCGTTCTCCGAATCAATTTCAAATAAATACTCAATAAGTAAACGCGTATATTCTTCTATGCCTGATGTTTTTCCTCTGCCTAGTACGCGCGCGTCAATAAGAATTTTTTTCATTTTTAAAAATCACGCCTCATCTGTCTTAAATCCGCAACAATTCAAACAAGAGAGCAGATTCTTTTTAAAATTCTCCTTTGAAAATCTCTGGGCTTCTTTTGATATGTACTTTCTATCCCACTTTATTTTCATACTCTCTCCGATTGCCTGCATCACCGCTTCGGGTGTTTGTTTATCGAATAAAATACCAGTCCTGCGATTAAGAACGATCTCTGGGCCTCCGCCTACGTTATACGCGATAACCGGCGTTCCGCACGCCTGCGCTTCCGCGGCTACTAATCCGAAATCCTCGATTTGCGGGAAGATAAACGCTTTCGCTCCGCTGTATAATTTCCGCAGTTCCTCGTCTTTTGGATGTGGAATAAATTTCACATAACTTGGGTCGGCGAGTTTTTCTAACTTTTCAAATTCCGGTCCCATGCCAATAACCTTTAGTTTTTTTCTTAAACGAGCGCACGCAAGTATTCCTAGGTCGTATCTTTTGTAATACAACAGGCGTCCGGCCATCATGTAATATTCCTCATTTCCTTTTTCATTCTTATCCGGATAAAACATTTTTGTATCAACCGGAGGGTAAACAACCACCGCGTCGCGCTTGTAATACGCCTTCACCTTGCTTTTTATGTAGTTTGAATCGGCAAAAAACACGTTAACGCGCGAAGAGCTTTTTATATCCCAATTTCGAAGCCATTTTGCGATTGGGCGCACTACCATTTCTTTCAATGGCCACGGAGAAAACGGCATGTCTTTTAAGTAGTCAATCTCCCACGCGTAGCGGAGCGGGCTTAAACAGTACGAGATATGATACGGCGCCTCAACGCGAAAACCTTTTCCATATCCGGCGGTTGAGGAAAAAACTAGATCGTATTTTTCTTTTGACCTTAGGAACCGCGAGGCGAGCGGCATGAATGGAATGAACATTCGGTGGCGCCGGCGCACAAATGGAATATTTAAAAAACTGGTTTTTTTGATATTTTTTTCAAACTTCCCAAACGTCCGCTCTTTGTCGTAGAGCAGCGTATAAATATCCGCTGATGGGAAAATCTCAAGCAAAACTTCAAGCACGCGTTCGGCGCCCCCATATTGGTTTAAATAATCGTGTAAAATCGCAACGCGCATTGCGATTATTCTATAACTTCTCTTAGTACTGTGCCAATAGAATGAAACAAAAAAAACCGCAGGGCGATACCATGCGGTTTTTTTGCTTTTTTCTTTTAATATTTCAATTCAAAATATGGTTCCCATAACCATAATTAGTGCTACAGGCTCAACAATTGCGAGCCCTATCGTTCCTAGTAAGGGCGGTAACTTGTTACTTTCCGGAACAAACAGTCCAATGTCGTGAACCACCGCAGTAGACGTGACCGCGATGAACGAAATCGCGATGAGTATCACCTTCGGGGTCGGTATTGCCACCATCGCTGCCGATGCCGCCAGGGAGACTATAGCCATCGCAATAACATCTGCCGCCAAGGTTTTACTCTTGAAACTCAGACCGGAAAAGTATTCGTAGGTTCCAGTGGACAACATAACAAGTGTCACCGCAGTGGCCGCGAAAATGATTGCGATTATGGCCGCCACGCCCACATTGTGAAACGATTCGTTGCTTAAGAATGCCCCAATTGCCGCAGCAATAACTGCTACCACTTGGTATTTCAGTAATTCCTTCATTATTCTTCCTCCGAAAAGTTATGGTTTTATAACTTCTTAAATTAAGTTTCTGTGTACAGTTTAGCATACTAATGACATATTTGTCAATAGCACTAAACCTGCGTTCCGCCTGCGTTTTAAGCTTCTACACCCCCGTCGGGTCGGAGAAGAAAATCCAGATAGTTTTGAAGAGAATTTTAATATCCAGCCAGAATGATTTGTGCTCGGCGTAATATTCATCAAATTCAAGCTCTTTACGGAACGGAAGGGATGAGGCGCCGTTCACTTGTGAAAGCCCCGTGAGCCCCGCCTTTGCAAAACGTAAGTCCCGAAACTCGGGCGGGTATGCTTCAATTTCTTCCGGCTCGTGCGGGCGCGGACCAACAAGTGAAAGGTTGCCCATGAGTACATTAAAGAATTGCGGGAACTCATCCAGGCGAAACCTACGCAGAAACTTCCCTACTCTTGTGAGACGCGGGTCATTTTTAATTTTAAAAAGCGGGCCGTCGGTCCGCTCGTTCAAATGCGCTAGCTCTTTTTTCTTTTCGCGCGCGTTTTGCACCATTGAGCGAAATTTATAAACTTTTATAACCTTTCCTTCGCTTACTCTATCGAGCGCAACAAAAACCGGAAATCCGGAATCAAGCACAATAGCAAGCCCGATAAACGGGGTTATAACTATTGTGAACAGTGAACCTATGATGCCGCTTATGATGTCTAGGAGGCGTTTGAGCATTAAAAGAAAATTTTCAAGTATCAATTATCAATTTTCATTGAATTTTCAATGACGCAATTTTCAAACGTTTGATTCATTGAAACATTGGTTCATTTATTGGAAATTGTAAATTGGAAATTGGAAATTATTTTATGGTATTACCATAACAAATTCTCCGCGTTCTTTTTCTCCTTTAAAATACTCAAGCGCGGATTCTAGCGTTCCATTGAAAATGTCCTCATAGATTTTTGTGAGTTCCTTGCCTATGATTATTTTATATTCTTTACCATAAACAGCCGATAAACTCTCTAGTGCTTTTCTAACGCGAAACGGAGATTCATAAAATAAAATCGGGCGCGTTTTAATTTCTTTCGTCTTTTTAAAAAACATCTCTCGCCCTTTCTTATGGGGCGCATATCCTAAAAACGTGAATTCCCCCGCCGAAATTCCTGAAACGGATAGTATCGCTGTAATTGCCGACGGGCCCGGGATTGGGACAACCGAGATTTTTGTTCCTTGCTCGCGCAGAAATTTAACTAGTTTTGAGCCCGGATCTGAAATTCCCGGCGTACCGGCGTCCGATACAAACGCTATATTTTCTCCACGTATAAGGCGCTCTTTAACTGACTCAAAAAATGATTCTTTCGCGTATTCGTCGCACCGCAGAACCGGCTTTTTGATTTCATAGCGGTCAAGAAGCTTTTTCGTTACGCGCGTATCTTCGGCTAAAACAACATCAACGCTTTTAAGCGTTTCAATCGCTCGCATTGAAATGTCGCCTAAATTTCCTATCGGCGTCGCGACAATATAGAGAGTTCCCATAAAAAGAGTATATTGCGTTTTTGATTAAAGTAAAATGCTTCGACTTCGCTCACCATAAGTAGTTCGGCAAATTCACAATAAAAACAGGGCGGATATATTTCCGCCCAATTTATAACTCATGGATTGATGGAACTTCGCGGGGAAGAGGTGGATTTTGGGATATTTCTTTTATGAGTTCAACAATTTCTGGCGAAATTCTTTGTTTCTTCTTTTTTGGCCTCGGCTTTGATTTTCTCCGGAGGGTTTTTCCAATAGATTCCAAAAAAGATTCTCTATTCCTTATTCCTGCCTTTTGCGTGACATCGGAGAGCTGATTGCTTTTATTCATTCTTTTCTCCTTCTAATATTATTTCATTGTGGTGTTCTGTCTTCAGTTTAGCTACTTTGAAAATAAACACAAACCGCTCCTATGCATAATTGGAGCGGTTTATTGCGATGCCTCTGTTTTCTTAAGACGTTCTCTCGCCTTCTTGCCCGAAAATCCTCTAAGGAAATAAAGTTTCGCGCGATGCACCTTTTTCGGCGAGGAAATAATATCAACTTTTGCGATTGACGGAGAATGGATTGGAAATACCTTTTCAACTCCTATTTCGTCTAAAACCGCGCGCACCGTGAATGTGGAACCGATTTCTTTTCCATGCTTGCGCGCGAGAACAACGCCTTCAAATGCCGATAAGCGTTCTTTGTCGCCTTCTTTTATGCGCTCCCAAACGCGTACTTTGGCTCCAGGTTTAATTTTTTCCATTGCCAATTCGTCCATAATCAATTTTTCAAGTTTACCGCACTTTTCTTAAACCGTCAAGAAACAGGGAAAGTTCTACTGGCAACTCGCTTTCAATTCGCGTACGCTTGCCGTCTGCTTTTATGAACTCTATCGCCGCGGCGTGAAGAAATTGGCGGCTCAATCCAGACGTACCTTTCCTTTGCCCGTAAAGTTTATCTCCAATAACTGGATGCCCAATTGATGCAAAGTGCACGCGTATCTGATGTGTCCTTCCTGTTTTTGGAATTACTCTAATTAGAGTTTCATCAGGAAACGCTTCTATTACTTCATATTCCGTAATAGCATCCTTCACCATTTTCATGTTTCTCGCATTTACACTGTGTTTTGTTGTCCCTGAACGTAAGCCTATCGGTTTGTTTATTATACCGTTTCCCTTTAGTTTCCCTTTCACAAGCGCCATGTATTCCTTTTTAATTTCGTGATTTTGAAACTGCTTTTTTAAAATATCAAAGAATTTTTGCGTTCTCGCTATGATAATCACGCCCGATGTTTCCCTGTCCAGCCGATGCACAATTCCATATCGCTCAAGTTCATTGGTTTCCTTCCCTTTAAAATCTCCAACCGACTTAACTTCTGGATATTTTTCAAGAATCAGATTCACAAGTGTCTTTTCTTCGGTTCTGTTGCCATCAAGCGCTCTTGTTCTTGTTTTATGCACCAAAACGCCAGCCGGCTTTTCAACCGCAATAAAGTCTTTTTCCTCATGTATAATTTTTATTTCCACGAACTTACTATACTTTAAATGCTTAAAAATGCAAGAAAAATGAGGCTTTTTAAGTTAACTACCCCTTCTTGATTTTTTGAGTACTATGTGTTAATATTTGAACATACACCCTCAGATGGGCGTTTTTATATGGGAACATACATTATGCCAAGTATTATGAGTTTCGTCGTTGCTTTTACAGGCTGGACTGCTACTTCTGCTATTTCCTCAGCTGGAATCAGTTTTATTCCCGTTGTGCAGGCACAAGAATCAATACCACAGCCAAAAACTTATGAGGTGTTTATCACCGCATATTCAAGCACGCCCGACGAAACTGATAGCACTCCAAATATCACAGCTTCTAATAAACCTGCGAGGGAAGGCATCATCGCGGCTAATTTTCTTCCGTTTGGGACAAAAGTAAAAATTCCTTCAGTTTTCGGAGATAAAATATTCATCGTTGAAGACCGCATGCATAAGAGAAAAAAGAATTTCGTAGATATTTGGATGCCTTCGAAAGAGGACGCGCTCAAATTCGGTATTATACAAACAGAAATTTTAGCGTTTGAGTAAATCAGCGATTATCGCCGTCTCCTGAAATTACGCTTCGCTCTTTGCGAAAGCGTAATTTTTCTATATTCGTCTTTCCGATTTCTTCCAAAGAAAGGCTGAGTTCGCGGGCCAGTTGAGAGATATACCATAGCGCATCTCCCAATTCATTCGCAATCGCTTTCTTCACCTCTTCGTCCAGAACATTCCCTTTGTCTCTTTGTATCTTTTTTATTTTATTTGCAATTTCGCCGCTTTCGCCCGCTAATCCAAGTGTCGGATAAATGTAATTGCTTCCGACATTCGGGTATTGCGCTGTTTCACTCGCCTTCTTTTGGTATTCGTCAAGAGTCATAGAAAAAAATGTTTCAAAGATTGTTTTCGACTTTTTCCCAATCTATCACGTTCCACCATGCACCAATAAACTCAGCGCGGCGGTTTTGATATTTAAGATAGTATGCGTGTTCCCAGAGATCCAGACACAAAATCGGCTTTTCACCCAATGAAATCGGGTGGTCCTGATTTGGAAGGCTTTTTATTTTCAGTTTTCCCAGGCCATCTACAACAAGCCATGCCCAGCCGCTTCCGAAATGGCCGGCAGCGGTTTTTGCAAACTCGACTTTGAATGCGTCAAAACTTCCGAATGTTTTTATTATTTCCTCTAGTAGTTTTCCTTTAGGCGCTCTGCCATTCGGCCCTATTACATTCCAAAAAAACGAGTGGTTTAAATAGCCTCCGCCATGGTTTTTTACAGCCGTACGGATGTCGTCCGGCACTGATTCCAGTGATGATAATAGTTTCTCTATCGTCCAACTTTCCAATTCAGGATGTTTTGCAATTGCTTCATTAAGCTTTGAAACGTACGTCGCGTGGTGTTTTCCATGGTGCAATTCCATAGTACGCGCGTCCATATAAGGCTCGAGCGCGTCATACGAGTAAGGAAGCTTCGGTAGTTCAAACATACTATTCTCTTATACCGAGAAGCTTTTCAACATAACCCTTGTCAAAACCAACAACAATGGAACCGTTGATTTCAATCACCGGCACGCCCATCTGGCCCGATTTTTTTATCATTTCTTGTTGCGCATCTAAGTCGTTTTCCACATTTATTTCTTTGTACGCGATATTATTCGACTTAAAAAACTCTTTCGCCATCTTGCAATACACGCACGACGTAGTCGTGTAAATTGTTATGTTTGGTATATTCATACGGCTATTATATAATCACTTTGCAATTTTATGCAAAAGCGCGAGGTCGTGCTCTTTTAGTTGTTTCAATATTTTCATGTTCGGATCAATAGCTATTGTTTTTCCGAGATACTGGCCGGAAGTGAAGTGAGGAAGAAGCACGTAATCGGCGCCGGCTCCATATAATAAATGCGTGTCATTCTCGGTTTCAGCCCTGATTATTGTTTTAGGGCGGCGTTGCAACATTTTTATCGCGCCAAGCAATGTAAGATTTTCTTCTATATCCTGACTTGTTGAAATTACCAGATTCGCTTTTTCAATATTTGCTTTCTCAAAAATCTCCAAATCGCCAATGTCGCCAAAAAGGCATTCGTATCCCTTCTTGCTCATCTCGTGAATTACATCTGGGTCGATATCTACAATGAGCAGGTCTTTGCGCGGCAAGCTCATCGCAATTCCCTCGCCGGTCCTGTGGCAACCAATGAGAATTATTGATTTATTAAACTCCTCCGCGGGAATTTGAAATTCGGAGCTATGTTTGCGTTCGAAAATTCCAAGCGGACGCTTTAAAATTCGGAAAAGGTAATCCGTGTGGGCAATCATGTACGTTGATACGCCTATCGTTATAATACCGACCGTAGTTATAAGTATGACGACTTCTTTTGATATATGGCCCAAACCGAATCCAACAGCGGCGAGAACTAAACTGAATTCCGAAATCTGCGCGACAGTGACTCCGGTAAAAAAACTTGTTCTGCGCCGATATCCCATAATACTTAGAATTACGAATACTATTAGCGGGTCGCCAATCAGCACAAAAAGCGACAAGATTATAACAGGAAAAACGAGACCGCTGAAATTTGAGACAACAACGGAAGAGCCGAGGATTACGAAGAATATCAAAATGAAAAAATCGCGGAGCGACCTGATACGCCCGGCGATTTGAAAATGTTCCGATGAATTCGCGAGCGCGATGCCGGCAATAAGTCCGGCGATTTCAGTTGAGAAGCCTATCGTATTCACAGCGGCAACAACGAGAAAGAGCCACGCGAGACTCACTAGAAACAAAAGTTCCTGCGAATGCGAGATATAGCCAAAGAGGCGCGGCAAAACTTTTCTTCCAAGCCAAATTGTTATCGCGAATAATATTATTCCTTTTCCTACGATATAGAGCGTTTCAATAGTCACTATTCCCTCTCCCGACCGCAACCCGGCGAGAAACATGAGAATCAACACCGCTACCAAATCCTGTGTCAATAAAAGCCCGATTGATATTTTCCCGTATAAACTATTCAAATCTTTGCGATCCGAGAGCATCTTCACTACGATTACCGTACTTGAAAATGTGAGAGCAACTCCTATATAAAGCGCGTGAAGCCAGGAAAATCCGAGTGCCGTGGAGATTATATAACCAAACAATGCCGTAAACACTATTTGTCCGAGACCTACTATAATCGCGGTTTTTCCGACAAACCGAATTGATGTGTAATTTATTTCAAGCCCTACAAGGAAAAGAAGAAACATTATTCCGAGGTGCGAGAAAACCGCGAACACTTCGCTATTCACGATATCAAGCGCGCCAAGCGAGCCGATAACAATACCCGTAAGCAAATATGCTAGAATAATCGGCTGACGCAAAAGCTTCGCGATTACACCGAGAACCGACGCGACGAGTATTACAATCGCGAGTTCAAATATTCCGGATGCCATATATGACTAATGATAACAAATGGGATTATTCTTTTTGCAAAACACGGCGCTGTTCTTGTGCTATTCTTTAAATAATGGGAATTTTTTATACTGGAAAAGGCGATAAGGGAAAAAGTATTATTGGCAATCGGAAAATAGATAAAATATGCCTTGAAATTTCCGTGCTTGGGGATTTGGACGAGTTAAATTGCCTGCTTGGCGCGGTCCGGCACGAGAAACTTGTTCCATTACATGAAAAGATAATCCGCGAGGTTCAGGAAAATCTCTTTATCATTCAAGCAAACGTGGCGGGCGCAACGTTGTTTTGCGGAAAACAAGTGGTTCGACTTCACTCACCACAAGAAGTTCCGGATTTTCCGGCCGGAAAAATAACGGAGATTGAAAAAATTATTGACGGGCTTGAGCGCGAAATAAAACCGGCGAAAAAGTTTGTTATACCGGGCGAGACGCGCGAGTCGGCGTGGCTCGATGTCGCGCGCGCGGCTTCCCGCCGAGTGGAGCGCGAGGTTTTGAAAGTACACAAGAAATACCCGCTTCCGCCCGCAATTCCCGCTTATCTTAATCGCCTTTCGAGTTTGCTCTTCGCGCTCGCGCGCGCGGAGGCAAAACGCGTCGGCAAAAAAGAGCGGCATCCCGGATATAAATAATTTAATTAATTTTTAGCGTTTACATCCCCCTTTTCTATTGTACGAACTTGGTGTACGATTTTAGAAATACTTACTAAATAATCATGGAAAACCTTGAAAATACAGGTCGGCGCGCAGAACACAAGGAAAAGCTAGAGAAGGGAGAAGAGTCGCTTCCTCAGGCGTTAGAAGAGTTAAAAAGAGAAGGCCCGATTGAATTTAAAAAAGCCTCCGGGGCAGTTAAAGCCAAGTTTGAGAAGCGAATGGCCGAATCCCAGGATAAGCCAAAAGAGTCGAAAAAGTTTTTAATTTTGGAGTGCTCGGGACTTGACGGGTTACTAGGACAATTAACCGTGCTTTCCGATGAACGCCTTGATGCATCAAACACCGAGATGATAGATGTCATTGCTCAAACTGATAAACTACTCCAATCGCTGGACGAAGTCGGCGGAGTTCTTATTACCGGTTCCGCATCTGACATTGTGGAGAAGGAACAAAAACCCTGGATAGCTGAAACGGAGAAATTCATTAAAAAAGCTCTTGATAAAAAAATCCCTGTCATGGGCGTATGTTTTGGAATCCAACTGCACGCTGATTTGAATGAAAGGGAGGTCCCTCGCAACGAGGGCGGGCGCGAGATGGGAATATCAAAAACATCGATTTATATGGAGGAAGAACAGCCTCATCCGATTTTTAAAGGAATTGAGTTTCAGGAAGCTCCGGATGGGAAGACCAGAAGCGCGATTGTTGAGACCGTAAGTTCCCATGCTTATCACGTTGAACCGAAAAACCACGGGGAGACGTTGTATGGCTACAATTTTACCAAAACCGGACATGGCTACCCAATGATTGAAATTGATGGCTCTTTTATAGGGGTGCAGTTTCATCCTGAGATGAGCCTTCCGGAAGGGCTTGATTTAATGGAGGCGACCGTTAAAAACCGGGCGGACAAACTTATTGCCGACGGCAAGAACCCGCGGGCTATTTTGGAAGAATTCGAGGATTATAAGGCAAGAATAGTAAAAGGCGGCCAGACACCGGATAATGCAAAATTTTTGCAAAATTTCGTGTCGATTGTTTTTGAGAAGAAATAATTTTAAAACATGCCAAAAACTACTGTTTCAAAAGCGAAGCAAGTAGAAGAGATTTTGGATAATAACAGGGATATCATTCCTAATTTCTTTCGAACTGTAATTTTAAATTCTTTTCAGGAGCACGAGCCAACTAAATTTGAACTTGATGCGGTAATAAAAGTCCTGACCGACGAGATAGATAAAGTGAAAAAATATGCGAGAGGCTAAAGAGGTGGATTTGATGAATTTTAAAGAGCGGCTGGTTGGACTGGAGTTTGAAAATCCCCTTCTTCGGGCTGACGGCACGATTATTAATCAGGAAGACATTCAAAAATTTTGGAACGCCTTTATTAAGGAAGGAGACGAAAGAGACGCGGACTATCTTACCGGCGTATTAGTCGGGGCCAAAAAGAAATTAAGCAACGGCAAATTTGAAAGCCTTAATACCGATACCGGCGTCACAACGTTAGAGATGTCGCTTTCTCCCTGTAAATCTCTCGACGAAGCTAAAAAAAACTACGATGAGGTACGAACGGCTGTTTTAGGTACGGCAAAAAAACTGGGTTTTCGCTACTTGGGCTACGCAATCTGGCCACGGACTTTTGTCGGTAAAAACCCTTATGACTACAAAACAAAGAAAAGTTTGTACGCCGCCTTGAACTTGCCGCGCCATAATCTTCAACTGCCGATTACCGCTCATCAAACCGGAATTAGTTTGCGCGCCGATGAGGTTTTATCGGCAATTAACACGCTTCAGGCTTTATCAGGAACAATCACCTGTTTAAGCGCAAATTCTCCGATATTCGAAGACAAAATAATGCCATGGAAGGAAACCAGACTGGTAAATTGGAACCTTACGTCTACTTCCGCGCACTCTCAGGGCGAGATGGATATTTTTGCCCAAATGCCAAGCAGGCCGTTTACCAGCCTGGCTGATTATTTTAAATACATTTGGCGGACAACTTTGGTTTTACCGATGCTTCGAAACGGCCAGTGGGTAAAACCAAATCAAAAACTTACGCCGATTGAATATTTGAAGGGAACAAAATGGCCGGCAAAAGATTTGTTTGGCAAAGATACCGAACTAGAACCAACTCTGTCCGACCTGAACTTGCTCTCTATCTGCAGTTGGATGGATGCGAAGCCTCATCTTGTCTTTAAGAGCAGCGCGGTGACGCTGAATGAGTTTTTAAAAAATCTAGAAGCCGATACTCTTGATGAATATATAAAAGGCAGACTTGTAAATTGCTACATGGAATATCGGATCGGCGGGAGCTCTCCGGCGGGCGAAGAATTAGCGCTTCCCGCTCTGTCGCTTGGTTTAGTGAATAATCTCAAGCGGGCAGAAAAATTAGTGGCAAAATATAGCTGGGCTGATTGGCGCAAGCTGCGGGGAAATAGTTACATAACCGGCATGGGCGGTAAAATCGGCAACGATGATATTGTCCCTGTTTTACAAGAACTAGCAGAAATTGCCCAAGAGGGTCTAAAAATGCGCAGTATGGGGGAAGAAAAATATTTAGAGCCCGTGAATACTAGAATAATGGAAAAGAAAAACCCCGCTGATAAATGCATAGAGGTGTTTAAAGAAAAAGGGATGGGCGGTTTGCTGGATTATGTAACTTATACAAAATAGGCTCTGATTTTATTTGTGTGTAAGATTTATGCAACCGGAAATTGTTTTTCCGCTGACTTGGGAATTAATTCAACAAGACCATCCAAGTCGCCGGAGGTTAATATAAGAACAGCGTCGTCCGCCTTCCATTCGTTTTGAATCAGCTTTAATCCTTCTTTGGTATCTTCAAACCCCGTGACATCTGTGCCGGATTTTTTCACACGATCTATTATATCCCCTAGTGCAAGTTGGTTGTGGGTCGCGGCGCCCTGCAAAGGCGGTTTATAAATAAACACCTTATCCGCGCCGTTAAAAACATTATCGTATTGGTAAATATAGTCGCTATTTCGCCAGCTGAACGTGTGCGGCTCAAAAATTACAATCAGCCGCTTATCCGGATAGTGAAGTTTTATTGCCTCAATCGCGGAACGGGCTTTTACGAATGACGAGCCAAACCCCTCGTATATTTTGAGCGCAGTCTTTTCAGACTTCAAGTCAAGGCGGCGCGCGAGCGTTTGAAACGTTTCAACTCCGTTTGCCAACTCTTCGGGAGTAACCGCGCCCTCGGAAAGCAAAAGCGCCGAGACGCCGATGATGTTTTCTATATTGTGTTTTCCGAGAAGGCTCGTTTTGAGCGAAATAATCTTTTTCCCGTTATGAACAAGGTCAAAAGATGTTTGCGCGCCGTATTGTATGTTTTGAGCGGTCCAGTCAGCTGAATTTTTTAATCCGTATGTTATCGCGCCCGGAAAATTTTTATCTATAAACTCGCGGACATTTTCTCCATCAACACACGCTATGAGTTTGCCTCCCGCGGGAATCAGTTTAACAAGTCTTGAGAATGGTTCTATGTAGCTTTCAAGAGTTTTGAATACATTTATATGGTCGTGTGATAAAGAAGTTAAAAGAACATATTTCGGATTGTAATACAAGAATTTTGAAGACGGGTCCCAGTTTGATGCCGGATATTCATCCCCTTCCAAAACAAAATGCCGCCCCTTGCCCAAGCGCGAGCTCGTGCCGGGCGTTTTAGGCACGGCGCCTATAAAATAGCTTGGGTTTTTTAGGGCGCGTTCCAGGCACCATGCGGCAAGCGCGGCGCAGGTTGATTTTGCATAATTGCCGGCGATTATTATATTTTCCGTGTCTTTTGTAAGTTCGCCTAAAACTTCTGGGAAAGATTTTACTGGAATTCCGCTTTCAAAAGCCACTTTCACTTCCTTGTTGTCTTCAGGGATAAGCTTCGCGTGCTTGCCGATAACAATCATGTCGGCATCTTTGGGGATGTTATTTTCCGAATAGAGTGGGGCACACGGAATGCCGAGTTCCGTGAGATATGTGCTCACGGGAGGATAAAATCCTTCATCAGAACCGGAAATCCGCCACCCTTTTGATTTTAAGAGATTCGCGACCGCACTCATACCGGCTCCGCAAATTCCTATAAAATGAGCTTTCTTCATAGCAACAAACTAGTTGAAAGTTTTAAGCTCTCCCTTCCAAATATCATGCAAACCGATAATTCGGCTATTATCTTCCCGTCCGAGCTGTTTTATTTTTTTGATATCAGTAAGCCAATTATCTCCGCTCCAATATTCAATATTTTTAAAAGCGGTTTTGTATAATGCCTTTTGACCGTAAACCGTGCCGACGTAAAAATAATCAGTTTTACGGATTTTTGCATGCCGCGCGCTATCAATCATAAGCCACATGCCAAGCGACTGATTGGCAAGCGATAAATCATAAAAAGAAAACCAGAAGTGGGTCATTTGCTTATCAGAAACTTCAAACACATAAGCAACGGGTTTAATTTTGTTTTGATAAGAAACAATATGAGTAATAATTCCCGAGTTTAAAATTGTTTTCAAACGTTCAAGCGGCATTACGTCCGGTCCGTGGCGCTTGGAAAAATATTCAGCGCAAAATGAAAGAAAAGAATTGTCATTGATTTTGAATTTATCAATTGGGGTGGAGCTTCTTTCAAAACTGCCGTCAAATTTTCCAGCTATCCGCCTGTTTTCGCTGGACATATTAAATGAATTGAGCGGCACTCGGGCGCTCCGCGCCATGTAAAAAACATTTTTTATTTCCGGACTGCCGGAATATGGCAAATAGCCGAGATTATATATATCCGAGAATTTATCGTTTTCCTCGCGGATGCAATAATTGGCGTAGGCGAAAGTATATGTATCGTAATTATGGCCGGTTTCGCTTGAAAATATTTTCATAAATTATCTCTCTTCTATCATAAAACAAATCGGCTGTGTTTGCTAAAAAGCCAGATTTTATGTGCGCCGGTTAGAACCAAATTATAGCTTTTCTCCGGAGATTTCCAGCACCGCATTGAGCGCGGATGGAAGTTCTTTTATTCCGGAATCTCCACCGAAGTGCCCTTTTTGGTGCTCTAAAATTATCTTCGCGCCGAGTTTTTCCTGATAAGTTTTTGAATTCTCCTTGAACGGAACGTATTTATCGTCATCGGAGAAAATTGCAATAGATTTTTTGCAGACATTCCGAATTCTTTGAAAATCTATCGGCGTTTCAAACCATGGCTTCATAATTCTTTTCTCCTCGTCAGTTCGCATCGCCATCGGCGTTAAGCTTACCCAACCAGCCACAAAAACAGCGCCGCCGACCTCTGTACTTCCGTCAAGGCCCGCAAGGTACCGAAGAATCGTCTGACAACCGATACTATGCCCGATGAAACACGTATTTTCATCAGGTTCGCCAACTATTTTTTCCAAATACGGAATCCATATTTCTATTTTAGGATTCTCCGTGTTCGGCATTGCAGGAATTGATACTGTAAATCCACGCTTTTCCAATTCAGTTTTTATCCACGGGAACCAAGCCTCTTCGGGATACCCTTCCCAGCCGTGGATTATAAAAATTCGCTTTTGCATGTGGTCATTATACCAAAAAGTTCGGACTCATTTCCAGCAGAACCCTGACTGATGTACCACGCGCGGAGCGCGTGGTGGCTCTGACCTAAATCGTACGCTCGACGAATCGCCC